>ERZ772805.2381-NODE-2381-length-12323-cov-7.706228_pt1 | contig 12323 bp, 19 predicted proteins | sample MGYA00511344_ERZ772805 | MGnify/ENA primary metagenome ERZ772805 (study PRJEB29015, sample SAMEA2737730) | human gut metagenome | biome: human gut; feature: human-associated habitat; material: faeces | place: China | collected 2012 ...
GCACGTTAAATCATATCAGGCGTAATACCACAACCCTTAAGTTAGCGCTTATGGGGAGAATCCCCAGGTTATCTGGAAAAAGATAAACATTACAGAGAAGCCGATGCGGCTTTACTTAATGTTATTTATCCTACAAATCTTTCAAAGATAAACACCAGAAGAAAAGAGCAAGTTCTAAAAATAGTTAAAAAACTAGCAGGTCCGTATGGTATAAAAAGATACGAGAAGGATAATTATCAGTCGGCAAATTTTTGGTTCAATGATATTAAAACCGATACCGATCAAAATTCGCATGCAAAAAGAGAAAAGAGCTTCATTCCATCAACAGAAGCAGAATGGTTTTTTGACTCATGGTATGCAAAATCAGCAGCAATTGTTTATAAAGAATCAAGAAAAGAAGAGTATTTGAATGACTCAGTACAATTTATGAATAGATCATTGGCCCAAATAACAGGCGAGAATATGATTGGTGCAAATGGCAGGAGCGTACCAGAAATGGCACTTCCCGAAAGCTATAACTATATCCACAAGTCGGGAACTTTGCATGAAGCGCCAAGCCCTATCATTCCGCTAAATTGGTCGAAAGCTTCAATGACTCTCATGTTGAAAGAGATGTCCAACCTTATCAATGATGAGGGAATTAAATAGTTTTCATAATGAGTTACAGCACAACGTTGGGTATTGACTGAGCAAGATGAACGACAAGGACAACGACATCAGCCTTATGAGGAGCAAGAAAATGAAAGCAAATTCGAAAACGATCAGAAGGATGAAAGTTAATGTTCGGTCTGAGGAAAGTAAATCGAAACACTCATACGTTTGAAACCACTTTTCAAAATTGGAAAGAAAATGGCGAAGATGTTGCATTATTAATGCCCGAATTTAGTGCTAAATGGCTACCGATAGCAGAAGAGAGTGGCAGCTGGTCTGGATGGGTATTGCTTGGAGAAATATTTCCCTTAATTTCATCTGAGCTCGCTGGGATGGCTTTAATGCCAGAAACGGAAAGGTTAATAGGGGAATGCCTCAGTTTATCCAGTTCCCCGTTAAATCTAAAGCATCCTGAACTAAAATATAATCGTTTGCGCGTAGGTAAAGTATTTGATGGAGTATTGAGCCCTGCTCAACCACTAATAAGAATATGGACAGGGGAATTGAATCTTTGGTTAGATAAAGTCACAGTCTGCCAATACGGAAACGCTCCAGCGTTAGACAAAAAATCGTTATATTGCTCCATTCATTTTGTAATTGGATTTAGTAAAACATGTTACAGAAGTCTTGTTGATATTGAAGTTGGTGATGTTTTATTAATCTCAAATAATTTGGCTTATGCGGTTATTTATAATACAAAAATTTGTGATTTAATTTATCCAGAGGAGTTAAAAATGGCTGATCATTTTGAGTACGAGGAAGATTTTGAAACAGATGATTTTGATATCAAAAAAAACGAGAGTGAGATTTATGATGAAAATGACGATCAGATGATTAATAGTTTTGAAGACTTGCCTGTAAAAATTGAGTTTGTTCTTGGTAAGAAAATAATGAATCTATATGAAATAGACGAACTCTGTGCAAAAAGAATAATATCTCTGCTTTCTGAATCTGAGAAAAATATAGAAATACGTGTAAATGGCGCGCTAACTGGCTATGGCGAACTTGTTGAAGTGGATGATAAATTGGGCGTAGAGATTCATTCTTGGTTATCAGGGCATAATAATGTCAAATAGCATTTCGCTGATAGCTATACTATCATTATTTACACTATTGCCGTTTATAATAGCATCCGGGACATATTTTATTAAATTCTCGATTGTTTTTGTTATTGTCCGAAACGCGCTGGGGCTTCAGCAAGTGCCATCAAATATGACACTTAATGGGGTTGCTTTGCTATTGTCAATGTTTGTAATGATGCCGGTTGGGAAGGAAATATATTATAACAGTCAGAATGAGAATCTTTCATTCAATAATGTAGCGTCGGTTGTTAATTTTGTTGAGACAGGCATGAGTGGTTATAAATCATATTTGATAAAATATTCCGAACCGGAGTTGGTTAACTTTTTTGAAAAGATTCAGAAGGTGAATAGCTCTGAAGACAATGAAGAGATATTCGATGATGATAATATTTCAATTTTCTCGTTACTCCCGGCATATGCGTTGAGTGAGATAAAAAGTGCATTTATTATAGGTTTTTATATCTATTTACCCTTTGTTGTAGTGGATCTGGTTATATCCAGCGTTCTGTTAACGTTAGGTATGATGATGAGTCCGGTAACCATATCTACACCGATAAAATTAATTTTGTTTGTCGCGATGGACGGTTGGACAATGTTATCAAAAGGACTCATTTTACAATATTTTGACCTATCCATTAATCCCTGAGGAAAAAATATGGACGATATTGTTTTTGCAGGGAATAGGGCGCTGTATCTGATTTTAGTTATGTCTGCAGGACCTATCGCAGTTGCGACATTTGTTGGTTTATTAGTAGGGCTTTTTCAAACGGTAACACAGTTGCAAGAACAGACGTTGCCATTTGGCGTGAAATTATTATGCGTAAGTATTTGCTTTTTTTTAATGAGCGGATGGTATGGCGAAAAATTATATTCTTTTGGTATTGAAATGCTGAATTTAGCATTCGCGAGAGGATAGCATGGGTGAGGCGATACTCTATCAGTTGCATAGTCTGCTGGCTGCTACAGCGCTCTGTTTTTGCCGATTGGCACCCACTTTCTATTTGTTACCATTTTTCGCCAGTGGGAATATACCAACAGTAGTCCGTCATCCAATAATAATAGTGGTATCATGTGCATTAGTTCAGCATTACCACTATGAATTATTGAACTTAAATGAAATCGATATTGCTTTGTTCGCTGCCAGAGAAATTATCATAGGGCTGTTTATTGCATGCTTATTAGCATCCCCGTTTTGGATTTTCCTTGCTATAGGTAGCTTTATCGATAACCAACGCGGTGCAACATTAAGTAGTACTTTGGATCCGGCTACAGGTGTCGATACCTCGGAATTAGCAAGATTATTTAACCTTTTCTCTGCTGCGGTTTATCTTACTAAAGGTGGAATGAACTTTATTCTGGAAACTCTTTGGCAAAGTTATAATTTATGGCCTTCAGGCAATTTTAATTTTCCTAAATTAGAGCCTTTATTCTCATATATTAATAACATAATGACTCATACTATCGTTTACGCAAGCCCCGTGATTGCCGTTATGCTGGGCGGTGAGGCTGTCCTGGGATTGCTGGCACGTTATGCTTCACAACTAAATGCTTTTGCCATTTCACTGACTGTCAAAAGTGCGCTGGCATTTTTAATATTAATTATTTATTTTGGCCCAATACTGGCTGAACGAGTAATGCCGTTATCCTTTTTCCCAGAACAATTGCAACTATACATTGAGAAATAGAGTGTTTCATGGCCAATAAAACTGAAAAGCCAACACAAAAGAAACTCCAGGATGCTTCTAAAAAAGGGCAAATTCTAAAAAGTAGAGACTTAACCATCTCTGTAATAATGCTTGTGGGTACTTTATATCTCGGATATGTTTTTGATGTGCATCACATTATGTCGATTCTTGAATACATCCTTGATCATAACGCTAAACCAGATATTTGGGACTATTTTAAAGCTATGGGGGTTGGTTGGTTGAAAACGAACATTCCTTTTTTGCTGGTTTGCATGTTCACAACAATACTTGTCTCCTGGTTTCAAAGTAAAAAGCAATTAGCAACTGAAGCTGTTAAATTTAAGCTTGATTCATTGAATCCAGTAAATGGCTTAAAGCGTATATTTGGCTTAAAAACCGTAAAAGAATCTGTTAAAGCAATTCTTTATATTATTTTTTTTGCATTGGCGATCAAAGTATTTTGGAGTAATCATAAATCACTGCTTTTTAAAACTCTTGATGGAGATATCATATCTTTATTATCAGATTGGGGAGATATGCTATTCCTTCTCATACTGTATTGTCTCGGCAGTATGATAATTGTCTTAATTTTTGATTTTATCGCTGAATATTTTTTATTTATGAAAGATATGAAAATGGATAAACAAGAAGTTAAAAGAGAATACAAGGAGCAAGAAGGAAATCCAGAAATTAAGTCTAAACGCAGAGAGCGCATCAGGAAATTCTTTCTGAGCAATTGAAGTCTGATGTCAGTAATAGTCGTTTGATGATTGCCAACCCTACTCACATTGCAATAGGGATATACTTTAAGCCACATCTTTCACCTATTCCATTGATTTCTGTAAGAGAAACTAATGAGGTAGCCTTAGCCGTAAGGAAATATGCAAAGGAAATCGGAATACCAATTATCACAGATAAAAAATTAGCACGAAAAATTTATGCTACCCATCGTCGCTACGATTATGTTAGCTTCGAAAATATAGATGAAATATTACGTCTTCTGCTGTGGCTTGAAGATGTGGAGAATGCTGGACAACCTGTTCCAGATGAACAGCTCTCTTCAGAAGATAAATTCATTGAAGGTGAAGAGAAAGAAATCGAGAATAAAGACGATAATTTAAAAAATTAAACATCTGTCGTAGTCAGAAATTTATAAGAATCTACACGCAAAAACCGTGTAGATTCATTATTTAATGAGTTAAATGATCTTGTGAAATGACAAGCAATTGATACATACTCATCTCTTTATAAGCTGGAACTGTAGTAACCTGTGCAAATTCGCGATATAGCTTTTGCTCCAGTTCTGCTGTAGATATATATTCCGGGTGTTCGCTAAAGAACTGTCTTGCATCTACTATCGCTTGGGATTCGCCACTTCTTTTATTTTGATTCTCCTTTAATGAATTTTCTCTGGTGCATGCAGAGAGCAACGATATCAGCGCGATGGTTATTATGATTTTACTATTATATCCTACTAATGACATATCAACTTTCTCTTACGCAAGATTGGAGTTTAAAATAATGTTTATCCCATTCACAGAGTGCTATAAACAACTCAACAGTACCTTTTATGTTAAGTTTATTTAGGGCTCTTATTTTGTGATATGATACTGTTTTATAATCAATTCCTTTAATAATGGCTACTTGTTTTAACGAGTAAGAAACACATAACCGCAGGATATCTATATCATCATGGGTAAGTGCTTCTTGTGTGGAATACACATTTTGTGTATGAAGATTCGAAATCAGGAAATGCGTTAAATCAGATAATCTAATATTCTTATTGATCCTGATGAAATTGTTGCTTAAAAGGATGTTTACAGGTTCTGTATTTGGTTTGAGATTTCGATGTTGATGCTCATCAATAACAACGAATGAATGCCCAAGATCAACCAACGCAACTAAATCGCTGTAATATTCTTTTTGGGATGCTAATAATGCATTAGTGACTACAGTGAAGTAGACATCACTGGAAAAGACTTGCATATGCCAACCTGTACTCTAAAATCATTTAGGGTAAATATTACGTGTAAAAGTTAAAATAAGAGTAATTGTTATATTTGCTTAACATTGGGGGAATAGGGTTTATACCTTAAATTGTAAATAAAGTTATGCATAGAGGCATTTAAAATAGTCCTCGAAATTATAATTTTTTATTCTGTGTCATCATATTTTGGTCATGAAATTTCCGTCTTGTTACACTACTCTAAACTAGAGCTTATGGAATTAGCGGGTGCTATTCATGGAAAATAATGATAAATTCTTATCACAAGACTTATTGGAATCTTATGCCATTCGTTTGTTGAGCGGACCATTGAATGGATGCGAGTATGAAATACTTAATGGGCGTCTACTTGTTATCATTGGTAATGATGTTTCGTTAGGAAGAAGTGATGCTTTTTCTGAGTTACCAGAAAACACAATAGTCGTTCCTTATGGCGAGCTTACAGGTAGTTTTGAGATAATAATTACTACCGACCCTGATCTGGTAGTAACATTCAGAGAATTAACAGCACAAGAACCTGAAGATAGAACGTTAACATTGAATCAGCAAATAGAAGTTTTAGGTCTCAAATTTGCTGTAAAAGAAAAAAATGAAGTTTGGCAGTATTCATTGCCAGGCATTATTGAAAATAACATTATTTCTACAAAACAACATTTCTTTAGCAGTAAGCTGTTTAAGTATGTAATGCTTTTTTTTCTTTTTGCTATCATTTTCATTGCTTTTTATATTGTTAATGCCAGTAATGATCCGCAGCTGAGACATATCGATAAAATTCTTGTAAACAAAAACAGGAATTATGAAATTTTATATGGTAGAGATCATGTTATCTATATTAATACCAATATTTTGGATGAAGCAGTCTGGGTCAAACAAGCACTGGAAAAAAATCAACCAGGAAAGCCAGTACGGGTGATAAATCCTGATGATGAATCGATACGAATTTTTTCATGGCTTGCTGATAATTTCCCTGATTTACAATATTTTAAACTTCAACTATTAGATGCCAGTAATCTAAGATTGACAGTGAGTAAGCAACGGAACGCTATCACACAGCAACTAATCGATAATCTTATTAAAGGATTACTGCAAACTATGCCATATGCCAGCAATATAAGTATTGCGGTATTAGATGATAATGTATTGGAAAGTCAGGCTATTGAAACGTTGTCAGCGATAGGTCTTTCTTATGAAAAATATAAAACAGCTAACAATGTGTATTTCAATATCATTGGTACGTTAAGTGACAGTGAATTAAATAAAATTAATAACTATGTTGACGAATATTATAAACAATGGGGTAAACAATATGTAAGATTTAATGTGAATTTGAAAAATCAGGACACAAATAATAGTTCATTTAGCTACGGAGATAACCGATTCGAGAAGTCTCAAGGTAGCAAGTGGACATTTCAGGAATAATTGAGGAAGACTTATGGCAGATTGGAATGGTTATATTATGGACATCAGCAAACAATTTGATCAGGGCGTTGATGATCTGAACCAGCAAGTTGAAAAAGCGTTGGAGGATTTAGCAACCAATCCTTCCGACCCGAAATTCCTTGCCGAATATCAAAGTGCATTAGCTGAGTATACATGATATCGAAATGCGCAATCTAACGTTGTAAAAGCGTATAAAGATCTTGATTCGGCAATCATACAAAACTTCCGCTAAACTGGATAAGGATTTTATTATGTCAGTAAGCAATATGCCACCTATTGATAGAGCTGAGCAATCAACTGCTCATGAAATACAGCAAGCGAAAGTGATTGATTTAAATGACCGGGTTCTCAATCTTGACAACCCGGATGATAAAATGATCTCCGCTTTTGCTAACTATGCTGTACAAACTGAAAATTGGCAGCAAAATGCGTTACAAGCATTAACGTCTGATAAAAAAGGATTAACTCCTGAAAAATTATTAGTCTTGCAGGATCATGTGCTTAATTATAATGTCGAGGTTTCATTGGTGGGAACATTAGCAAGAAAAATTGTCGCTGCAGTTGAGACGTTGACCCGCTCATGAAATATATATCATTATTATTGTTTATCCTGCTGTTGTGCGGCTGCAAGCAGCAGGAATTACTGAACCATCTTGATCAACAGCAAGCTAATGATGTCCTTGCTGTTTTACAAAGACATAATATTAATGCTGAAAAGAAGGATCAAGGCAAAACTGGATTCTCAATCTATGTTGAACCAACGGATTTTGCTTCTGCGGTGGATTGGCTAAAAATCTACAATCTCCCGGGTAAGCCTGATATTCAAATATCGCAGATGTTCCCTGCAGATGCACTCGTTTCATCTCCACGAGCGGAAAAAGCAAGGCTATATTCTGCTATTGAGCAGCGGTTAGAGCAATCTCTCAAAATTATGGATGGTATTGTTTCTTCGAGAGTACATGTTAGTTACGATGTTGATACTGGCGATAGTGGTAAAACTGCTTTACCAATTCATATTTCTGTACTTGCAGTATATGAAAAAGATATCAATCCAGAAATAAAAATAAATGACATAAAGAGATTTATTGTTAATAGTTTTGCAAGCGTACAATATGAGAATATTTCTGTTGTATTGTCAAAACGAAGAGACATTATTGAGCAAGCACCAACATATGAAATTAGCGAACCTGTTTTTGCTTATGATAAGGCTATGCCGGTTTCTATCTTACTTGCATTAATATCCGTAGCGACTTGCTGGCTGTTATGGAAGTATAGGGCCATTCTAACTAATTTAGTCAGGTTGAAAATTAAGTAGACATATGAGAACGTTATGAATCTTGCCCTAAGAAAGATTATATATGATCCAATTAGTTATATTCATCCTCAACGAGTAAGCTTGAATAATACACCTATTAACAATCCGGTGCTGAGATCTATTACCAATGAAATGATTCTCCTGCAGTATAATCTTTCAGTTGAACATTTTAATCTGAATAGTTCACTTATTTACTACATAAACAATTGGAATTTACTTCCATTGATCTGTTTACTCAGTGGTTGTCACTTTTATCGAGAAAGGTTTGCAGAACGCGGGTTTTTTTATAAGGTTCCTGATGTACTAAGGGATTATTTATCAGCTATACCGCTGGAAATAAATGAAAAGGCACGATACAAACCCGGCATCGCTAACTATCACAATATCATCACATGTGGTTTTTCAACGTTGTTACCCTATATAAGGCAACAACCATTGGCAATGCAGCAACGATTTAATTTATTATTTCCTGATTTTGTTGACCACATACAATCGCCGTTACCACTTGCATCAACACTTTTAGAGAGAATTACATTTTATGCGAAAAAAAATAGAGATGAGCTTGATAAAATCTCCTGCAAATGGTGTTGTGATTAAAAGAAAAATTTCTGATGGATTGAAAGAAATAGTTTCTCTTAAAGAAAAAATCCTTCTTGAAACCACCGCAAAAATTCAGAGTATTGAGGAAAAGAGAGAAGAAAAATTTATTCAAGGTTATTATGATGGCTATACAAAAGGCATTATTGATGAGATGGATAATTTTATACCCTTGATAAGCTTGCTATGCTCAGAACTTGAAAAAAAAAGAATAAACATGATAAACGATCTGAAGAGTATATTGTTAAAACCTTCAGAAGAAGTTGATGTTTTTATCAAAATTTTTGAAAGTTGGGTAACAAAATTACCATCAATATCAGGTCCTGTAAATCTCCATATACCTACCAGTTTCAAAGATAAGTCTCTTGAAGTAGAGTCATATTTTGTCGACAAATCAATATGGAATGTCCATATTACATTTCATGATGATAAGCGTTTTGTGTTTTTTACCGATCAATTTATTGCTGAATTTAGTCCGCAGGAATTTGTGGATAATTGTGAGCAATATTTAATTAATAATCATTGTTTCTCCCCTGACAAGGTTAACGAAATCTGCGAACAAGCCAGACATTATTTAGTTGAAAAAATGTTTGAAACACATTCTTTGGATATGAATAATTCTGTTTTGGCAAGCCCTGAGGACTTATAGCTCCCTGGCTCAAGTTTAATGATTTGAATATAATCTAATTGTAATATTTTAATCATCTCATGATTTTTTAATGCCTGTGGTATTTTTTTACGCAAAAATTTTATTTTTAATTATATTTCATTATTATTTCATCAATGTATTCTTTGGATTTTGCTTATAATAATAATGGAAGGGATGATTATAAATGAATGCGTTAAAGCATTTACACTCAGGATGAATATATGGGAAAAATTAAAATTGTAGTTTCAGATCAGCAGCCGTTTATGATTGATGGGATAATTGGATTTCTCGGACATTATCCTGATTTATATGAGGTTGTTGGGGGCTATAAAGATCTGAAGAAAGCTATAGCGGAGTGTAACAAATCTACAGCCTAAATATTTATTTTAGGAGAATTTGCAGGTGGAATGATGGGGGCCGAACTCGTAAAATGGGTTAAATCGCATAAGATAGATGCTCATATTATTACATTTGTAGCAAAGATGCCGTATATTGATTCAATAAAATTGCTTGAAGCAGGTGCGAAAGGATGCGTATGGAAAACCAGTCACCCGGCGAAACTAAATCGTGCTATTGATTCGATTAGTAATGGTTACACTTATTTTGATAGTGTACATATGGATTGTGAAAAAATATCTTCCAGGTATTCCTCTGATAATCAACTTACAAATCGTGAGTCAGAAATATTACAACTCATAGCTGATGGTAAAACAAACAAAGAAATCGCTAATTTCTTGCAGTTAAGCAGGAAAACAGTCGAAACTCATAGACTCAATATCATGAAGAAATTAGATGTTCACAGTGGTATCGAGTTGATCAAAACAGCTTTACGTATGGGTGTTTTCACTATATAAAAAAAAGAGGCTTTAGGCTCATTTTGCTGAAGCCTTACGATTGTCTAGTTCATTAAGCCTGGTATATACAATATATATTTTGGGGCATATTGCTGTCTCTTTTTTTGGTTATCCATTGCAAAACCCGCATTATAAGTCCCCAGGCATTGCCACGTTACTCCACAACGTGAAAAATGGTTATATAAAATCTCGGTTCCTATTTTAATGTTCAGACAAGGGTTATCTAACAAATCTTGTTCATCTTTTATTATTCCACGTTTTTTTAACAGGGGAATATGCATCTGGTTTATCTGCATTAACCAATAATCTAAACTCTTTATATTGTTATTCTTATCTCTGTTCTTGCCTATGCTATCCTTTTTTAGATTGCTTTCAACAAGAGCGATAGCTTTAATTAAATTTGGTTCGATTCTGAACATTGTTCCTGCTTCATTAGAGCAAGAGTTGCTGGCGAAAGACATTTTTGTAATAAATATACAAAACGTGAAGATGGTTAAGAATTTAACTTTTGGTGAGCGCATATTTTTTCATGTGTGAGGATTGAATGAAAGGAACGAGATACTATTATAAAAGTATCTCGTTATGATTTATTTGGTCAATCGTCTACCACTCAATTTTATAGTAAGGTGAGATAGGATTATCTTCTGAATACATATCATTTTGAAAAGGCGCCATCCATGTTGAAACTATAAATGCTTGTATTTGATCTGTATCAGTAGCACTGGTGTTGATGTGTTTATCTAATGATACGACTTCATCACCCGTTGCATTCGCTATATTTGAACTTTGAGATAAATTATTGATACCGATTGGATTAGTCATAAAGCTCCCTTTTTTAATTGTCCAGGCCAATGGTCTTTACATCATACTTTTAACTCTAGAGCATTTTAAATATCTTGCAATAAGGTGAATATCTTAGATATTTTTATCTCTGTTGTTTAAATAGCAAGTTGCATACATCTAAATAATAAAATTGCGTCAATAAAAATTTATCGCATACAAATTCTCGTCAGCTGCTTTAATTTCAAAATGTTGTCAATTATAACTCGATGGCTTTCACTCTCAGTTTCTTTATAGTAGAGTTTAATGTTGTTTAATGTTGTTTTTGAGCGGGTTAGGCACATACATATCTACACATTCTTTTATCACAACTGCTTTTCGTCTTCTGGGTTCGAGTTGTAGTGATTTGTCTATACAAATCCTTGCCTCTTCAATTTTTTCATTATGAAAGTGGACTAGTGCCCTATAGTAGTAGAGAGAGGCTATATCAGTTGAGTGTATCTTAGCCTGTTCAAATAAGATATGAGATACTTTTGCTTGTCCAGACAGACCAGTTATCAGTCCCATAATAGCTAAAATTTTTCCATCGACAGTGGTTATGTCTGATACATAATCTAAAAGCTCTAATGCTTTTTGAGCAGCAAGTTCAAGTTCACTTTTTCCATGAAGTGCCAAAGACATATGGCATTCCGCTAGAAGGCAATAACATTCTGTTTTTAGCGTCTGTATATCACTTTTATTTTGTAATCTATCAAATATAGTCATGGCCCTGTAAATGCTTTCAGGGGTGAAGTCGTAAAGTTCTTTCTTTCCGGCTAACATTTCATCTGATAAATAATGATTCTTATATCCTTGGTCCTGCTTAGCTAATCTTACAGATCGTTCTGGTTTATGTACCGTTTGAAGGATATTATCTATAATAAATTGTGATGTATTATGTAGTTCATCAACAGGGAGATGATTACTGGCGATGAGGAAAAGGTTTTTAGCGTCGATCAACTCAATGTATAAAGTGTTCACTGCATTATTCTGGTTTATTCTTCCTGTAACGAAATAATCTGGCTTGAATCTGCTCAAGAATGAATTTTGAGATATGTGATCATTACAAAAATTTGTCGCAGCCATCGGATAGGTATAGAGACCATCGATTTTTTTATTTGAAATGATTTGCACTAATTCCTGATTAAGTATTAATGGATCCAGTGTATTCTGTTCTTGCCCCCTTATTTCCAGACAGGGGTTGTATCTTAAGTTAACATTACCCG
>ERZ772805.2382-NODE-2382-length-12322-cov-2.256053_pt1 | contig 12322 bp, 7 predicted proteins | sample MGYA00511344_ERZ772805 | MGnify/ENA primary metagenome ERZ772805 (study PRJEB29015, sample SAMEA2737730) | human gut metagenome | biome: human gut; feature: human-associated habitat; material: faeces | place: China | collected 2012 ...
GGGCGGACGAAGTTATTTGTCCGCTCTTTTCTATAAGAGAATAAAGCAAATGGCTTAGCTATGGCACGGAGAAACAGAAGAAAGGAGAAGAAGGGATGGGAGAAATACAAGCAAGAGAGTATGTACTTTCAAAAATCAAACAGATTGTAGCAGATGAGAAGTTTAAAGTAGATGCATTTTTCTTTTGTGGATTTCCCGGGGGAACACCTAATGAAATTTTGAAACAAGCCTGTGAAAACTACTTAGAAATGGTGGAATTAGGACAAGATAAACCTGAGGTAAGAGAAAAGTTAATTCATGAATTAGAGGCAGCAATTTCGATTACAAAAAAGAACATGCTGGTACATTACTGAATAATCAGAAAGATATTCAAGAAGTACTGAACTACAAAAGATATCTTTAATTATCTAGGAGAAATATTTAAGAAAAGGGTTTTGAGAGAGTTTAATAAATGGAACTAAAGGACTCTGGAGGTGTTGAAAGCATGGAATCCTACAATTTTTTATTCATCATTGCAATCATTTTGCTATCGACGAAAATATTTGGCTTGTTATCCCAGAAAGTCCATATGCCACAGGTAGTAGGTGCTTTATTAGTAGGGATTTTATTGGGCCCGGGTTGTCTGGGGATTTTACATGAAACAGATTTTTTGTTGCAGACAGCGGAAATTGGTGTAATTTTGCTGATGTTTCAAGCTGGATTGGACACGGAATTCGATGAATTAAAAAAGGCAGGGAAAGCATCTCTTGTCATTGCTTTGATTGGTGTAATTGTCCCATTTTTCTGTGGAGCAGGAATATGCTGGCTGTTCTTTTATACATCAGATTTTACAACGAAAGCACTTTTACAGGCTTGTTTTGTTGGTGTCATTTTAACAGCAACGTCTGTCAGTATCACGGTGGAAACCTTGCGGGAATTGGTATGAAAACAGAAGTGGCAGGAATGTCCTCCATAGTATTCACTTTTTCTTTGATTTTGCTCATTGGTGCCGTATTGTCTAAAGTTATTGGATGCGGTTTGGGAGCAAAGCTTTGTAGATATGAAAATAAGGAGGCATTGTCGGTGGGGATTGGAATGATATCCAGAGGAGAGGTTGCCTTAATTGTGGCACAGAAAGGTGCCCAAATAGGGCTCATCTCCCTTCAGCTTTTTCCTGCCATTGTATTGGTTGTTATTGGAACAACTATGCTTACACCGATATTATTGAAATTACAAATGAAGTAAATCCAGCTTATAAAAGCATTTAACTTATCGCAACCTTTAGTGTTTAGGGAGAAGACAAAACAATTTTGATCAGAGCCATAACAACGCAGCTTCCTAATGGATCAGCTTCTATAAAAGTACCTAGCAAAGGAACTCATTACCTGAAGGAATTACAGGCACCAAGAGGGTACATATAAGATTTAGGAAGCACCAAGTGGATATATACTAGACATAAAATCGTCTGTATCATTTACTATTGATTCTACCTAATACTATCAAGATATAGCACTGGTGATCCGGCAGGAAGAATATATTATCTTTCTGTCGGATTTTTTTCATTTCAATCGTTGATACTAAATGTGTAGTTAAACAAAGCTAGTTCATATGGGTGGTGTAAAAATGAGTATAAGATCTTCAGAAATGAAAGTGCTAGAAGAATGTGGGAGCAAAATAGCATTTTATCTTCCATCAATGAAATTTAACCTGACAAGGTACATTGTAAAAGCAAAAAGGTGGAGAAATTTGTGCCGTTTTAGTTGATGAAATCGATGTTTGTCGTTTGCGCAAGTTTCAATATAAAGAGTTTGAATTACAGAAAGAGGAGGGAAGTTTTAAACCGACACTTTCTAATTTTGATCCAGAAATTGTAGAGATGAAACAAAATGGAAAGAGAAGGCATATGTTATTGAAAGAACAAAAAGGAAAAAGATAGAAGTGAGAACACAATAAATATGTGAGTGGTAAATTGAGTATCCATTTATTAAAATAATTTGATAGTACAAAGAAAAAATCTGGAATGGCAAAGTTAATACAACTAATTCCGGGATTTTTATTTCTGAAATTGACAAAAAAGTTATTTTCAAAAAAACAACCATTTTATATAAAACTTCGTTTTGTCTTAAATGGTAACTGTGAGTATTTTACAATTTCTATGCATCAAATTTTGATAAAGTGACAGTTGAAAAAGAGTTTTTATGGCTTTATAATGAATGATAGTTAGCATTAGCTAACTTCTATTGTTTTAGAGGGGATGCAGGATCAATAGAGTGGAAGAAATTTTGTGATGCAACATCGTATTATAACAGTGGGTTAGCACATACTAACCAAAGGAGGAATCTATGAAAAAATTACATGCACAGATATGTGCGGCATTAGTCACTTCAAGTATTGCGTTGGGAGCAATCCCCTCTGGACAGGCATTCGCAGCTGAATCAGATATTGATGGCCATTGGGCGCAGCAGCAAATGCAATCTTTTGTGGCGAAAGGTTTTATTGCTGGTGATGGAACTGGAAATTATCTTCCCAACCAGATAATGACCAGAGCGCAGTTTGCGGCAGTTATCAATCGCGTGATGGGTTTTACTGAGGAATCTGCATCTATTGATGGATATGCCGATATAGAGGAGAATGCATGGTATCGCTCTGATTTGGCAAAAGCTTTAAGTGCGGGATATATGAGCGGAACATCTGCAACTACTATGTCGCCGAATGAGCCTGTCACGAGAGAACAGGCTGCGGTCATGCTCGTAAGAGCATTTGGAGTGAATGCTTCAGCAGATTTATCTGTTATGAATAATTTCACAGATAAAGGTGATATCTCTGCCTTCGCAGTAAATGCGATGGCCAGCTTAATTGGGGGAGGGCACCTTTACGGCGGTAAAGATGGCAAATTGATGCCGAAACAGTTATTGACTCGTGCGGAAGGTGTGGTACTTCTTTCCAGATTAATGAACGCATCAAAAAATACAAGTCCTGAAGAAACAAAAGAGGACTCAAAGACAGATAAAAAAGAGAATTTCAACAAAGGCAATTCTGGCAGCAGTGGCAGTGGCAGCAGTAGTCGAGGCAGTAGTGGCGGCAGTAGCAGAGGCAGCAGTGGGGGCAGTAGCGGAGGTGGCAGTAGTAGAGGCAGCAGCAGTGGAGGAAATCCTTCAACACCATCTAAAAATATTGCTAAAACAGCTCAGACAAAACTGATAGATTTAGGTCGAAGCCAGTATGTTGTAGTTTCCTTTGAAGAAGGCTTTTCCAAGGATAATACAAAATTGTTCGTGGATGGAACAGATGTTACTTCTAATTTCACCAATGTAGATGATGACGGAACAATCGTCAAATGGGAATTGACTTCTTTAAATCCTGCGAATTGGGACCTGGAAAGCGGAAGCAGTCGGCAAGAAGTAAAATTAACAGATAACCAGAATCCGGTGAAACCAGAAGTGCTGCCATCTGTGCCGGAATCCTACAATTTGATGGCAAATGGTGCAGTAGCTGTATGGGACTATCATTTAACAAACTATGATAAGGCTGGAAATGTAAGAGTGTACCCGGAAAAAACAACATTTGACTTGGATGCGTCTGACGAATCCATACGGTATTATAGCCCGGATGCAGAAATTTCTGAAAATGGTGAGGGTGAAGTTATTGTAATGTTCAATTATACCACGACAGAAGAAAAACAGTGGTTTGACAGCATTACTGATGTTGATCTGGTGGCATTTAATGAAAATAACAATACCTTAAATAATGAACTTCGTTATACAGTAGAACAGAAAGTGCATCATGGAAAAACAGTTGGTCAAATTCGTATTCCTTTGGGTCAAGATAATTTCATCAGCCACGGACGTTATAACATTAGAGTTACTGGTGAGAAGCAAAGTTGGTTGTTCCCTATACATGTGGTAAATGCGAAAGCGCCATCCATGCATTTGCAGGGAAATGGCGGCACTATTCAAAGTGGTAAAAATGTTCATTTCCAGGTGGAAGATATGGTATATGGCATCACAATGCCTGTATATCGCGTGACATTGACTGCACCGGATGGAAAAACAAGAGAACTGGAAAAAATTACAGATTGGTATCTGATTGGTAATTTGTTCGTTCTCTATAATGATACCGAAGGGCATAACAATATTCCAGATAATGGAACATACACAATCGAGGTCTATGCTGAGGGCTTCAAACCTATGGAAACAACTTTTAAAGTTGGCAGTGCAGTAAATAATGCCATTGTATATGCTGGCGCAGATGCAGTTACCATGGCAACTGTCAGCGGAAGCGGGTCATCCAGTGGCGGTGGAGGCAGCAGCGTAATGAATGCGTATTTGATTTTTGACTCTGATCTGTTGGCGAATGCAGAAATTATAACAGAGTTGGGCATTGAACAGGAAAGTGCTGCCAAGATTGCTGAAAGATGGGAGCAAGATATGACAAGCTGGCTTTACGTTTTTGATAAAGGCGGCAAAGTATTCTATGATTACAGCGGAAAAAGCGGCGCGTTTATCAATCTGGTGAATGAAGCAGAAGCGAGTGGTGAATATTTGACTTTTGCGGAATTTCGGCAAAAAGAGAACGCTTCTGTAACACAGAATCGTCCTTACGCAGCAAAATATGTACTGGAAGACAACCTCCTTGGTGAAACACAAATGAGAGGAAGCTATCTTGGTAGACCAGCACCAGAGCTGACAGTGGTGGAAAGTGTGGAAGGCGCTGACCTGAAGCTTACCTGCAAAGATGCGGCATACCTTGCTGCCATTGCGGAGGATGGAGAAATTTATCTGAACGGTGATAACCTGAACCCCTTGCAGAAAGATGATTTGATTGTCAATTTGGAAGATTCCACTTTGATGATAACAAAGGAAAAATTGAAAGTCGGCAAAAATCACATTCGTATGAAAGTCGGTGGTTATCAGAACAAAGAATTTAAAGTCGATTATGGCAAAACAGTTGAAGAAACGGCTCTGGAAGTGACAGCTGGAAAGATTGGGGAAGCCGTTACTGTAACCGTTGCTGGAGAAAATGCCACAGGGGACATTTGGAAATATTTGAAAGAAGTAAAGCTGACATACTCTGATGGTACAGTGAAAAAGGTTTTACCTGATGGGCAGGAATCTTCTTCTAAAAAAATTGGCTATGAAATTTCTGGTAAAAATATGATTTTAGGGAAGGATCTGTTTACAAAGTCTGGAAAATACCAGTTGACTGTTACAGCAGAACACTATGGTACAAAAGCAGTGGAATTTACTATCGGTGATGAAACAACGGCAGAAACGAAGCCAGTACCAGAACACGAAGAAGTAACTTGTGAAAAAAATACTTTGTTTAGTGTGACCTATAAATTTGGATTTACGCCATCCTATACTAAGGAGATTAAAGAATGGATTCAGGCTGTGAATAAAGTGACAGTGAACGATACAACTTATCGTTCCAGCATGACAGATGACTTGTATTTCTCAATCAATGCAACAGATCAGCAGATCATTCTTCATGGAGATAAGCCTTTTGTCGAAGGAAATAACACCGTTGTGATTTCCGCAGCAGGCTATGAAGATTTGACATTAACAGTCGGAAAAGATGGAACCATTGGAGGAGATGCGGGAGAAAATACAGAAGTGCCAGAAAAAGAGAAAGCCGCTCCTGAAGCGGAGTCTTTGACTTTTGTAAATCAAACTTTTGGGGACAGTTATTATCGCTTAAAATTCAACCTGGAAGCGGAAGATGCATCTGCTTATTTGCAGGCCATTACTTCTATAAAAATTAATGAAGAGGAATGCAGTAAAACAGAGACAAGTTTCTGGAGAGATGAAAAGACATATAAGTTCTCTAAAGATGAAACACACGGAGGGAAAAATCAATTCATTGATTTTACGCATGACTGCTTCGCGGGAACTGATAAGATCTATACCGTAGAAATCGTTGCCAATGGCTATGAAAAGCAAACTTTGGAAATCAAAAATAACGGCTTAGTAGATGGTGATACACATACCGAATCAGAGGAAAATAAAAATATTCCCTCTGTAAAAAGCTTGGTGTTTAAAAGCGAAATATTGAACAGTTACTATCGTTTAAGCTTTAACCTTTCAGTAGAAGAAGCATCAGCTTATTTGAACGCAATCACAAGTATAGAAGTTGATGGAAATAATTGCAAACAGGTATCTAATTTTTGGAATGAAAAGAGTTCCTATAAGTTCTCTAATGATGATATGTACGGAGGAAAAAATCAATTCATTGACTTCACTGAAGATTGTTTCTCAGGTAAAGGGGAACATACTTTGACAATTCATGCAGAGGGATATAAAACACTAAGTTATAAATACTCTGCTCAGTGATTGGCACAGGAACCGATTTTGACAGGATAAAATAGAAAAGGCAAACAGGAAAAGAAAAATTCCTGTTTGCCTTTTCATTTATTGGCAAAAAGCCTTCTATCACTTTTACAAACGAGGAAGGTGAGAGTCTTGAAAAAATGTCATGAAAGGGCTAAAAGGAAAGCCACATTTACATTTTCAACGAACAATATGATTTTTTAGAAATCAAAAAATGCTGGAAAGATATCAATAGATGCTAATCTACAACAACAGATTTTAATTTTATTAATTTCAAATCTTAATCCTATCTTTATATGAAAAGTCCGTTGTTTATGCCTTATTTATTTGGGCCGTAAGATAATAAAAGATATACTGCATTGATTATATAGGATATGAGAGGGTAAAGAATATGGAGAAGAGAAGGCCTAGTTCTGAGGAGCTTTTAGAAATAATCCAAAGAGAGCAGAAGGAAATGCATAATGGAAAATTGAAGATTTTTTTTGGATATGCCGCTGGTGTGGGGAAAACGTATGCCATGCTGGAAGCAGCTCATGAAGCTAAAAAAAGTGGCAAGGATGTTGTAGTTGGGTATGTGGAAAGACATACCAGACCAGATACCCTTGCTTTATTAAATGGATTGGAGGAAATCCCCAATAAAGAAATCAGTTACCATGGCATGGCATTAAAAGAGATGGATCTAGATGCAGTTCTTGAGCGAAAGCCAGAGTTGGTTTTAGTAGATGAATTGGCTCATAACAATGCGGCTGGATGCAGACACCTAAAAAGATATCAAGACGTGGAAGAATTGCTTCGGGCAGGAATCGATGTTTACAGCACAGTGAATGTCCAGCATTTGGAATCTTTACACGACTTGGTGGCATCTATTACAGGAATTTCTGTAAAAGAAAGGATACCGGATGATGTCTTTGACTCGGCTGCGCAGGTGGAAGTTGTTGATATAGAGCCTGACGATTTGATTCCCCGTTTGCATGAAGGAAAAGTTTATAAAGAAAACCAAGCGAAGCGAGCATTAAACCACTTTTTTACAAAAGAAAATTTGGCGGCATTGCGTGAAATTGCTTTGAGACGCACTGCGGATCGTTTGAATCGAACAGCGAAAAAAGAGAAAAAAGAATCCGCAGCAAGGGCAGGGGAACATATTTTAATCTGTTTGTCACCGGCGCCATCCAATAAAAAAGTAATTCGAACAGCGGCTCGCATGGCAGAAGCTTTTCACAGTGGTTTTACCGCATTATATGTGGAAACATCAAAAAAAGCTGAAATATCGGAAGAAAGTGCAAAGCGTTTAAAAGAAAATTTTCGCTTGGCAGAACAGTTGGGAGCGCAAATCGCTACTGTTTATGGGGAAGATCCAGCCGTACAAATCGCTGAATATGCAAAAGTGAGCGGTGTAACGAAAATCGTCATGGGCCGAACGAATCATAGGCAAAGTACTTTGGTTGGGAAAAAGAATATGGTGGATCGTCTGACGGAACTTGCGGCTAATATAGATATCTATATCATACCGGATCAGCAGCCATTGTTTCGGAAAAAGATGTTTTTTTCCATGGAAGATACAGTTATAACAACAAAGGATTTATTAAAGACATTCCTGATTCTTGTTTGTGCTTCTGGCATCGGAATGATTTTCTTTCAGTTTGGGCTGAGAGAAGCAAATATCATCATGATTTATATTTTGGGTGTGTTGCTTTCATCCATTGCAACCAGAGGATACTTATGTGGAATTTTATCTTCTATATGCAGTGTTGTGATATTTAATTATTTATTTACAGAACCAAGATTTTCATTCAGTGCAGATCCGGATTATCCAATTACTTTTTTCATTATGCTGTTGACCAGTGTTCTTTCCAGTACACTTGCCACAAGGGTACAAAGGCAGGCAAGACAAGCATCACAAAAAGCGTATTATACAGAGCTTTTGATTAGCAGTATACAGAAGCTGCAAAAGGGAAAAAACGAAGAAGAAATATTGCAAAAAGGTGCTGAACAATTGGAAGCCCTTTTAAACAGACCCATTTTGTACGCCGTTTCTTATGAAGATAAAGAGTTAGCGTTTTCCGTAGAACCAAAAGACAAAGAAAAAGAGATGTTTGACCGATTTACATTAGAAGAAAAGGCTGTGGCCCAGTGGGTACAAAAAAATAATAAACATGCAGGGGCAACCACCAATACGCTGTCCAATGTAAAGAACTATTATCTTTCCGTCCGAGGTATGCAGGAAGTTATGGGGATTGTGGGGATTCCCATAAAATCTTATGAACAGCTAGATACCTTTGAAAAGAATTTGATTATTGCCATTTTAAACGAATGCGGCATCATTATGGAAAGAAGGAGATTGAGCCAGGAAAAATATAAAATTGAGATGCGTACACATCAGGAAAAACTTCGGTCGAATTTATTGCGTGCAATTTCACATGATTTACGAACGCCCCTTACAGGAATCAGTGGAAATGCCGCGATTCTTATGGATCAGGAAACCCTTTTGCCAGAGGGAAAAAAGCATGAATTGTACACTTCTATTTATGATGACGCAATGTGGCTTATGAATTTGACAGAAAACCTTTTAGGTTTCTTTACAAAGGCATAATCATAAATCACAACAAAAACCGAGCCAGCCTACACTAAAACGTCGCTTTTTTCGAGGAAAAGGCGGCGTTTTTTTCATGGCCCGGTTTTGGAAAGGAGTGGTGCTGACTTAATACTAAAACGAAAGGGGGAATTTTTTAGCTGGCCGGGCCGGGAGGTCTGGCCTTTTTTCATCTCACGAAAAAGGAGGTTAGCCAATGGCAGATGAAAAAGTAAACGTGAGTCCGGAGGAAAGCAAAACCCCGGAAGCTCCGGCCCCGTCCGGGCCGGGCGATCCGCCCGCGCCGGAACACACCGAGGGCCCCTCTGTTCCTGGTGGGGATCAGGCGGCTCCCTCTCATGCGGAGCCCGCCGCTGGGGAACATACCCAGCAGACCATTCTCCCCGGTATGGGTGAGGACGCTCCCGCGCCGTCCGGCAAGGTGATCAACCTCTCGGACATCCAGGCCGCTGATAAGGGCGGCAAGGAGGCTTCTGCTCCCGCCCCGGACAAGAAAACGCCGGAGGCGGATAAGCCGCCGAAGCGCCGGGGCCGCCCGCCGAAAGAGCAGACCGGGCCGACTGTGGAGAAAAAGTCGAAAGCGGCGGAGCCCCGCACAGGCCGCCCGTCTAAGGTTGACAAGGCGGCCCGTGAGGAGGCCCCGCCCGCTGTTCGGGACAAAGTGTCCAGAGGTAAGAAAGCTGACAAGGGCAAGGAAACGGGCTCCGGCGGTGCGCCTGTGTCTAAAACCGCTAAGGCGGTAAAGCCGGGCAAGGCCGCTCCCGTCAAGGAGGCGGCAGTCCCGCCCCCGGAAATCAAGCTGCCGCCCACGCCGGAGGTGCCGCCCCGCCCGGTGGAAGAGGGAAAAATCGTCTATTTGAAGATGTCGGAACTCCATCCGTTCCACACGTTCCGGGAACACCCCTACAAGGTGCAGGACGATAAGGCGATGGACGATCTGGTGGGGACGATCAAGGAACACGGCATTATGACCCCCGCCACTGTCCGCCCGGAAAAGGACGGCAAGGGCTATGAGATCATCGCGGGCCACCGCCGCCATCATGGCGGTACACGGGCCGGGCTGGAGGAAATGCCCTGTATCGTCCGCGAGATGACCGATCTTGAAGCTGTCCGGGAAATGCGGAACAGCAATAAACAGCGCGGCGATCCGCTCCCCAGCGAGCTGGCAAAGCTCCTGGATTTGGAGGTGGAGGCCATCAAGCGCCAGGGGGCCCGCCCGAAAACGGAGAAAGAGGCCGAGGCCCTGGGTAAGCTCTCGGTGGAGATCGTGGGTAAGGAACACGACATGAACTATAAAAAGGTCATGCGGTATATCCGGCTCAACTCCCTGGTGCCGGAGCTTCTGGACAAGGTGGACACAAAGCAGATGGGCTTTATGCCTGCGGTGGAGATCTCGTATATCAGGCCGGAAAACCAGCGGCTGATTGCCGTTTCCATTGACGGGGAGCAGTCCTCCCCCTCGGTGGCCCAGGCGAAGCGGCTCCACGAGCTGGACAAGGAGGGCAAGCTCAACGGCGATGTGATCGACGGCATTTTGAGTGAAGAAAAAAAGGAGGATCGCGGTGTGATTATTTCGACTGCTGAACTGTCTAAGTATTTCGGCAAGGAGGTCACTCCTGCCAAAATGAAAGAGCAGATCATGGCGCTGCTGGACGAGTGGAAAGAGAAACAGCCGCCCGAACTGGCGCAGCCGGACAGGAAAAAGGACTTGGAGAAGTAACCGGGCCCCGCTTCTGGACACTTTGTCCAGAGGTGAGCGCCCCGCGCAGGGGATGGGCTCTGTGGTGATATATCCCCCGTCGCCGGATATTTTGCAGCGCAGCCGGAAACGGGCCGTCAAGGGGCGGAACGCCCGCCGTTTGCGGCGGCTTGCCCTTGACGGCCTGGCCCGGCTGTGCTATTCCCGGCTGGGCGGCGGGGGCATATATCCTCCAGAGCCGCCCCCTTTCCCTGGATAGGGAAAGGGCGGGGGGATAGGGTCGAACTACCTATTATAAATATCGGAGGTGTTGAAGATGAAACGATCCCTTGCTTATATTACCGCCGCATGGCGCGGCGATCCTGCGGTGGACATGGAGCAGGCGGCGCATTTCTGCCGTGTGGTCTACGATGCGGGCTATTCCCCCATCTGCCCCATGCTCTATCTGCCGCTGTTCCTCAATGACGCGGTGCCGGAGGAGCACAAGAACGGCATCGACATGGGCCGCGATCTGCTCCGGCGCTCCCGTGTGCTGGTGGTATGCGGCCATTCCGTGACCGAGGCCATGAAAAATGATATTGCCGTGGCCCAGCGCCTGGGGATCACCGCGACTACCCTTGAGGGCATCCTGACCGTCAAGGGCCAGGGGCGGTGCTGATGGCGTCCCTGTTTGAAGCCTACATCACCAACCTGGGAAAGTACAACGAGGGTGAGCTGGTTGGCGAAACGCTGAAATTCCCCACAACTACCGAAGAAGTACAGGCCCTTTTGAAGCGGATTGGTGTGGACGGGGTACGTTATGAGGAATTTTTCATAACCAGCTTTGACGGTGATGTGCTGGGGCTCTACGACTATCTCACAGAATATGAAAACCTGGACGAGCTCAATCATCTGGCCTGCCTGCTCTCCGAGCTGGATCAAGGCGACTTGGAAAAGTTTGAGGCGGTCATTGACAGCGGCGAACATACTTCCAGTGTAGCTGACCTCATCAATCTGGCGCAAAACCTGGATTGCTACGAGTTTTATCCCGGTGTGGAGGACGATGAAACCCTGGGCCGCATCTATGTGGAGGACATGGAGGCCATTGACGTGCCGGAGCACCTGCTGAATTATTTTGACTATGAGGCATACGGGCGGGATATTCGGATTAACGAGGACGGCCACTTTGCCCCCGGAGGCTATGTGCTGAATAACGGTGGGAAATTCATCGAGCACTACCACGGGATCGAGGACATCCCCGCCGAACACAGGGTTTTCTCCTATCCGAAACTTTCCATCCGGGAACAGATGGCGGCTTACAAGGAGATTATTGACGGTTCCTCTTTGGAAGGCTATCGGAAACTTTCCCATAAGGAGCGTGAGGAACGATAGGCGGCACTTCGAGACACTTTGTCCCGAGGCGGCCACTGGAAAGGAGGCGGTATAACTGATTGATGAAGATGTTTCCCGGCGTACCATAGCAATTTCTGTCCGGGCAAGCAAGCTGACGGCGCGGGGCCTTGCCTATGTGCTGGGGGCTGTGGGCCGGAAGATCCGCAAGGCTTACCGGGAACACCAGACGCCCCACGGCAGGCAGAGCGTGAAAAAGCTCATGGGACACGGCGCGACTACAAACAGCATCGAGCTTTCCGGGGATACGAAGGCATTTGACCGGGTGGCCCGGAAGTGGAATGTGGATTATGCCTTTTATAAAACCGGGCCGGACAAATATCTGTTGTTTTTCAAGTC
>ERZ772805.2386-NODE-2386-length-12303-cov-3.812867_pt1 | contig 12303 bp, 10 predicted proteins | sample MGYA00511344_ERZ772805 | MGnify/ENA primary metagenome ERZ772805 (study PRJEB29015, sample SAMEA2737730) | human gut metagenome | biome: human gut; feature: human-associated habitat; material: faeces | place: China | collected 2012 ...
TACCGAAAGAATTGAAAACCCCTAATATTGTAAAAAAACACTATGATTTAGGTGTACAACTTGGTGTGAAAGGTACGCCAAGTATTGTAACTTCAACAGGTGAAATGCTTGGGGGATATTTAAAACCTCAAGATTTATTAGCTGTGTTACAAGAATCTGCACAATAATTGTTAGTAGTGAGGGCGTATTGTATACGCCCTTAAATATTCATATCATCAAAGCACATATTGAATGTTCCTTTAGTGGGCATTTAAAATAACGAAATACCGTGAAAAAACTCATCAAACGTCGTGAAATTCCAGCTGGAAATCCTGTTTCAGATAATGCATTACTCGATCGCCTCTACCGTTCTCGCCATATTAAAAACAGCCAAGAATTAGACCGCACTTTGCAATCAATGCTGAATCCCAATCAATTACACGGTATTCAACAAGCCGTAGATTTATTGGTTGAAGCTTATCAACAGCAACAGAAGATTGTTATCGTAGGGGATTTTGATGCAGATGGAGCAACCAGTACAGCACTTTCAGTATTAGCTTTGCGTATGCTGGGCTTTACTGATGTGGAATATCTCGTGCCAAATCGTTTTGAGCAAGGCTATGGTTTGAGTGTGCCCGTTGCTGAAATGGCAATGGAAAAAAGCGTGCAGTTATTGATGACAGTGGATAACGGGGTATCGTCTTTTGAGGGCGTGACGTATTTAAAAGAGCAGGGTGTGAAGGTGTTGATTACCGATCATCACTTGCCCCCAGAAACATTACCGAATGCTGATGCCATTGTTAATCCAAATTTGCAACAATGTGATTTCCCTTCAAAATGTCTAGCCGGTGTAGGCGTGGCGTTTTATTTAATGCTCGCTTTACGAGCCAAATTTCGAGAGTTGGGTATTTTTACGACAGAAACACAGCCTAATTTTACTGAATTACTGGATTTAGTCGCACTCGGCACGATTGCAGACGTTGTTCCCCTTGACCAAAATAACCGTATTTTAGCTCATCAAGGGTTGATGCGAATTCGTGCGAAACGTTGTCGACCAGGAATTATTGCTCTCGCTGAAGTGGCTAATCGGGAAGTCGAAAAACTTTGTTCGGCGGACTTGGGCTTTGCGATTGCACCACGTTTAAATGCAGCGGGACGATTAGACAATATGTCTGTTGGTGTAGAGCTATTACTTGCAGAAAGTATGCAAGAAGCAAGAGCGCAAGCCTTGGATTTAGACAGCTTAAATCAAGCCCGAAAAGAAATTGAACAGGGCATGAAGTTGGAAGCATTAGAAATTTGCCGAAATCTCACCGCACTTTCTGATGAATTACCGATGGGCATCGCCTTATTCCAGCCAGATTGGCATCAAGGTGTATTAGGTATTGTGGCTTCTCGAATCAAAGATCAATACCATCGACCCGTTATTGCTTTTGCACAAGATCAAGAAGGCATTTTAAAGGGTTCTGCGCGTTCAATTGAAGGCTTGCATATGCGCGATGTATTAGAGCGTATTCATTCCCAACATCCGGATATGATTTTAAAATTTGGCGGTCATGCCATGGCAGCAGGATTAAGTATTAAAGAAAGCTTTTTCCCCGATTTTCAAAAGATTTTTAATCAAACGGTGCAAGATTGGTTAAATGAAGATCAATTACAAGGTGTGATTTGGACGGATGGCGAACTTCAAGCAAATGAATTTAGTATTGAAACTGCAGAAGTGATAAAATCTGGCGGTCCTTGGGGACAAGCCTTTCCTGAGCCTGTTTTTGATGGTGAATTTAAAATTTTTGAGCAACGTGCTATCGGACAAAATCAAAATCATTTAAAAATGCTCGTAGAGCCTAAAAATGGTGGTCCATTATTAGATGCCATTGCGTTTAATATCGATACTCGGTATTATCCCGATTTGTCGATTAAGCAGGCAAAATTTGCTTATAAGTTAGAAATTAATGAGTTTCGTGGAAATCGAAACCTCCAATTATTAGTCGATTATATTGAACCAATTGGTTAATTTATGAAAAAAGTTTGGCAGAATAAATTATTGAAAGGATCCTTTGCAATGATATTGCTGAGTGTGACAAATGTCGCATTCGGTGAAGTCAGTGCAAAGGATTTTTCTGCCAAAAATCCACCGCACTTACCACCAGCAAACGTGGCACAGTTTGAAGACGGTCGAGATTATTTTTCATACCAAGAACCCATTGAGCAAGCCAAAAGAAGCGATCGTAAAATCCCTATCCAATTTTTCTTTGACTATGACTGCCGAGTTTGTTCTTCAGCCCAAGATATTTTGCAACTTTATAGCCAAATTCGACCTAATAAAGTGGCATTAGAAGAGTATCCAGTTGCTACAAACGAAGCTAAATTTTCAGCGATAATATTCTATACATTACAGCGTTTAAAAGTGGGTGAGTTGTCAGATGTACTGTTATTTGAAACCTCTGAAAAGGCGCGCTATACCGAATTATCTACATTAGATAAGATGCGTGAATGGGTTGTTTCACAAGGGATTAGTAAAGCTGAATTTAATAAAGTCGTCCATTCCAAAGAAGTGAAAGAGGATGTGAGCAACGCCATTTATTTGACAGAAGAATATGGTGTCTTTACTTTCCCTTATGTGGTTGTGGGTGGAAAATATGTTCTCACCGCGAGTACGCTGTATAACGATGATTATGGCGTAGCAGTATTAGATTTCTTAGTGAATAAACTCGAACAAGAAAGGAAAAAATAATGAAAATCGGGATTGTTGGTGCAATGGCACAAGAAGTGGAAATTTTATCCCAATTAATGACAGATAAAAGAGAAACAAAAGTGGCAAGTGCGGTCATTTTTGAAGGCAAAATTAATGGTAAAGAGGTCGCATTATTACAATCTGGTATTGGTAAAGTTGCAGCTGCTATTGGCACTACCGCTTTATTACAATTGTCCAAACCGGATGTGGTTTTAAATACTGGCTCAGCAGGCGGTGTCGCAAAAGGTTTAAAAGTAGGAGATATCGTTATTTCCGATGAAACCCGCTATCACGATGCCGACGTGACGGCATTTGGCTATGAAAAAGGTCAATTACCTGCAAATCCAGCTGCTTTTCTTTCTGATAAACAATTAGCAGATTTAGCCGATGAAATTGCACAGTCACAAGGACAAAATGTAAAACGTGGTTTAATTTGCTCGGGTGATAGCTTTATTAATAGCGAAGAAAAAATTGCTCAAATTAAAGCGGATTTCCCCAATGTGACAGCAGTAGAAATGGAAGCAACCGCGATTGCACAAGTTTGTCATGCCTTTAACGTACCTTTTGTGGTCGTTCGTGCAATTTCGGATGCAGGCAATGGCGAAGCGAGTATATCTTTTGAAGAGTTCTTACCGTTAGCTGCAAAACAGTCTTCGGCATTAGTATTAGGGATGATAGACAGACTGTAGTAATAATCTTTTAATAAGATAATAAATTCTAAAATTGAATCATAAACATTATTTAAAAAGGCATAGTTAATTGACTATGCCTTTTTATATAAACCCATTAGAATTTATAGTTTAAACTAAAAATATAAGTTCTTCCTCGTGCAAAATTGTAAAGCACAGATTTATCTTTTATTCCGTTATCGCAAGTATCATTTTTGCTACAAATGGAATCATTTAAGCTTGAATAATAGCGTTGAGATGCCGCATCGTTGCCAGAATCTAAAGGATCAACATAACGTTTATCTAGTAGGTTTTGTACTTCAGCTTTGATAATCAAATCTTTGATAGGTTCGTAACTTATATGCAAATCTAAAATAATCGGTTGTTTATTAATTTCTTCTGTTTTCTTAATTGCATAATAAGTTCTTTCATGACTAGTATTTAATTCAAATTCAGAACCGTTAATATAGTCTTCTTGGATGGTTGCTCGTTTGCTTTTCCCATAGTAACGAGCAGCGATACCAACAGTTAATTTTTGATCAAACCAGCGAGAGCCAAGTTCTAATCTTCCATAATCTTTAGGTAACATTGAGATACGGGATAGACCATAACCTTGTTTTAGAATGTCATCTTTTGATGCGTTGTTAGGACGTGGATTGGCATCTGCATAATTGGTTGGTTGATTTGTTCGTTGATATGCATAAGACAGATTTGCAAAGAAACGTCCCATGTCATAGTTAATTTCTAACTCGATGCCGCTCTTTTTCACAATAGGCTTATAATTTTGATGAGCAATGGTAAATCTAAATCCATTATTAGCTGCCCAGTCAGGAACAACGCCATCTCTCCACCATACACCATATACATTATGAATATAATTTTTGATGAAACTACGATATCCCACTAGTTTTAAACCTAGAACATCTTCTTCTGTAAAAACAGCTTTTTTATAGGTGTTAAACCCTAGTTGATAAGTTTCTGCTCGCTCAGGTTTTAATGCCGTATTTACGCCAACATCAGATACTTGAGAGAAGAACATTTCTTGAATATTAGGCATTCTATGTGTGCGCGAATAGGTGAAAAACGGCATAAAATAATCATTGATATCCGCGCTAAGTGTTGCTGAGTGGTTTATCGCTGTTTTATATCCTGATTTATGCAAAATCGGTTCATTAATTTGTGTTGGTGTATTTTCGTAACCTACATACTCACCGTTAAATGCATAATGCGTAAAATTGACACTATAGTCTAAGTGGTAAATTCCTTTAGAAAGTGCGGTATCAAAATAAACAGTTTTAAATTTTTGTTTACCAGAAGGTTGTAAGATCACTGAACGTTGTGGTAATCCGCTTTTGCTTCCTTGGAAGCGACCTAAATAACTATAGTTTCCTTGGGAGTGTGATTCATTGTTATAAAACAAACTTAATTCTTCTGGAAAACGGTTTTTACTATACTCATTAATAAAGTAGTTAAAGCCCAATGTGGTTTTTAAATCGATTTCTTTTGGCAATAAAAAAGTATAGCTATTGTTAATATCAATAATATTTGCCACATTCTTCGTAATTAATTTATCTTCTACTTGCCAACCAGAAAAGAATGCACCTTTAGGATAAATGGTTTTACCCAAGTTGTGTGCTACCATCAAATTGAGATCAAGATAGCGATTATTATTAAAATTATAATTTAATTGATAATTACGATTTTCAATTTTTCGAGAACCAATTTTATTATCGAGAGTACGAATTTGTGCACCTAAATTATGGCGATCATCACCATATTCAAATTTTAATAAATGGCTACGAGAACGAGATTGCAAACTGCCAGGTTCAATAGGGGCAACACTGTATTGATCCTTATTACGTTCAAATGAGTTATTTGTTGAATCCACATCATTTTGTAATTCGGGGATATCTTTGGGAGGCACACCATTTTCTAATTCTCTCAGAATTTTTTTTCTAGTTTCATTTTTATAAGTATTAAGTTGATAGCTAGATGTATTGTAACGAGGTTCGTTAGGCGTATCTTCTTCACTAATATAATCATAATTTTCTTCTTTTCTTTCTACTCGAGTAATACATCCCGGTGTTCTTGTTTCAGTTACTCCAGTCAATTCATCTGTAGTTGTAATTGGATCTGTATTTCCGTTAAATGTTGGGGTTGGCGCATTGCAAGACCAATGATTTTTGTTTAAATCGGGTGTCCATTGTCCTGTAGAATTTAAAATATAACCGGCATTGTGGAAATAAGCTTCTTTTTCTTTGGCAAGAATATCTTGCCCAAGTGTAGCTAATCGTTCTCCTCCACCGATACGATAATCTTGTGAGACTTCACGTTGACTATAGCCATATGCCACACCGACATACCCTCCATTATCAAGCCATTTTCTGCCTGCAGCTGTGGTCATAAAATTCGACTTAGTTTCATTGCTACCAGCCATACCTTTAACAACTAAACCAAAAGGTCTATCATCCGTGATAATATCGTTAACCCCCAATGTTCTAAAATTAGCACTACCAGACAATGTGTTTATACCGCTGGAACCTGAGAAATTGCTTTTATTGATATCGACACCAGCAATGAAATTAGGATCTATCGTGGCACCAAATTGAGAGCTACCGCCTGATTGACCTGAATCCATTGAGGTAGAATAAAAAGTTTGCGTTACGCCATCAACCATAGTATTGACACGACCTAACCCATTTTCACCGCGAATATTGACAGAAACTACGCCAGCCCCTTTATCTTGTTGAGTAAAAGCACCAGGGATACTTCGAATAACTTGATCGATAGTTTGAGTATTCTTAAATATATGCTCCCTTGTACTTTTAGCTTTTGCTTCTGTGAATGGTTTCTTATCATTAGCCACATTTTTTTCGACCACATTTATTTGATCGAGTATTTCTTCTGTTTGAGCTTCAACAATATTAATATTCATTGCATTTATTAGGCAAAATGTAACTAAGTTTAATTTTATTTCTTTCTTCATTTGTTATCCTCTTGTTTTTGAGAAAGATTATCATTATCCTCTTCAGGGTGAGAGAATTCAAGGGATGAGATCATGAAATTTATATAAGAATTAAAGAATAATTTTCATGTTATATCTTATGAAATTTTTAATTCTTCTTTTTTGTTGAAAACATAATAACGATTATTGAAGTTTTTCTTTTTATCGATGGAGTTTGCCTTGACATTATAGGAGAGGATTAAGAGCTGATATTTTTTCTTTAAATTTTATATGAATTATCAATGTTTATTTAGAACTGTGATAGGTGATTATTTTTAACATTTGGCAAAAGAATCTTTAGTGAAATAAATTATTTGTGTCTATAATATACCGGTTTTTGAAAAGTAAAAGGATAGAGATGATGGGGATAATTATCACCGTTGATGGCCCAAGTGGTGCAGGGAAAGGAACACTTTGTTACGCATTGGCAGAGAAGTTAGGTTTTACCTTATTAGATAGTGGTGCGATTTATCGCGTGACAGCATTGGCTGCGCTGAAACGTCATGTAGACTTAACCGATGAAGAAGGATTAGCGGAGTTAGCCCGTCATTTAGATATCCAGTTCATTCCGAAAAGTGGTGAAGTCAATGTGCTTCTTGGTGGGATGGATGTGAGCCATTTAATCCGTACGCAAGAAGTGGCGGAGGCTGCATCAAAAGTGGCGGTTTTCCCAAAAGTGCGGTCAGCTTTATTGCAGCTTCAGCAAGATTTCGGCAAAAATGATGGCCTGATTGCTGATGGGCGAGATATGGGAACTGTGGTTTTCCCAAATGCACAAGTTAAACTGTTTTTAGACGCGAGTGCGGAAGAACGTGCAAAAAGACGCTATAAACAGTTGCAAAATAAGGGAATTAATGGTAACTTTGCACAGATTTTAGCCGAGATACAAGAACGTGATTTTCGCGATAGAAATCGTGAGGTTGCGCCATTGAAACCGGCTGATGATGCTTTATTGTTAGATAGTACAACATTGAGTATTGATGAAGTTATTGCTCAAGCGTTAGCTTATATTCAACAAAAAACGTCAATTTCGATTTAACTGTTTATTCAAGGAAGAATAGACATTTATCCTCAACCCCGCATTTTATGGATCTTAATGTGGATGTTATTAACTTAAATTAAGAAGATTATTTATATGTCAGAATCTTTTGCTCAACTCTTTGAAGAATCATTAAAAGGCCTTGAAACCCGTCAAGGTTCAATCGTTAGCGGTACTGTTGTTGCTATTCAAAAAGGCTTTGTACTTGTTGATGCAGGCTTAAAATCTGAATCTGCAATTCCTGTTGCTGAATTCCAAAACGCTCAAGGTGAACTTGAAGTTAAAGTTGGCGACACAGTAAACGTAGCTTTAGATGCAGTTGAAGATGGTTACGGCGAAACTAAACTTTCTCGTGAGAAAGCCGTTCGTCACGAATCTTGGATTGAATTAGAAAAAGCTTACGAAGAAAAAGCGACCGTTATCGGTTTAATCAACGGTAAAGTGAAAGGCGGTTTCACAGTTGAGTTAAACGGTGTTCGTGCATTCTTACCAGGTTCATTAGTTGATACACGTCCTGCACGTGAAGCTGATCACCTACTTGGTAAAGAATTAGAATTCAAAGTAATCAAATTAGATCAAAAACGTAACAACGTTGTTGTTTCTCGTCGTGCAGTGATCGAATCTGAAAACAGCCAAGAACGTGAACAAATCCTTGAGAACCTAGCTGAAGGTTCAGAAGTTAAAGGTATCGTTAAAAACTTAACTGACTACGGTGCATTCGTAGATTTAGGTGGTGTTGACGGTTTATTACACATCACTGATATGGCTTGGAAACGTGTTAAACACCCAAGCGAAATCGTGAATGTAGGCGACGAAGTAACTGTTAAAGTATTAAAATTTGACAAAGATCGTACTCGCGTATCTTTAGGCTTAAAACAATTAGGTCAAGATCCTTGGGTTGCTATCGCCGAAAACCACCCAGTAAACAGCAAATTAACTGGTAAAGTAACTAACTTAACTGACTACGGCTGTTTCGTTGAAATCTTAGATGGCGTTGAAGGTTTAGTTCACGTTTCTGAAATGGATTGGACTAACAAAAACATCCACCCATCTAAAGTTGTAAGCCTTGGCGATACAGTTGAAGTCATGGTGTTAGAAGTTGACGAAGAACGTCGTCGTATTTCTTTAGGTTTAAAACAATGCAAACCTAACCCATGGACTCAATTCGCTGAAACTCACAACAAAGGCGACAAAGTTACTGGTAAAATCAAATCAATCACTGATTTCGGTATCTTCATCGGTCTTGAAGGTGGTATCGACGGTTTAGTTCACTTATCTGACATTTCTTGGAATGTTGCAGGTGAAGAAGCAGTTCGTAACTACAAAAAAGGTGATGAAGTTTCTGCAGTAGTATTAGCAGTAGATGCAGTGAAAGAACGTATTTCTTTAGGTATCAAACAACTTGAAGATGATCCATTCAACAACTTCGTAGCTATCAACAAAAAAGGTGCAGTAATTTCTGCAACTGTTGTTGAAGCTGACGCTAAAGGAGCTAAAGTTGAATTAGCAGGTGGCGTTGAAGGTTATATCCGTGTAGCAGACTTAACAAACGAAGTTGCAGCAGGCGATGTAGTTGAAGCGAAATACACTGGTGTTGATCGTAAAGCACGTATCGTTCACTTATCTGTAAAAGCGAAAGATCAAGCTGAAGAAGCTGCTGCAGTTGCAAACGTGAATAACAAACAAGAAGATGTTGCTATTCCAAATGCAATGGCTGAAGCTTTCAAAGCAGCTAAAGGTGAATAATTAATTCACATAAATAAGGCTGGGTCATTGACTCAGCCTTATTACTACCAGCTATAATTAACAAGGATTTAGCGGTAATTTATTATGAACTAATGCATTACCTGTAAGTCTTAATAACAAGTTTAAGTATAAATTTAAAGGAGAGTTGACGATGACTAAATCTGAACTAATTGAAAATCTATCAACAAAGCACCCAACTTTATCCGCAAAAGAAGTAGAAGGTATTGTAAAGGATATTCTTGAACTCATTGCACAATCTTTAGAAGAAGGTAATCGTATTGAAGTACGTGGTTTTGGTAGCTTCTCTTTACACCATCGTCAACCGCGAGTGGGCCGTAATCCTAAAACGGGTGATTCTGTAAAATTAGATGCTAAATCGGTACCGCACTTTAAAGCAGGTAAAGAATTAAAAGATCGTGTAAATGTTTTTGCTTAAACATTCAATCGATATCAATAAAACGACACTTAGGTGTCGTTTTTTATTACAAATTTTGGCATAATGAAACTATTCTTAACAAGGAGATTGTGATGATTAAATATATTCTCGGACTCATTATTGTGCTAGCTATCGTAATCGTTGCGGTAACTATAGGAGCTAATAATGATCAAGTAATCACCTTTAACTACATTGTTGCTGAAAGCCAATTTCAACTTTCAACGCTAGTCGCGATTTTATTTGGTTTTGGATTAATTTTAGGTTGGTTAATTACTGGATTCTTCTACTTAAAATTAAAATTTAAAAATATGTCGTTAGCGCGTCAAGTTAAACGTCAAACATTACAAATTAACGAATTAACGACTACTCGCGATAAGGCAGTATAATGCTTGAATTACTCTTTCTGCTTCTGCCAATAGCCGCCGCTTATGGTTGGTATATGGGGCATCGGAGTGCCAAGAAAGATCAGGAAGATATTAGTAATAAACTCTCCCGTGATTATGTCACGGGGGTCAATTTTTTGCTTTCTAATCAAACGGATAAAGCCGTTGATTTGTTTCTTGATATGTTGCAAAAACAAGAAACAGAAAATGAAATTGAAAGCGACTCACAATTTGAAGCTGAGCTAACGCTCGGTAACCTTTTCCGTTCTCGAGGTGAAGTGGATCGTGCTTTGCGGATCCATCAAGCACTTGATCGTAGTCCCAATTATTCTTTCGAACAAAAATTATTAGCTAAACAGCAACTTGCCAAAGATTTCATGGCGGTGGGTTTTTATGACCGCGCTGAAGCCCTTTACATCATTATGGTGGATGAACCAGAATTTGCTGAAAATGCACTGCAACAGCTTTTGGTGATTTATCAAAAAACAAAAGAATGGAAAAAAGCGGTTAATATCGCAGAGAAGCTTGCCAAGATCTCACCTAAAGAAAATAATGTGGAATTAGCACAATGTTATTGTGAATATGCCTTAAGCGGTGAACTTGAAAGTGCGGTCGAAAAACGCAGTATTTTACAAAAAGCGCTGAATGTATCTCCAACCAGTGTGAGAGCATCAATGCTGCTTGCTGATTTAGAAATGGCTAATAAAAACTATCGTCAAGCCATTCATTTTTTAGAGAATATTCTTAATCAAAACCCAATTTATATTGGTGAAGTGCTGAAAACGCTCAAATATTGTTATGATGAATTAGGAGAGAGAGATAACTTTGAGTTATTCTTGATTCGAGCTAGCCAGCAGGTTAACAATACGAAAGTCGATTTAATGTTAGCAAGCGTGATTGAAGAGAAAGATGGTAAGAGTGCCGCACAATCAAAACTTTATCAACAACTTACCAAACATCCGAGTACATCTATTTTCCACCGTTTTATTCAATTCCAAATTGATGATGCTGAGGAAGGGCGAGGTAAGGAAAGCTTAATTTTGCTACATAAAATGGTCGGTGAGAGAATTAAGCAAGGCTTTGGTTATCGTTGCTCAAATTGCGGTTATCAAACCCATAAATTAATGTGGAATTGTCCTTCTTGCAAACAGTGGGAATCCATCAAACCAGAACATAATTAATTGACACAGTGAGGTAAAATTATGAATAGCAAAGTAATCGTTGCATTGGATTACGAAACGGAAGCACAAGCGCTATCCCTCGTGGATCAAATTGATCCGAGCTTATGCCGTTTAAAAGTGGGTAAAGAAATGTTTACCACACTAGGAACCAGTTTCGTTAAGCAATTACACGAGCGTCAATTTGATGTTTTCCTCGATCTTAAATTTCATGATATTCCGAATACTGTGGCAAGAGCAGTGCGTTCTGCGGCTGATTTAGGGGTATGGATGGTTGATGTCCATGCTAGCGGTGGTCTGAAAATGATGGAAGAGGCGAAGAAAATTCTCGAGCCTTATGGAAAAGATGCGCCTTTATTAATCGCAGTAACCGTATTGACCAGCATGGAAGATTTGGATTTATTACAAATCGGTATTAATTCTTCACCACTTGAACATGTATTACGTCTTGCGCATTTAACCCAGCGAGCGGGATTAGATGGAGTCGTTTGTTCACCACAAGAAGTGGAGATTTTACGTAGTACTTGTGGCCCTGATTTTAAATTAGTCACACCGGGGATTCGTCCAATTGGAAGTGATTTTGGCGATCAACGTCGCGTCATGACTCCTGCTGCGGCTATTCGTTCTGGTTCTGATTATTTGGTGATTGGTCGCCCAATTACTCAAGCTGAAAATCCAGCAGAAGTGCTTCGTTCAATTAATTCATCTCTTTCGTAATATGACAGAGAGTACTTTAGTTTATTCTACCGAAGTAGGTAGAATTAAAGAGCAAAAGCAGCCAGTACAACGTCCTAAAGGTGATGGTGTGGTTCGCATCCAAAAACAAACCAGTGGTCGAAAAGGCACAGGTGTTTCAGTGATTACGGGGCTAGATTTAGCCGATGATGAATTGAAAAAGTTAGCGGCTGAACTTAAAAAACGGTGTGGTTGTGGAGGCTCCGTTAAAGACGGCAATATTGAGATTCAAGGCGAAAAACGTGATTTACTCAAACAACTTTTAGAACAAAAAGGGTTTAAAGTAAAATTAGCAGGTGGCTAAGATAAAACAAAAAATCCATCTTCAATTGAAGATGGATTTTTTTATGATTAACTTACCATGAAGTCTGGTTGGTAAGCAAAGAAAATTGCGCCCAAGA
>ERZ772805.2389-NODE-2389-length-12290-cov-49.356987_pt1 | contig 12290 bp, 14 predicted proteins | sample MGYA00511344_ERZ772805 | MGnify/ENA primary metagenome ERZ772805 (study PRJEB29015, sample SAMEA2737730) | human gut metagenome | biome: human gut; feature: human-associated habitat; material: faeces | place: China | collected 2012 ...
GATTAAGTTGAATTTTAGGGAAAGAAAAGCGCCCTAGAAAAGAGCGCTATAGAATCAGATCAATAAGCATAGATTTAAGTGCATAACTTTCAAACTTAATACACCCGTACACAAAAGGATCATGCAACACGCAACCATAATCACGTTGAAAAGCTACAATGTCGCTTTTGATCGTACTATCGTAATGAGGGCATTTACATTGTGCATAGCAGACATAGAATTTTTGCGCGTTCTTGCGTTGATAGATGTAGGCGCTGTCAACAGAACACACTGGTACATATCCGGCTAAATTTTCATAGCCAACGTAACTGAAATCGTCATACGCAAATTCGTTATTCAGCGCCATATCATAGAACCGAGTGCCCTTCGTTAGCTTGTATAGCGCGGTCTTGCTTTTCTCTTCGATAAAGTCAGCGGACGGCGGCATAATGTGAACAGCTAAACCCCTGTCCCTATAGTACTTATGATGCTTACCAGCTTTCAACATCTTTTCAACGTCAGCAACAATTCCTAGACCCGTGAATATTTCATTATCAATGCGGTTAGCATTAGATAAAAGCCACATCCGCAACGCCGGAAGTCCGGCAAGTTCCCTGTTTCGGTTTATAGTTTCGTAGGCGTTAGCAAACGCACTGAACTCTTCACGCATAGACCGTACATGACTTTCCGGTATAAATTCGTCATATATGCAGTCGGAACAGTCTTGCATATCAACGCCGCGCACTGTACCGATAGTGCTCAACGCGATTCCGTAACCGATAGGCGCACCGCTGGGTGCGTCCGTTCCGTCCTCTACCTTGGTACGCTCATAGATGCCGTGTATTTTCTTCTTGATCGGCACAAGACCGATATTCCTATTGTACGCTTTATTTATCGGCTTAAAGGGGTTTGCACCTTCTCCGGCTTTACCGTCTGACAGGCTTTCTAATTCGTCCTGTGTTCGACGCATCAGTATAAACTTCTCGCCGTGGTTGTCGTTGAACTCCTCTATTCCTACCGCTCCACATAATGCGCTGTAGGTCTTACCAGTACCACGCGCCCCCGTGAATATCTGAAACGGGAACGCGTCGTCTTTATAATCCCATACGTTTAAGTATAATTTACTCATTATTTAAGTATGGGCGGCAGTAACGCCGCCCTACTCCTTTCTAATAAAATGGTAACTCTTCCAACTCTGTCTCGGGAACGTGCATTCAGCCGTTCAGTTTATCTTCAATAGCTTTCAGAATGTCGCCTTGATCCTTTTCAGACAGCTTCGCCCAGCATACAGAATAGTATTTGCCGTCCTTGCCCTTGGTTTGCGGAAATGACAAGAAATCTCCGTTCTTTCCCTCAACAACTCTCATGCCATAGATAGTGATACCGTTGATCTCAACATCTGCCAGCACATTAGCGTTAGCGCCTACTGTAATCGCTCTCTTTACACAATAGCTGTTGATTTTTAATTCCTCTACATTGCTGTTATTCTTTGCGTTTGCGTTCTCCGGTTTTTTCATGTTTCTAGTCTCCTATAATCTCATAAATGTTAGCGCCGATCAATTCCGCGTACTCTTCCGTGATACCTATAGTGTACGATCCGTTAATCATCGCCACATTGCTGGCTGTTGTAAATGTACAGCCGTTTACTGTTTCTTGATGTATGCCAACGTTGTCATTATAATATAACTCCATGCCGCCAGCGTCACGGAATACAAAACCCATCTTAAAGTTATCTATACTTTTCAATTCTTTTGCGCCTAGCTTTTTCGACACGCCGGATATAGTGCAATGCAATCCTTTTTTGTCAACATAAGCATATTTTTTTGCGCCTAACGTCTTGAACTCTGCTATAGGCTCCTTGTTCTCGTGCTCATATACACCCATATAATAATCTACACCACCAGCGGACGCATACGCGCCGCGCTCTCGCGCAAGGCTGGTAATCTCTCTATTAACTTTTTCTATGGCTTCAATATCTGCGCCGACCGCCTTTGAACTGTCTGTATCGCAGTATATTGTAGCGTCTCCTGTCAAGTCCAGTAGTTGTTGTAAGTGCCGCCGTGCATGAGCGGTGCACCACACCCCCCACGCATAGAAAAGAAAGCTGTTGCGGCTCTTGTAAAACTTTTCCAGCGCTTCGGCAACGTTCGGACTTTTAACAACCCATTCCCCGTGTTCGTCAAGCGTGTTTTCTTCCTTCACAGGGTCGGTATACATCATTCCAAAAATTCCGTTCAGTCGGTTTTTGGTCTTGCCGTACAAGTACGGCTTGTCTCCGGCGTCCTCTCCAGCATCCTCTGCGGCTTGTATCTCATATTTAAGTTGGCACTTACCCTTGTACACCTCGCGGATACAGTCAAGCAAGCACTCCGGCAGATAATCATACTTGGCTATGCACATATCAGTGACGGCGAATGACTTCCATTTGTACTGTTTCTTAATGATTTCCCAGTCAATGTCTGTTACCGTCATGTGTATGTAATCACATTCCAGCACACGCCCGTTATCAAGTTTCAAGTTTGCGCTATGCTGTAGGCACTTGCTTATAGGTATGTACGGCATTGTTACCGATTCTCTTACCACGGGTTTTTCTATGACTACCCGAAACAGACAAGCATACTCTTTTAGTAGTCCTTCAAACTCTTCAATGCTTTCAAGATCGCCGTAGGGGGAAAACTTACTCATAGGAAACTTAAAAGCGCATAGGCAAAAAGGGTAACTACTCTGCACATCAAAACTATCTGCATTGTGCCATACTCTGCCACTCATATAGCGGTTAGCGTGTGTATTGCCGCCGCGTCCGGCTTCCTTTAGCAACGTATAGATATATTCCGTCATTTGCGTTTTCAGAAAGTTTTGGCGATAATGCCGATCTTTCCGGCACGCTTTCCGACACATCCGACGCACATAGCCCGTTGAAGTCATGGGTATCGTCTCTAGGTTATCGTGTTCGTTAGCCAGCCTACACTCGATCAACTCGTACAGACTTATAACATCGCCGACACAATAGCCTGTTTCTGTACTCGTCAATCTTGTTTTCGGTGTCCGCAGTTTCCTATAATCGAGATCGCCAGCTGCTTTAGCGTGGACAACGCCCAACTCGTTGGAAACTGCTTTTTCTAGGCTCATGTTAGTTAGCTTGTAACTGCATCGAAACTGTACGCCCCTACCCGTATAAACTGTTATAGGTTGCCTTGCCTTGCTCGCAAAAACTGTAAAGCCGCCGAAATACTTACCGAGGAAGTCTCGCATAAACTGAAACTCGTAACCGAGGTTATGCACATATATAACCAACTGTCTCTCGGTATTGAATTGTAAAACCTCTTCCAGCCTGTCGAAAAACTGCAACCACTCTTCCCACGTTCGCCCGATGATAAGAAAGCCACCTACTGACATTTGCCAGTGATACATAAACGCCCGTGGCGCTTCGATCCAGTCCGGCGCGTGCCCCTTGTATATGGTTGTACTCTCTATATCGTACACGCCAAAAGTCTGTAGATACTCTTTACACTTCCGCGCATTGTTGCACTTAAACGCTTTCGTGTCCAGTTTGCTGTAGGGGAAGTCGGTCACACTGTAGACGGTCACATTATCACTACCGCCGTCCAGCCGTGGAACAGTGACGAGCCTAGCCATTGCTGGAGTTGTCAAACGGTGAAGCGTCTATGTGTTGCCATAGGTTTTTAAGTGTTACCTTTTCACCTTCGCGGAACGATTGCAGACTTTCTTGTAACTTGCTTACTACTTCGTCATGCGTCTGACCCTTCACTCTTGCCCGTTCGTAAAACTCAACGATCTTGTCAGAATCAAACATTTTTGTCAATTCGTGAAACGTCCCACTATTTAAGAACTGGTAGAACTCGCGGTTTCCGGCAAAGTGCACGCCCTTACTCTCGAATGTCTGTATTCTTTTTTCTTCTATGCGCTTCTGTCCGCTTACTGTGTGGCTTGGTGCTGTCAGAAACGACTGCAAGCGCGTTATCTCTGCTTTTAACGCTCGCCTGTTCTGCGTCAGCGTCAAGGCTTCGGAAAAATACCGCCTGTTTCTGTTTTTCAGATAGTCCAGTGCATCTACCGCCGCCCCGTAGCTGTTATAGGCTTCTCCCGTGATCGGGGAAGAGTTCCGCGACAGATCGCGTAGAGAGTTGTTAGCCCTCTTCGCCAGCTTCCGGCGAATCTCTTGCAACTGTGCCGTGCTGTACTGCTTCCCGTATACATCCGCTGTCAACGCTTCGTCCTTCCTTGCCAACTTCTTCACCTTCTTTCAGCCAGTACTCTACAAAACTATGCGTACCCAGCTTGCGCGTCTCGGCTCTATGTACCAGTATGCCGCGCCCGTAATGTCCCTCATACAGTTCGCAGATACCGTACCCCAGCCGTTTAGAAATATAGCGGCTGTCGGTTGCCGTATGGTGGAGAGTAAGACCGCAAGACTTTAAAATCTCGCGCGCCTTGCTCTCGTCATACACTCGCCGCAAGTCGGGTAACAGGTTACTGCTCCACATGAGCTACCTTCACGAACTCGTCAATGTCAATGCTGTATTTGTCTGTGCGCTGGGTGACGGAAACAACGGTTGCTTTCGGGTCGATCTTGCGGACTGCTTTCGTGATCTTTTCATCCGACAGGGGATCACAGGAGTGAAGCACGGTTACAGTCATTGCTGTTTCTGCCTTGCCGTCCTTAACTGCTACGGTCGCCATGTTTACGGTTGCTGTGTTGATTGTTTTGGTGATCTTCATATATTTACCTTCTTTCTTCGCCTGTTGGCGAAAGCTAGGAGAGCCGCCGCCCACTCTCCGTACCGCTTGACGGTCACTAGCTGATTGACAAGATATTCATATCTTCAAGCCACATTGTAAGCGTTGCCCATTCTACCGCATTGATTGCACCAGCGGCATAGATACCGCGTAAGATACCCAGCGCATACATATATCCACTCTCTTTCAACTCTTGTTCTAACAGTTCCCTGATCTCTTTTTCGCTCATGGTTTTTGCCACTCCTCTCTACAAACTCTATTGTATCTGATCTTCACGCGGCAACTTGCGCCGCAATCGCATATAAAATAGTCGTCCTCGCATCCTCTGAACTGATAATCGCAGTCATCCCGTGGCACTTTCAGAAAGTGATAATGATAACATATTGAGTACATCTTTGCTTGCTGTAATCTTTCCTATGTTTGTGTTTACTGTCATATCTTTGTTCTCCCTTTACTATGTTGCGTCGTTTACTTGTTCCTTACAAGTATTATAATACACTTCTTCCATGGAAATTGCAACAACTTTCTGCTTGAATAATACACAAACTTACATGGAAAAAAACCACTTGCTTTTGTGCAATATTACAAGTATACTATAGTTACGGGATGCTCATAGACCAGCCGCCGGAAGCGGTAGAGCGTGGCACGGTCAGCCATATCCCAACAAAAAGAGAGTAGACGGAAATCTACTCTCTTTTACTTTATCCCTTCTGTTCCAGCGCTGTTACACGCGTCTGTAAGTCGGCTATCTGTGTAGCCTGTGCGGCTGTCGTAGTCTGTAAGTCTTTGATCTGCTCTAACATCCAGTCAAGGTTTGGTTGTGTACTGTTGTTGTACGGATAACCATAGCCGCCAACACATCCGTTGTTATTGTATGCCATACTGCAATCACTCCTTTAATATACTTGTATCAAGTTGTCTGTTTCAAACTCTTCTGCGATCATCGCATAAATGTCAAAACCTTTTCGCAACGCCAACTCGCCCTCTAACATCTGCGCGGAAGTCGTAACGCCGATATTGCCATGTATGCGGCTGGTGTACTGTCTTGTGCCGCTCTCCGTGTCCGTGCCGTTTGTTCTGCTCGTACCGCTGGACTTGGTGCGGCTGTTGGGTACATACTCTGTACCGTTAAAGCCTTGCACGTCCGCTTCGTTGCTACTGCTATCTTCTCCGCTGTTAGATAGCGTATGCGTAATGTTGGGCGTTTCCGTGCTATCTTCGTGGCGGTCATAGTTTTCGATAGGATTATATTCTGCTGTAAACCCTTCCCACAGCTTTTCAAAGTTCGGCTTGCGGCGTGTGAACCATTCCGTTATAGCTGTCTTTACCTGTGGCGGCACTTGATAGTAAGGGAACAGATCGCCGCTCTGTCTGATGATCTGATTAACCATCAGCGTTTTATCCATGCCGTCCGGCAACGTTACCCCATCAAATAAGGTAGGGTTATACTGATACATCCCGTACAGCGTCATTCGTGGTTGTAACATCCGTTTCACTCCCTTCTACCAGTTCTACCGTGATCCCCAGCGCACTAATGGCGTTGATCCTTGCAATGCTGTCTTTCAGATTGTCATAGATCACAGAGATCATGGCGCGCGTCTCTTCGTTGTTTTGGTTCACCTCGTCACTGTTCAGCCGTTCGCGCTTGTCATAGTTCGCGTTTGCAATGCCGATTTTAGTTAAAAACTCGTTGATGATCGTTCGTTTACTCTGTAAGAGGTCGTTTACAATGTACTGCGTTTTAATGTCCTTGTACAGAGTGTCGATCTGCTTACCCTTGGTCACGCTCTCATTTGCAACAACAAGCGGCTTGCCCTGTGTGCTCTCTGCGTAAAGGTCTTTGATCTCGCTTGCCTGTTTCTTGTTACGGGCTTCAAAGTACATGGTCACGTTGCTGTTCATCAGATTAACATTGATGCTTCTGTCGATCTGCGCCAGCTTTACCGCATAGTGCCGTACTATATCGTCAACGCCGCCGTAATCATCAAACAACTTTATAATACCGCTGTTTACTCCGATCACTCCGTACTTGGGGTTTGTCAGATAGCTGTTAGTAACTACAATCTCCTTGGGATTCCAGTACATATTGATCTGACTTACAGAGTACGGGGCACAGATCCACCCGTACTCCCTTGTATACATTACGGCGATACTACCCCAGCTAAAGAGCCAGTAGCGAAAGAAATTTAAGTCCCACTCTTTCGGCAAACCGAACTTAAAGCGGCTAAAGATTAACTGATAAAGGTATCGTTTCTCATACAGCGCCGCGCTGTTGTCTTGTCCCTTCACGTCGCTGGGCTGTTGCATCCAGTATTGCGCCATGCTGTTCTGCTCGTAGGTTATAGGTAACTGCATTATAATAACACTCCTTCCCGTAGCAATGCTACGATTTCGTTCTGTTCCTCTTCCGTGGCGGTCGTGCCGCTTAAATTGATGTCTTTTACTCGTACATATCCCGACAACTGGGAGAGGTTTACACGCCTGTTAGTGGGGTATCCGTAAAACTCGTTGTAGCCGTTCGCGTCTGCCTGTTCCACCCTCTTAATAATAAGGTAGGGTTTACGGATACCCATTGCACCAGAGTTACTGCCTAAAGAGCCGGACATTGCTACGCTTGCCCTTGCTCCACCGCCTAGGGCGTTCGCCGCCGCCCCGATTGCCACGGGTGCAAGTGCACCACCTGTTGCTACTGCGGCGGCTCCGCTTACTACTGCGCCCAGCAATGACGATACAGTGGACAGATAGTTACCGCTTGTAATAGGCATTTGCACGGCACAGTTACCTGTATAGGTGTATAGTACCGCGTCAAGTCCGTACTTTTTGACGGTAAGTTGAGCAAGGCAACAGCCCGTTAATACATCAATCTTGTACTTAATTCCCAGTGTGCTATTGACAACATCATCGGCGTTTAACTCCACTATGCCGATAAAGGGCAAGTAGCAATACACCTGTGTAAAAGGAGAGTAGTCGCGTGCGTCCCCGAAATACTCGTTAATCGTTACCGTACCGCAATCAATTTCCGTGTACTGCTCCGTCACGATCTTGCTATTAACTCCGCTGTTGATGTAGCCTACTTGTATACCTCTTTCCGCTCCTGTGGTAGGAGTGGCATACATAACGTGCAAACCGATGATAGCTTGCATGGGGTCTTGCAACAGCTTTTTCAGTTGGTCGAGGTTGAGCCCATCCGATCCCCACAGCCAGCGGCTAAACTCTTTGACCTGTGCTAACGTCGGGTTGTAAATGTTGGCTAACCCCGTGGCACTTCCACCGCCGCCAGCGATTGACGGATCAGAGGGTGTAGGAGTTATATCGGGCACAGGTGTTATAGGTGGCGTAGGATAAGACGGCGCGTTTTTTGTCTGCTCTTTTGCCTGCTCCCCTAGCTGGCTTGCTGTTTCGGTGTAGTTATCGGGTAAAGTACCGTCTTGCGCTTTATCCGTCGTTAAAGGATTCCCACTAACTAACGGATTATCTTTCGGCAATGATACCGGTAACCATTTCACTTTGGTTACACCGTCTCCAGCAACCGTTTCTATACCTCTACTTAGCCAGCTTGGAAATAGTGTTGCTATGGGCTGATCCTTTGTCCCCTGTTCGCCTGTGGGTGTGATTCCGTCTATATATACACTTGCGGCATTTGCACTTCCAGCCCAATATATTGTTCCACTTGGTGTACTAGTGGTGCTTGTACCGAAACGTATAACATTATTAGATGTATTAAGAGACTTGGAACAAGTTGCCGTTCCTGTGCCATAGATATACAAGTTATAAGAGATTTCGCTATTTACTAAAGCTATATATAAACCGCTATTAGATTCTAAATTTACTACAACCGTGTGAGGTAATTCAAACTTCGGAATTACTCCGGTTATTTGTAGTAAACTACTTGTAGGGTCTTCTGCTGGATAGAATTGTGCACTTGCAAACACGTTCGGATTACTTAAAAACTCGTTGTAAATCTCCAAAGATTGTTCATTCATATATTGCAAATGCTCGGCTAAAAAAGAACTTGCCCCCACAAGAGAGATAGCAGTGGCAAGACCACCTCCGGCGGTCGTTAATTCTATATTTGTCTCGCCACTTGGATAGCTGGGTGCTACTTCTGCACCTGCCGCCCCATTATCAAAAAATGCGTTGCGGATAGCGTTAACCATATCCTCGGCCATGTACACAATACCGTCTTTTATTACCACAAGAGCGTTAGTATCTCTTGCCATTTGCCCTATTTCTGCTGGGTCAAGGTCTGTACCAAACACCGCGTTGCTTACTTTAGTGCAAAACTCGGGTGCTGACTCAAACACACCCACACCGACAGCGAAACCAATAGCCGCACCGACCGCTCCGGTAGCAACTGCCGATGATGTAGCAGAAACTACTCCACCGGTAGTTACTGTAGCTACAGTCTCGCCGCTAGGTAACTCTGTAAAAGTAGCGTCACCTATTACATTAACTGTATCTATTAAGCCTGTCGTTGTGGTAGTACCTATTCCGGTTGGTATTGTATAAGAAGTGTTTGCCACAGGGGCGTAGATAATCGGTAATTCCGGCGCGTCGGGTATTCTTGTCCACCAGTCCCCCTTACTATCTACGGGCACAAAACCGTAATCCTTAAAGACACCACGCCAGCCATCATTCCAACGGGGGTTACGGATATTATACTTGCGCTCTGCGCTTGTAATGTCTTTTAGTATATCTGTCCACCTATAGTCTGGCATTATTCCATACCCCCAGCAGTAATTAAGATAAACTCGCCACTATCATTAAAGCCAGCGGAAAAGTTTATAATTGATTGTGTCATTCTGTTCGTGTTTACAAATGAGCCATCATTGATATAAGTATATGCCGTTCCCTGTGCTTGCACTTTATCAATGATCGCGCTGTTTCCTCTGATCGCTTCGGCGTAGGTCATAAGTACATCTATACCCAACGACAACTCAAAGAGGTTTGAGCGCAACGCGTTAATATTGTTGATATAATACCAGCGTCCGAAATCGGGAATATAACAGTAATTATAGCCTATGGCTTGTGTGTCTTGTATCTGTAAAACGGGAGACATTACGGACGATTGCGCCCGTAAGTTTCCCGTTAATGTGATTCCGTCCGTTAGTTCTTTCACCAGCTTTTTCCGTGGTGATGTTGTTTTGTACAGCCTTACTTCCATGTGTTGGTTACCTCTCTAAAAATAAAGCCTTTTCCGCGGCTCGGCGGCGTTCCAGTCCTTTTAACACCTTGCCGCCAGCCTTGCGGTACTGGGGCAATGTTGCCGCGATCTGTGCACGGTTACGCTGTCCATTACGCAAGAGCGTCCGCAAGTTAGCACTACCACAATTAAAGGTAAAGGACACAAGCGCGTCAAACTCGTTTTGTGACCAGTGATACAAGGAGTTGTATTTCTCAACGGTTTTTTCACTGTTGCACAGATCAGCCGTTAAAAACTCGGTTGCTTGTTCTTCTGTGATCTTCTGACCGCGTTTAACGCCGCGTGTATGTCCATAGCCTATGGTATACACCCCAGCCGGACACTTGTAGGCGGTCAGCCGTAGCCCTTCAAACTGCTTTATTAAGTTGATTCCGCGCGAGGATGTTTTCATGCTCTCTTACTCCTTCCCTACAATGTCTGATAACTTGTCAACCAGTTTCTGCACGACAAGAGTGTTGTTGTTAAGTGCTTCTTTTACTCCGTCCATTTCTTCCTTGTGCTGTTTCTGCATCTCGTTTGACTGCCAAAAGAGAGCAACGCAAGCGGCAATCGGAAAACCTACGGTAGATATGATCGTTACAATGGTATTTGCGTCCATTGACTACACCCCCTTATACATCGCCAGCGCCGCCAGCACCCATTACAAACAACACCGCGTTCTCGGTAAAGTCGTTAAAGGAGTTAAAGCGCCAGTGCATAAAGTTGTTGTAATAACCGCCAGCAGAATTGAACGGGGTTGTACTGGAATAATCAAACTGCGGTAAGATGCCAACCGCTTCTTCGTCTGCCAGCAAGCCGAGAACGTAAGGCAACGCAACGTCTGTTTCAGCCGTCTTGCTGTTACCCGTTGCCACATCAAGGATGTTCGGCTTGATCTTGATCTCTGTAGGGTCTGTCTGTGACTGCCAGTAGTTCACGCCCTCGAAACTACCGATGTCGAGGTATTCGGGGTTAAAAATGGAACTGTACACAGTTGCCTGTGTCTTTACAAAGATAGGGTCATACATCCACATCTTTTGTTTACCCTTGGGAGTATGCCGCAAGATCTTCGCCTGTCCCGTGATCTGTGCGTGATTCAGTTCGGACATATCCACCAGCCTATTAGAATAAATCTTGATGGTTGACGCAACGAATTTCATAAAATCTTCGAGGTGCGCGGCGCTTAACAACTCCTCACGAGTGTAGGTTGTGCCGTTCTCGGTGTTAAACTCTTTGGTAAGATCAACCTCGGTCAGCCCCATGCTGGAAATACCAGCCATAAAGTTTAACAGGGTTGCGCGGCTCTTGGCTTCGTTCAGCAACTCGATCTCGTTGGAAAACTGCACCATTACAGCCATGATAAAGTTGTTAAATTCCGTCTCGTTACGAAAAGCCAACGCCAGCTGATCGCGGAAGATAGTGATATGTTTCTGTAACTTCTGCGTACCGTAGAAATTAAGCTGTACCGCCTTGGGGGCTTTGATCTTATACATATCTACGCTATTGCCGTCTGCTAACTGGTTGGGTGCGGTATCGGTGTTGTAATCCGTAGATGCTTCGCTCTCAACGTAAAGGGTAATAATCTTACGCACCTGTGCACCCCAGCGCTCGGGGGTAACTTCCAGTGAAGAAAAACGGGACTTGTAAGGACGCACGGAAAAGATTGTACGCGCCAGTACTGTACTGATTGCGTTCAGCGTGTTCTCTGTACCAGTGCGTAACAGCTTTTCACCTACGCTGGTAAAGGTACTGGTATCAGTGATTATAATTTCTTCGCCCGTTGCCTGTTTTACGATTGATTCTAATAACGCGTGTGCGTCATTGGGGGTTAAACTGTTCGCCATTTACTTCTTCTCTCCTTCCTGTGTTGCGCCACCCATTACTTCACAATATGCCGCGGCTAATGCTTTTTCGGGGTCATACTTGGGTGGCAGATCATAGCGCTGACTGTTCATATTTAAAGACTGTAACAGCGCCAGCACATCGCCGTTGTCTTTCTGCTCCGTGTTTTCTGTTTTCTGCTCGGGCTTCTCTTCTTTCTTCTCAAAAAGCGCGTCCAGCCGTTTGTTGATCTCTGCCAACTGCGCCGAAAAATCGTTGTTATGTTCGTCCTTTTTCTCCGGCTCTTTCGGCTGTTCCTTCGGTTTGTCCTTGGGCTGTTCTTTGCTCATGTTTCCCATTGCCTTGATCTCGGCGGCGGAAAAGCCAGCGGCGGACAACTGCAATATTTCACTTACGGTCATTTTCTTTTTCGCTCCTTCCGTTGCGTGTGTTTGTCTGTTTCTGTCTCTTACTATACAGACAAACACAAGATATTGCAATCGGTAAAATGTACAGCTTTTTCCCTGTAAACTTTGTTGCTTTCTTCTCA
>ERZ772805.2397-NODE-2397-length-12252-cov-7.205952_pt1 | contig 12252 bp, 10 predicted proteins | sample MGYA00511344_ERZ772805 | MGnify/ENA primary metagenome ERZ772805 (study PRJEB29015, sample SAMEA2737730) | human gut metagenome | biome: human gut; feature: human-associated habitat; material: faeces | place: China | collected 2012 ...
GGCCGGGGCTTTAATTTTATACAGACGCTGTTTTTAAAATTTCAGGGATGCGGCACGGTCTAAAAAGCCGCGCAGAATATCGCAGGAAGCTGCAAACTTGGCTTGTTCTTCGTCAGTGAGTTCGACTTCTAAAATTTCTTCCACACCGTTTTTGCCGATAACGCAGGGGACGCCTGCCGCCACATCGTGCTGACCATATTCGCCGCGCAGCAGGGTCGAGCAGGGCCAGACAAGCTTCTGATCGTGGAAGATCGCGCTGATAAGCATTTTGGCCACATTGGCGATACCAAATTCGGTGCAGCCTTTGCCGTCGATTTCAATATCACCGGCTTTTTTGACCTGCGTTTGCAGATCTTCCAGGCTGATTTCTGCCAAAACCGGACGTTCCCGGCGCAGCTGCAGAAAGGGCTTGCCTCCGATAAAAATGCGTGACCAGACGATAAAGCTGGAATTACCATGCTCACCCATACAGAAGCCGTGAATAGAACGGCGGCTGTAGCCGGTGGCCTTGCTGAGTACCCGCAGCAGGCGATAGGTTTCCAGGCTGGTGCCTGTACAGAAGCAGCGGGAAGGCTGCCAGTCCATCTGCCGGCGGATGTATTCGCAGATGATGTCCGCAGGATTGGAAATACTGATCATGATACCGCGAAAATCGACCTGTTTTAAATGTGAAACAACTTCGTTGGCCATTTTGATCGAATCGTCGAACATATCCAGACGGGTCTCACCGGGTCGACGGCTGCGGCCAAAGGCCATGACCATGATATCGGCATCGTGCAGCTCTTCATAGGAGCCGGCGCGGATACTGACATCTTTGCCGCACAGCGAGCCGCTGACACAGTCATCCAGGTCCAGCGCCTGACCGATAGCTTTTTCTTTCAGGATATCTATCAGGACGATATCGTCGGCTTCACCGGATTGGATCAGTGCCAGTGCGACATGTGAACCAACGTGGCCGGCACCGACGATAACAACTTTACGGGTCTTGAACATAAATATTCCTCCTCTGCGATAAATGATTACTTATAGTATAACACTTTTTAGAAACATTGTTGAAATGAAGAAATTTACTGATTTTAGGAATAAGTTATTATTGGGCAGCAATCACAAAAAAGAACGGCAGCTATTGCTGCCGTTCTTTGATCATTATTTAAGCTGTTTACGTTATTGGATCACGCCGCCGGAAACAGTACCGATGATTTCTATATCCTTCATCGTAGCCTTATTGGCTTCAGTAACTTCTTCGGCCAGGACGGTGAAGTCTGCCCATTTGCCGGTCTCGATCGAACCGAGCCTGTCTTCCAGATGCAGCAGCCAGGCGGCATTTAAGGTGATGCAGCGCATTGCTTCATCGGCGGTCAGGCACTGGTCTTCACCATAAACTTTACCGCTGATGCCGGATTTGCGGTTGCAGGCGCACCAGGCGGAAAAGAGCGGATTGACCTCTGTGATCGGGTCGTCGGAATGCACGCCGAAGCGGACACCGTGATTGATGGCACTGCGCAAAGGCTCCATACGTTTGAATTCATAAGGTCCGACAGTGTATTCGGCATGTACATCGCCCCAATAGTATAAATGGTTGGAGAAGAAGTTTGCGCCGATATTCAATTCGTTTAAGCGGGCCAACTGATTTTCGGTAGCCAGCTGAACGTGTTCAACAGTGTGACGGTAAATACTGGTGGGATTTTCATCACGCAGGCGTTTTACTACGCGCAGTACCTGCTCGGTAGCGCCGTTGCCGTTAGTATGGATAGAGACCGAGTAGCCGTGTTCCTCACATTCCTTCAGGATATCGAACATGGTATCGTCGTCGTAGATCAGCTTGCCGTTTTTGGCGCCGCTGTAATATTCCTTATTCAGTAAATTGGCAGTATAGCCCTGGATAGAACCGTCAGCCAGAATCTTGGCGTGGTTAAAAATGAAACGGTCATTTTCGATCTGCTGACGCAGCTGCTGCAGGCCATTCCAGCCGCCGAATACACCATCCATATTTTTACTGTAGAAAGGTTCCACAACAAAACGTACAGGCAGCTGTTCTTTTTTCAGAGCGTTAGTATAACCGTCAATAGCCTTCGGGGTCAGGATAAAGCCGAAAGCCTTATCAGCGATCGTGGTGCAGCCGTTGTGTTTGGCCAGCTTGGCGATATAACGGGTCGCTTTTTCGGCGGTTTCCGCAGCGTCGCCGCTGATCCTCATACCGCCTGCCTTTAAAACATAGGACATAAATTCGGGTTCAGCAACGTTGCCGTTGCAGCTGCCGTCCGGATAACGGCCGATATTGTCGTCGTGGACAGCATCGATGCCGGACAGCTCGATCGCGCGGGTATTGACGGTCATCAAATGGCCGGAAGCATGGTTCAGGCAGATGGGTACAGTGCTGGAAACCTGGTCTAGCCATTTGCTGTTGATGTTTTCCAGCTTGGCGTCGCCCAAGATCAGCGGATCGATACCATAAGTACTGAGCCAGTTCTGATCGTTATATTTACCGGGGTTCTTTTCTATTACCTCGCGCAGCTTGGCAATGATCTCGTCCGGCGTTTTGCAGCCTCTGGAAATCTCGCCGTCAGCAGTATGCCGGTCAAAGTAGCCGATATAAACATAATTCATATTATACAGGCCGCTTTGCTGAGCGTGCATATGGGCTTCGATAAAACCGGGATAAATAACATTGTTGATAAACGTATCATTGATCTGATAAGAAGCAGCATGCGCTTTAAAATAAGCCTCCATATCGATAAAATCACCGACTGCGATAATAGTGCCGCCGACAACGGCAACACATTCTGCCCACGGCATCTGCGGGTTCATGGTCACTACCTTCTGCGCGCGGTAGATAGTAACCTGAGCGTTCTGAAAGACTACCGGATCGGAAATCACCTGAAAATTTGCGGACATATACATAAGATCACCTCATTATAAATTTACTGATTAACAGTTAGAATCATTTAGTTATTTTTTCATTGGGCAGCGGTCCGGTACTGAGCCAGAACAGAGCGCAAATGAAGCCCAGGACATACAGGCCCAGCTGAGTGGAATTTTGGCGGGTGCCGCGGTTGATAGCGGTTAAGACAGCGGCGTCATCGGCATTTGCCGCTTTATCCGCAATATATTTTGCGAAAGCAGCGTCCGGCATAAAGCCGATGGAAGCCTGCTCGCTGATAACGGCTTTGGAAGTACTGCTCAGATCGGCGCTGCTCAAAGCGGCGTCCTTAAAAGTACCGGTGATGGAAAACAGCATGACTACGCCCAGAATAGCGACGCCGATCGCCTGACCGACATTGCGGGTCGCGGTCTGGATACCGCTGGACTGCTGAGCGTCGCGGGCGTTGACTGCCCCTGCGATGATATTGGAAGACTGTGAAGCAACAAAGCCCTGCCCGGCGCCGAAGAAGAACAGGCCCACATACATCAGCCAGTTAACTCCGTAAGGATTTAAGGACAACGCCATCGGGATCGTCGAAAGGGCAACCATAGCGATACCCGTGCGGCAGATCTTTTTCGGCGAAGCATCGGGACTGAACTTGGGGATACCCATAGAGAACACGATCATCGGGATCGCCATAGCGCTCATGGCTATACCGGTCATAATGGCGCTGAAACCAGCGACCAGCTGCAGATAAGTGATGACCAGGAAGAACGACCCGCCGAAGCAGAGGAACAGCATCGCTGTAAGATACAGTCCACTGCGTACCTGCGGCGTCGTTAAGAAGGAGGAAGGAATAAGACAGGAACCATAGGTTTTTTCAACATTACGTTCGATACGGACCAGGAGCACCAGAGTGATAAGCCCCAGCAGCGCGATAAACAAAGCCGGTGACATACCGAACAAAACTAAGGGACTGCCGCCGATAACAGGCGGCGCGATCGGATCGATCAGGCCCCAGACTGGGATCTTGCTGATACCGATGATCAGTAAAAACAGGCCGGCAACGGCAACGACCGTACCTTTCAGGTCAAAACGCACTTTTTGTTCGGGCAGCGGAACATCGCCTACCAGCAGCGAACCTACAAAAACGATAGTAAAATAAACGGCCATGCAGCTAAAGGCTATGCGCCAGTCAAAAGTATCGATCAAAAAACCGGCGGCGATAGGGCCGAGGCAGGAAGCGATACCTGTAGCAGCGCCGATAGCCCCGAAAGCGAAAGCGCGGTCATTGCCCTGATACAAACCGGGGATCAGCCCGAGTACAGAAGGGATAAGGAAACTGGCGCCGATACCGACCAGCAGACGCCCGCCCCAGGTGAACATAAAAATATTGCCGGAGAAAGCTACGACAAGTTCGCCGACGGCGCACATCGCAGCGCCAATGCGGAAAGTTTTTTTCCAGCCGACGATCAGGCCGACCATACCGCCGACGATCATCAGGCAGCCGGCGCACAAAGAATAAATAATGTTGGCCAGCTGGATGTCTGACATTGTCGCATTAAGACTGGCCAGCAGGGAAGCTGTAGCCACGGTAAGCACCGAATTATCGCCGGAAGTGCCGATCTGGGCCATGACCAGAGGAAAGAGACCGAGAAACTTGTATTTACTGAGAGCAGAGCTAGTAGACATAATGACCTCCCCAAAACTTTAGAATTTAAATATCTTGCAAGATTTCTTCTTGTCTTTATTGTAAAACCTGGGGTAGAATAAGTATAATACTAGTTATTGTATGTACTCATAAGCTATTTGTTATGAAAGGTGACGGTTATGGATCTATTACAGCTCAAGTATTTTAAAGTAGTCGCCGAACAGGAACACATCACCAAATCAGCCAAGCTGCTGATGGTATCACAGCCCTACCTGAGCGCTATCGTTGCCCGGCTGGAAGAAGAAATGGGCGGGCAGCTTTTTGACCGCGACGGACGTAACGTAGTGCTGAACGAATACGGCAAGATCCTGCTGCACCATGCCAACGAAGCCCTGCAGCATCTGGAGGACGCCAAAAAGGAAATCGCCGACATGCGCTCGCGCGATACTAAATACATTCGTCTTGGCAGCAGCAGTACCATGCTTTCCAAACGCTGGCTGGTGGATTTTCTTAAAGAACATGACGATATCAGGCTGGCGCATCTGCTGGCAGCGCATAACGAGATCATGGACGGACTTCTGAGCGGCCGCTTTGACTTTGGGCTGACAACTGGCAGGCTCGATCATCCTAAAATCATTTCAGTGCCGCTGTGGAAAGACCGTTATACACTGCTGGTCGGAGCCAGGCACCCTATGGCCCGCCGCCGGAAGATCTATCTGCAGGATATCCAAAACGAAAAGATCTGCGCCCTGCCGGAGGATCAAAGCAAGCTGCGGATCGTTGACGAGCTGTGTAAAAAAGCCGGCTTCGAGCCGGACTTTGTACTGGAAGGCAATGTTGAGCTGCTGAGCGACTATATGCGCGAAGGGCTGGGCGTTTCTTTCGGACTGGCGAGCGTCAGAGATGCTTACCGCGATATCCGTTCCATACCGCTGGCTGACGAGATCGGTGAAGCCAGTATTTACCTGTCGTGGTGCGGTGAGCGTTATCTCACCAATTCCATGCTGACGCTGCAAAGCTATCTGCGGGACGTAGGCAAACAGATAGAAGCTGAAAGGTAAATTGCTTCATAGTATAAAAAAATAACATATAAATAAAAAGACTGAGCTTAGGCTCAGTCTTTTTATTTATATTGCCAGGCAAGGCAGGAACTGCGCAGATGCCGATAGTTGTAAAGCCGCTGGCGTAATGCGCCGGGCAAGACTCGCAGACGTTTTACACAAACAAGCAGTTTGTGTCTTGCGGGGGGGTACAAACGTGCTATAATGACTACGATCATTACTATAACAAATGTTTTTGATATAAAACAAAAAAAGTGATGTTTTGGTTTCGATATTTTAAACTAAAATACTAATATTCTCGAAAACTGAGGTGAAGTATGTACGATGAAAGCTGCCTGCCGCGCATCGGCAGCAATATCCGTCTGCTGCGCGTTGCCTGTCAGTTCAATCAGCAGCAGTTTGCCGAACGTATCGGTATCAGTCAGACTCATCTGAGCAATATCGAGCATAACAATGTGCAGGTCAGCTTAAAGCTGCTGGTGCGCAGCGCCAATGTTCTGGGCTGCAGCCTGGAAACACTGCTGAACAGAAAAGCGGCGGCCGAGTGGGCACAGGCACATGATGCCGAGGCTGACGAACAGGAGGCGGGTACAAAAAGCAATAGTATGCCTGAAACTGCCGCCGCAGAAACTGACGAACAGGAGCAGTACTCGCTGGAGGAAGTGCGCCTGCTGCTGAAGCTGCTGCAGCTGAGTAAGGGCCGCTGAAGACATTTTTACAGTTTGGATAAAAACTCTCAATACCAGCTCCGCAGTAATAACTGCGAGGATATAAACAAGTTTTTCTAAGGGGGCGGCGCGGCAGAACAAAAAGCAGTAAAGACCAAACTGATAAAGAAAGGAGGCACAAAGTGGCAGAACAAATACATATCGGGTTTGGGATCGACAAAAACTTCGGCAGATTCGCCGGGATAACGATCACCTCGCTGGTACATAACAATATTCAACATGATTTAAATATCCATATCGTCTATGACCAGCTATTGCCGGAGGATATGGACAGGTTAAAAAAGACGGAGCAGTTATATCGTAACCTGACGCTGCATTTTTATCAGATAACGAGTACTGAGGGGATGACTTTTATCGTACCGTCGGGGCATATTACCCAGGCCATGTATTACCGTTATCTGTTTGCCCAGATGCTGCCAAAATCAGTGAAGCGGCTGATCTATATGGATGCCGACATTATCTGTCAAGGTGATGTTCTGCCCTTGTGGCAGACTGACCTGGAGGACAAGGTGCTGGGAGCCGTGCGTGACTGGGGCGAAGACCGCAGCTGCGCTCGCATCGGGCTAAAAAACGGCCGCTATTTTAATTCCGGCGTGCTTTTAATGGATCTGGTCAAATGGCGGCAGCAGCATTTGACGCAGAAGCTGTTCCGCTGGCTGGAGCAGGTTGGCACTACCAAGATTCTTTGGGGCGACCAGGATGCGCTCAACGGCGTTATTGATGGTGATTTTGTAGAGCTGCCCAAAAAGTACAACTGCATCATCATCAATAATACTGTCTTAAAGGCAGAGCCTGACGACGTTATCGTGCATTATATCGACTACGTTAAACCCTGGCATATCTACTATTTTGACAGCAAGGAAAGAAAGCTGTACTGGGAGTATGTAAAAAAATCGCTGTGGAGTGATATGCAGCCATTGGACGGCAACACAGTGCATACAGTGATGATGACGGCACGGCTTTTGCACAAGCAGGGCAAATATGTACAGTCGGCGTCGTATTATGAAGCCTTATTAAAGTATTTTTTAAAAGATAAGTATGAATAAACGGAACTATATTTAAGCAAGTAAATATAAAAGAATTTGAGAAAGAAGGATGAAAATGTCTCGCAAGCAAAGTTTAGCTAAAAAAATCGCCCATACCCTGATGGCGATGTCAATAGTCTATTCCAGTGGTATCAATATAGTAATTAATCAGGTTTATGCAGAAGAAACTAAAAATCTTACTAACAGCGACAGCACTTTTTCTAAAGAAGGCGCCAAGGGTAATAATTATAATGACATTGGTGGTGTTACAGACGGCGAAAGCGTTGTTTTTACCGGAATCGTTACCGAAAATATAACGAATGATATCACCGTTCGTGTTAGTGGCGGTAACGGTGGGAAGGACGACGATTATTCTGGTGGTAGGCCAACAGTGGATGGTGGCGCCAAAGGCGGCTCTGCTATTGCCAAAATAACGATCGACGAAAGTTTAAGTGATATTACACTGGGCAATATCAAGATAAGCGCTTATGGGGCTGAACAAGGCATATCTGCCTATGGTACATCTAATGTTGGCGGCGCGGCAGAAGCCTACGGTTTGCAGGTCAAACATGATTTAAAGATAACAGCAGCAGATATAACAGTTGACTCCCAATCAAATTCTAATATAAGACAAAATATAGGTGATTTTAAGAAACCTGATACTATAGCAGTTGGATTACAGGTAGAAGGCAGCAAGGTGGATTTTACAGGTGGAGGTATCAGTTTATCAGCAGCGGCAAAAACTTATAATTCCGGGAATATAAGCAATCTGTTACCAGGAAATTATGATGGAGGAGACGTTGAAGCTTATGGCATTAGAAGCTCAAACAGTGAAACGACAGCCAAGCTAACCGGAACCTTGACATTTAGTAAGGTTAATGGAGGCAATGGAGATGGTTTTGGCTATATTGATGCCGATAGTGGTGTTGGCGCGGGGCGAGGCGGCAATGTAACGGCTTATGGTATTGAAGTAAATGGAGGAATAGCGCATTTAGATTTGCAAAACATAGAAGCAACCGATATGTATTCTCTGTGTGGCGGTATCGGTGGCAGAGGTGCTGATGACTACTATAATACAGCATTAAATACGACTGTTGTTGGTGGTAGCGGTGGCAGGTTAACCGCTGCCGGAGTCCATATTGCTGGTGGCACGGCAGATGGCAATATTGGTAATATCACAATGGTTGGCAGTGGTGGTGCTGGTGGCAGTGGTGGCGATTCCCCTGTAGGAGTTGGAGCTGTTGGAGGAGTTGGCGGCGCTGCTGTTATGGCTGGCATTGGTGCAGAGGCTGGGCAGACGGATCTGACCGTAGCGGACGTGAATATAAAAGCTACTGGCGGCAATGGCGGCACTGGCGGCGGAACTCAAACTGGTACAAACAGTGCGGGTGGCACTGGCGGTACTGCTTATGCCTATGGCGTGCTGGGTAGTGCTGCAAGTAGTATGAAAGTAAAGGCCGCAGATATCATCGTTTCGGGAATAGGCGGTGTTGGCGGAACTGGCGGCAGCTCTTATGCTAATGGCGCTGTGGGTGGTGCTGGCGGTGCAGCAGAAGCTTATGGAATAAGTGCCATAAACAGTGTGGTTGATATAGAGGCTGCCAATATTCAGACAACAGCAACCGGCGGCAAGGGCGGTACTGGTGACCGAGGTGGCATGTATAGCAATAAGGGTGACGGCGGTGATGGTGGTGATGGCGGCAATGCCTATGCCTATGGCGTGCAAAGTAGCGGCGGCACAGTTACAGCTGCAACTGATAAAATTACAGCAATGGCCAGCGGCGGCATGGCAGGTGTTGCAGGCAGCGGCAATAACGGAGGCGTGGCAGGTACAGCTGGTGCTATTGGCGCCGAAGCTAAAGCCTACGGCATTTATGCAGAGCAGAATGCCGTTATCAACCTGCATGCCAAAAGTACTGGCACCATCAAGATTGGCGCTAAGGCAGATAACGCTCAAAACACCGAAGCCTATGCAGTGTATGCTGATAAGGCGACAGTGATCTTCCACGATAATGCCACACTAAATACCAACGACGGCTCGACAGATGATAATACTGTACTGACTTACCTCAAGGATGCCACGCTTGGTTTTGGTGGCACAGATGCCAATAGAACTGTTACCGGCGGCACCCTGGAGCTTGTAGGCAGCAACACCTTTAGAGTAACGACAGATTTGACTAATAATGTTGCAGATAAGTTTACTTTTGCCAAGTTGGCAGACAACAGCAGCACAGAAAAGCAATATATTACTGTTGGTTATGATAAGGCCTTTGACGGCAGTGATCTTACCAGCATCAATGGCGATGTTGTAGTTTTGACTGTTACTGACTTAAATAATCAGAACCTTGAGAATTTTGAGGGAAAGACCAGCACACTCGATTCACCGCTGACCCGCTTTACAGCAACACCTACTTTGGAAACGAGCGGTAATGACGTAAAAATAACGCAGATAGATTTTGGTAAAAGTGCTGACGGAGATTCTAACGGAGATGGCGGCTCTGAAACCTTAAGAACAGCAAGTGACGCCCAAATGGCGCTGGGAAGCCTGTGGCGTATCGAAGGCAACAACCTGATGAAACGTATGGGAGAATTGCGCAGCGATAAGGAAGCCGCGCAGGGCGGCGTGTGGGCCCGTTACTACAGGGGCGAGCTGAGTGCCGACAGCGCTTATGACCGCAGTTTCAGCCAGGATTATACAGCCTTCCAGGGCGGTATCGACAAAGTGCAGGACTATAAAGGCGGCAAGCTGTACACAGGTATAGCCATTAATCGTATCGACAGCAATGCAGGCTACAATGCAGGCAGCGGCGATTTGAGCAGCACAGGTGTAGGCCTGTATGCCAGCTGGCTGGGCAGCAAAGGGCATTATGTAGACGTTATCGCCCGTGGCAGCAAGCTGGCCAATGACTTTAAATTAGTTGATTTAAGCGGTAACTCTGCCAAAGCCGACTATGATACCTGGGCTTACGGCATCAGCGCCGAATACGGCTACAGACAGAACCTGAACGCAGGCTGGTTTGTAGAGCCGCAGGCAGAATTGAGTTTAGGCCGCATTGGCAGTACCGATTACACTACCAGCAATGGTGTAACGATCAAGCAGGACAGCGTCAACAGCGCTGTAGTACGCCTGGGCTTCTTGGGCGGCAAGGAGTTCACCATCGGCGGGCGCACCAGCAATGCTTATGTTAAAGCATCGGCACTGCACGACTTCGGCGGCAATGGCGGCGCAACAGCCTATTACGGAACGGATAGCCTGGACATGCAAACAGGCGAGCTGACCGGCACCTGGTACGAGATTGGCTTAGGAGCAAATTTGGGCATTGCCAAAAACAGCAACTTGTATTTTGACGCACTCAAAACCTTCGGCGGCAACTTGCGTACCGACTGGCAGTTTAACGCAGGGTTAAGGTTCAGTTTCTAGGCATTGAGACACTGTTAGTTGCAAACGTAGTGCAGCAAATAACAGGATTGTCGAAAGCCCGCAGAAATAGCGATTGAATAATGAGCTGTTTCTGTGAACCTCTATGTAATTAGTTGCTGGTAATTACTTGCGCAATATAAAAAATCAGCGATATGAAGTAAGTTTCATATCGCTGATTTGGTTTGTTATTTTCTGCCTATGATGTAAGCCAAAAGGCGTAACCAGTGCAGGAGCTTTGTGTATTTGCTATTGATGTCGTACCTCGTTTCTCTGTTTGTTTTACAGTTCTCTGTGTTTGCTGATGATGGCTCTGCTCAGTTCGTTCAGGCAGCTGGTCAGCTTATCCAGCCGCTGCTCCATACGCAGCAGCAGATACCAGCTCAGTACCATCGGGAAACCGAAGTTGCCGACGGCGCTGAAGATCTCTTTGGTATCCATGGCGGTTAAGCCAGCACGGTAACAGTAACGACCTTGATGCGGGCTTCAACGAATTCATTTAGCCCCAGGCCGCCGCTGGTCAGCACGCCTGCTTCGATAATCTTGGCTGCTGCTGCCTGCGCTTCGGCTAAGGTAACGTCTTCACGAGGGTCGGCGATGCTCAAAGTCTTTTTAGCGCCGTCGCTTTTGGTGAAGATGAGTTCTAAAGTTTTTTCCATGTTTGTTCTCCTTTACATTAGATTTTTGTTTGAAATTTTAGGTTATTCTGCTTTGTCGAGTTCGGCTTTTTCGGTAACGTAGACGTTAACGACGGCGTGGCTCATAAGTTCGCCGATGGCTTCGGTAACTGCGAGGCATTTGGCGGCTTCGGCGTCCAGGCGGACACTGCCGACAGAGGTACTTTTGGTTTGCATGGCGCCAAGGGCGTTGGTGCCGTTTTCTACGTCCATGGAAAGCTTGAGGGAAGTAGGATTTTTGCTGACAGTCATATTTTCAGCTCCTTTCATAATTTGGTTTTGTTTTTTGTGTTTGTAACCTCAGGTTACATTTGTGAAAATAATTTTTAGTTTTATTTATGAAGCTTTCTTGAAAGAAAGCTTCGGAAAGAACTTTGCGCACTGTGACAATTCCTGTTTAACTTTGCTCGCTGTCCGGCTTCCGGGCAACTCGGCATTGCAGTACAGAGAAAAGCTTTAGCTGGGAATCGTCAATGCCTCAAACAGTCCCTCCAGCGCTTACAGCTCACAGCGTACACAACGGAATGTGTCACAATGTGCGCTCAAAACCCTTGTACCGTACTATTCAGCTATGGATTTCATAAGCAGAGTATCGACCGCCTGATATTATCAATATTTACGGTCTATGGCAGTAAAACGTATGATACAGAGGGTTTTAAAGCGCAATCCAAATCTTAACAGCGCTGAAAGTTCTTTGCTGACTTTCTTTCAAGAAAGTCTAAAAAAGCTAAAAAAGCTTGAAGAAAACATTAAAAGAAAACATTAAAAGAAAATATCGTGTTCTTTAAAAAGCAGCCCTTTTAAACAAGGGGGCTGCTTTTTGCATACC
>ERZ772805.2409-NODE-2409-length-12185-cov-18.469415_pt1 | contig 12185 bp, 12 predicted proteins | sample MGYA00511344_ERZ772805 | MGnify/ENA primary metagenome ERZ772805 (study PRJEB29015, sample SAMEA2737730) | human gut metagenome | biome: human gut; feature: human-associated habitat; material: faeces | place: China | collected 2012 ...
CCATTGACGAGAAGCTCTTCATAGATGATCTCAAGATAGTCGGATTGGATGGCCGTCAAACCATTGTGATCGGTTGTTGTTCCTTGTTGAATCAACGGGTTAGAAGCAAAAGACATGTAACGGCAAAGGAGTGAAGAGCGGCTGAACAGAGATCCGACGAGGAATTATATCGGCAAAACTTACAGAAGTTTGATTGATCTAAATTTGAGAATGATTATCATTCGTGATATTCTGAGCTCGAAATTTTAAGTCGGTTCTCAAAAACGTCGAGTGCCGTCTTGTGGCCGAAAGCGTTAAGGCGGTCGGCACTTCTCGGAGAAAAAAGATTGATGCAGGAAAATCAGACGAAGTTGTCCGTCGGCCACGGCGGTGCCGCACTCAAGCACGTGACCTTTGAAGCCGGTGCCAAGAAGATGAGCGAAAAGCTCAAAAACGGTTCGGCTGAGAGTTTTTTTGCCAATGCAGCCGACCCTCTTCATGCGGCTTTTGAAGCCAAGGCGGTCATTCACTCTGGTCCTGGCGGTATGCCGTTGATGGGAAAAGAGGCACGCGACTACCTTGAGGCCGTCGCCGAGCAGCCGCGAAATGGCAAGACGCTTGCTTATTTGCATGTGCCTTTTTGCGAAACGCGCTGCCTTTACTGCATGTTCTATCAGAACGCCTATACCGACGAACTGGCCGATCGCTATACGGATCTCCTGATCAAGGAAATGCAGATTTGGGCCGACCGCCCAGTTCAGAAGGAAGGAGACATCTGCGCGCTTTATCTCGGTGGCGGCACACCGAGCGCACTTTCTGCCGCCAATCTGAGCCGCATCCTGAAGGCCGCTCAGAAGGCTGCCGCCGAGAAGAAGGCCGCTGCCCCCGCCGAGGAGAACGGTGTGGACTTCACCCACGAGGAAGAGATCGACTTTGACACCTTCTGCAAGGTGGAGCTGCGCGTGGCCGAGGTGCGTGCCTGCGAGAACCTGAAGGAGAGCAAGAAGCTGCTCCACCTGACCGTGTTTGATGGCGAGCGTGAGCGCTGCATCCTGTCCGGCATTGCCAAGTGGTTCAAGCCGGAGGATCTGATCGGCAAGAAGATCGGCATCGTCTGCAATCTGGCCCCCCGCCCCATGCTGAAGGGCAAGTATGTCAGCGAGGGCATGATCTTTGCTGCCGACACCGCTGACGGCGGCTGCTCCATCGCCTTCTACGGCGACAACACCCCCGTTGGCAGCCGCATCCACTGAGCCATGAAAACACAGCTGAGCCGCGCCGAAAAGCTGGACCGGCTTTTCGGCACCCCGGCCTTTGCCGTTATCATTGCCATCCTTTGCAACGCCATGTGGGGTTCGGCTTTCCCTTTCATCAAGCTGGGTTACCGGCTCTTTGCCATCGACACCGCTGACACGGCCTCCATTCTCTGCTTTGCAGGGGTGCGGTTCATGCTGGGCAGTGTGCTGGTACTGGGCGGCAGCCTGCTGCTGGAGGGCAGGCTCCCCGCCATGCCCAAGGGGAAGATTCTGGCCGAATGCTGTGCATTGGGCCTGTGGCAGACCACAGCGCAGTACGCCTTTTTCTACAGCGCTGTTGCCCTGCTCACCGGTGCCTTTGGGGGCATCCTGAACAGCACCCAGAGCTTTCTGGGGGTCATCTTCGCCCATTTCCTTTACGGCAGGGCTGACCGCATGACCCCGGCCAAGGCGCTGGGCTGCGGCATCGGCTTTGCGGGCGTTCTCATCGCCACGTTGGGCAACCACGGCGGCGGCAGCGCCCGGGGCGTAGCCTACATGCTCATTGCCACTGTCCTCTTCACGCTGGCAGGCCCCTGGAACAAATCCGTCACCCGCCGGGCAGACAGCTTTGCCGTCTGCTTTGTGAACTTGTTCGTGGGCGGTGCAGCCCTGTTCCTGCTGGGCGCTGTTCTGGGCGGACGGCTGGAACACTGGTCTGTGCTCAGCGTGCTGGACCTGCTGGCGCTGGCCTTCATCTGCGGCGCGGGCTACATCGTCTGGGCCCTGCTGATGAAGAACAACCCCGTCAGCCGGATCGCCATCTTCGGGTTCGTGAACCCGGTGGTGAACGTCCTGCTCAGTGCCCTCATCAATGGGGAGCCGCTGTTCCGGTGGCAGTATCTGGGGGCGCTGGTGCTGGTCTGCATCGGCATCTGGCTGGTAAACAAGGCCCCCGCCAAAAAGGAGCGTGCCCTGTAACATGGAATACCCCATCTTTGACACCCACGCCCATTATAGCGCCCGCGCCTTTGACGCGGACCGCTTTGCCCTGCTGGACAGCCTGCCCGGCAAAGGGGTGGTGGGCGTGTGCGAGCAGGCCACCCATTCGGGCGATGCGCCCAAGGTGCTGGAGCTGGCCCACAAATATCCCTGGGTGTACGCCGCCGTCGGCATCCATCCGGAGAGCCTGCTGGCCCCGGAGGATTGCGGTGAGGAGGGCCTCGCCCCTACCGTCTCGGTATACGGCGGCGACTGGGCCGCAGAGATGCGCGCCCTTGCCCCCTATTATGAGGACCCCAAGGTGGTGGCTGTGGGGGAGTGCGGACTGGATTACCACTGGCCCGTGCCCAAGGATGCCCAGCTGGCGCTGTTTGAGGCCGAGATCCGGCTGGCGCTGGAACTGGACAAGCCCATCATCGTGCACGACCGCAGCGCCCACGCCGATGTCTACGCCCTGCTGAAAAAGTACCGGCCCAAGGGCATCGTCCACTGCTATTCCGGCAGCGCCGATGACGCGCTTTGGCTGGCAGAGCAGGGGCTCTACATCGGCTTTGGCGGGGCCTGCACCTTCAAGGGTGCCAAGCGTGCCGCCAAGGCCATTGCCGCCCTGCCGCTGGAACGCATCGTTCTGGAAACCGACTGCCCCTATATGGCCCCGGAACCTGTCCGCGGCACCCGCTGCGACAGCTCCCTCATCCGCTATGTAGGCGAGTATATCGCCAGCGTCAAGGGTGAGGAACCGGAGCAGGTGTTCCGGCAGACGGTGGAGAATGCCTGCCAGGTATATAACCTCTCCGTCTGAAACCGTTAGCAGCCGTGCACAGAGAGCAGGGCCTATCCGTTATCTACAAAAGCATTAAGCTTCTGTATAAATCAAGTAACAAACTACAAATTGTCAATTAAGGAGATATCACTTATGAAAGCTCGTATTCCGCAGCACCGTGAATTCATCATCAACTTCCCCGACACTGTTGACAATGCCAAGGCCAACGAGGGCTGGGCAAAGCTGCAGCAGATCGTGGAGGACTACAAGAAGGACCACAACGGTGCTTCCGTCTACGCACCCAGCTTCATCGAGGACTGCGAGCCTGCCGTCAAGAAACTGCAGGAAGAGTATGGTTTCGAATACACCGTTGAGTATGTGAAGTAAGTTCTGAGTTTTCAGTATATTGCATTAAAAAGAGCAGAGCGTCTGGCCAGCTGGCTGGAGCGCTCTGCTCTTTGTTTTATTCCAGGTACTGCGGCAAATTCCATGAGCCGCGCAGTACACGGTGGATTTCCACCACCTTGACGTTCTCATTGACATGGTAAAACACCAGATACTGGTCTGCCACCAGCTTGCGGTAGGTCGGGTCAAGGGCATAGACTTCACACATCCGTGGGGTATCCCCCAGCTTTGTGATCTTTTCCCGCATTTCTTTCAGCACACGGCGGGCCGTTTGGGGGTAGAAGCCGGACAAATACCGGGCAATGTCATTCAAGTCCTGTACAGCAAGGGGCAGGTATTTGATCTTATACGTCATACTGTTCGTGGAGCGTCTCCCATACGCTTTCATGCTCTGTCCACTGCGTGTTGGGGTCTGCCGCCTGCTGTTTTGCCTTGGCAAGCTCCTCGGCAACATACCGCTGGTGCATGAACTCCTCATACTTGGCGTAGTCCTCAATGTTGATGAGGACGGATTCCCCACGACCATGATTTGTGATAATAACATGATTGTGGTCTTTCAACATCTCTGAAATTTCAGCGTAGTGGTTGCGCAGATCACGGGATGGGCGAACAAATGTCTGCATCATAAGTGACACCTCCTGTCAAAAGCATTGTATCACATTATGACTACATATACAAGGATCATTACAATCGTTTTATTTCAGCTCCATATTGATGGACTTTTCCGTAAAGCCATAGTTCCGGTACATCTCATACGCCATTTTATTTTTAGCGTTCACCTGCAGTTCAATGGTGTCGCATCCCTTTTCCGCCTTGAGCTGCTTCACCTTATCAAAGAACTGGTGTCCGATTCCCTTACCCCTGTACGCTTCCTCCACCGCCATGGTACTGACGAACAAAACATCCTTTGTTACCTGTGCCGGGCTTTCCACATGGCGCTTGAACACTTCCAGAACACCAACAACGATGCCGTCCGTCTCGGCAATATACCAGCTGTCCCCTTTCAGGAGTTCGCCAAACAGTTCCTTTGTGATCAATGGGCTGGCCGGTTTGTAGACATCCGGCCGCCACTCGACATGCATCTGCTGCACCTGATCCATAATAGCAGAAAAGCGGTCATAATCCTGCATCTGCGGGGTACGGATCGTTATTTTCATCTTGTTTTCTCCTTGTTGTATCAAAAACACCCTGTCTGACACGGTTTCGGGTCCAGACAGGGCATTTTGAGTTTCTTTTCAGTTGCCCGCTTCCACCTTGCTCAGCAGGATGCGGTCATTGTCCAGGGCCTTACCGGCATTCTCGCGGAATTTTTCCAGCAGATCGTCCACGGTCATCCTGCTGCGCTCCTCGCCCTTGACATCGAACACGATGCGGCCGCCGTCCATCATCAGGGTGCGGTTGCCCAGTTCGAGGGCCTGATGCATGTTGTGGGTGACCATCAGGCAGGTGATCTTTTTCTCGGCCACGATGCTCTTGGTCAGCTCCAGCACTTTCTCCGCCGTGGCAGGGTCCAGGGCTGCGGTGTGCTCGTCCAGCAGCAGGAGCTTGGGGGTAACGAGGGTGGCCATGAGCAGGGTCAGCGCCTGCCGCTGGCCGCCCGAGAGCAGGCCCACCGGCTGCTTCATCCGGTCCTCAAGGCCCATGTTCAGCAGGGCAAGTTTTTCCCGGAACAGCTCCTTATCCTTGCGGGAGATGCGGGAGAAGATAGCGTGGGGGGCGGTTCCTGCCCGGAGATAGGCCAGCGCAAGGTTTTCCTCAATGGTCATATTGGGGGCCGTGCCCTTGAGGGGGTCCTGGAACAGGTGGCCGATGACCTTGCTGCGCTCGTACTCGGGCGCAAAAGTGATGTCCTGCCCGCCCAGCACGATGCTGCCCTCGTCGGCAATGAAACCGCCGGTGATGGCGTTGAACATGGTGGATTTGCCCGCGCCGTTGGAGCCCACGATGGTGGCAAAGTCGCCTGCCTCCATGTGCAGGCTCACACCGTTCAGGGCCACTTTTTCGTTGACGGTGCCGGGGTTAAAGGTCTTGTGCAGGTTGTTCAGCTCCAGCATTTCCATCTCAGTGCACCTCCTTCCGGGCATTGTGCTTGCGCTGCTCAAAGGCAAACTTTGCCCGGATGGCGGGCATCGAGATGGCCACAGCCACGATGAGGGCGCTCACCAGTTTCATGGCGGCGGCGGGCACATTGAAGCGCAGGGCCACGGCCACGATAAAGCGGTACAGGCAGCTGCCGAACACCACGCCCAGCACCCGGCGCACCATGGTGCGCTTGCCCACCAGCGTTTCGCCGATGATAAGGGAAGCCAGCGCAATGGTCACCATGCCGGTGCCCACGTTGATGTCGCTGCTCTTCTGGTACTGGGCCAGCAGGCCGCCGGAAAGGGCGGTCAGCGCGCCCGAGATGCACAGGCCCACTGTGATGGTGAAGGCCGGGTTGATGCTGGAGGCCCGCACCATGGCGGCATTGTCGCCGGTGGCGCGGATGGAAAGGCCCAGCCGGGTGCCCAGGAAACCCACCATGGCGGCACAGGCGATCACAATGACTGCTGCCGCGATGACCAGCTTATACCAGCCGCCCGTAAAGGCCAGCGCGGATTTTGCCAGCGAGAATACCGTATCGGTCTTGACCAGGGACATCGTGGACGAAAAGCCCATGACCGCCAGATTGATGGTATACAGGCCGGTGTTCACGATGATGCCTGCCATGATGCTCTCAACGCCCAGACGTGTCTGCAAAAAGGCGGTGACAAAGCCCGAACACACACCCGCCGCCATGGCCGCGAACAGGGCCAGGATGGGGTGGCCTGTCAGCGCCACCTGGCAGGCCACGGCACAGCCAAGGGTGAAGCAGCCATCGGTGGACAGGTCGGCAATGTTCAGGATCGAATAGCTCAGAAACAGCGCCAGCGCCACCAGACCGTAAATGCAGCCCAGCTCCAGCGCCGTCTGGATCACGTTGAGCGAAAAGATACTCGCCAGCATGGTTGATGTACTCCTTTTTAGAAATTCTCCTGCGTGGTCACTACCACAATTTCGGTGCAATAGGGCTTGAAGGCTTCCTTAACGGTGTCGAGGTCAAGGCCCAGTGCCTCACAGCTCTCGGTGTTGATGGTGACGATGCCGTTATCGAAGGTCTGGTAGGGCAGGTCTGCGGGGGTCTTGCCGCTGCAGAGCAGCTCTACCACCATATCGGCGGTGGCCTCGCCCAGCTGGACGTAATCCACGCCGTAGCCCACAAAGGCACCGTTCAGTGCAAAGCTGTCCGCACCGGTGAAGTGCTGGATCCCTGCCTCCAGGAAGGTCTCATAGATGGACAGCTCGGCGGTCATCACGGTGTTGTCGGTGGGGGTGAACACTGCCTTGACACCGGCAGCCACAAGGGCCTCGGCAGCCATCTGCACCTCAGCCGTGGTGGTACCGTTCTTTTCAATGTACTTGATGCCCTTGCTGTCGCAGAACGCCTTGGCATCGGCGATGGCCTGGGTGGAGGAATCCTCGCTCAGGTCGTACAGCAGACCGATGGTGTCGATGTCGGGGTTGATGGCAGTGATGAGGTTCATAATGGCCTCGGTGTTCAGAGCATCGGAGGTGCCGGTGATGCCCTCCTCACCATCAAACCCGGCGGAAACAGGGTCGGTGACGGCAGAGTAGACCACAGGGATGTCGGTATCCTCCACAGCGGCCAGCATGGTGGCCGCTGTGGGGGTGGCAACAGCCACAATGACATCTACCTGGTCGGCCACCAGGTCTGCACCGATCTGGTTCAGGTTGGACTGGTCAGCCTGGGCGTTGGCGTAGTAATCGGCATAGTCGAAGGTCACGCCCTTCTCCGCGCCCACCTCATCCAAACGGCTCTCAACAGAGGCCACGATCTGGTTCAGGGAAGCATGATCCACATAGTTGACGATGCCCACCTTAAAGGTCTGGCCTGCTTCAGAAGCGGCGGCGGCGGAACCGGCAGCGCTGGAAGCGGTGCTGGATGCTGCGGCAGAAGAGCCGGAGGAGCCGCAGCCGGTCAGGCCCAGTGCGGATACGACAGCGGCTGCGGCGGTAGCCTTCAGGAAGCTGCGGCGGGAGATCATGTTCATGGTTTTCATAGCGGTTGCTCCTTTCCCGGAGCGGGCGGCCCAAAAAATAAAACCCGCTCCACCTGCGGAACGGGTAAAATAAAAACGGCCCCGTCCCTGTGTGTTCATCCACAAGGACAGAGTCGAGAAATTCGAATCTGCGGTGCCACCTTGCTTGCCTTGCCCGCTTTCCTCTTGAAAGCCGCAAAGCCCCTCACGGAGAGCCAACACTCCCCTGCCCTGTAACGGAGGCTTCCGTCCCAAGCTACTAAAGGCACTGCCCTGTTCGCCCGGCCCTCGGCGGCCCACGAACTCTGCCCCGCTCTCTGCCCGTTTTCACCATTCGGGCTCACTGTAAGTGCGCTTGCAGGTTCTCTTCCGCCTCATCGGTTTGTTGATTGCATTATACGCTTTATTTTCATAAAGTCAAGAGGGAATTTTTCATTTTTTCGGCCGCAAAGATGAAATGCTTCTTGGATGCCCCGCAGCAGCCTTCCTGCCCAAATCTCCCCGGTGCAGCCCGGGCAGCTCTGCCGGTGCAAAAGAAGCCTTCTTCCTGCCATAGGTCATACTTTCTCTCCGCTCCGGGACGCATTTCCACTTTCAGTATCCCCGTTGCTGCGCACAAAGTTCGCAGTTTCTGCCACGGATTCCACACTATTTTTATCCTTTTCCCGAGTTTTGCCCTAAATTCTCTTCAAAGGGCTTGACAGAAAAATGTTTTTTGCGATAAACTAATCCTATGAAATATTTTCGTTGTATCCAACGATGTCAAACATGCAACTCGGAGAGGACACTACCACCATGTCGATGACCCTGAATCCCGTCAACGAAGCCGCTTTTCAGAAAGCTGTACAGTCTCTGGAGACCCTGAACCGGGCCGCTGTGTTCCATCCCACCGGCACCGGCAAAAGCTGTATTGCCTGGAAGGTGGTGGAGGCTCACCCCCAGACCACCTTCTTCTGGCTGGTGGCCGGTGCACAGCGTCTGGCCCTGCGGCAGGCAGAGCTGACACGCTACAACGGCGGCACCCTGCCCGGCAATGTCCGCTTCTGTGATTGCGAAAAGCTGGCCGCCGCCACCCCGGAGCAGTGGGTGCGGCTGGGGGAGCAGAAACCCGGCTGCGTCGTGCTGGACTGCTACCATGAGCTGAGCGCCGTGTGTTGGGCACAGTCGGTGCAGAAGCTGCTGCGGATGTGCCCCCAGGCAAAGGTGCTGGGGCTGGGTGTGCCCAACGGTGCCCCCGTCTGCGCCGCCGCGCAGGAGCTGTTTGCCGACTGCATCGTCTCCCACATGACTGTGGCCGAGGCCATGGCCGCCGGGACCATGCCGGTGCCCTCAGCCTATGCGGCCCTGCTCTGGCCGCAGGAGGAGGAGCTGGCCACCCTGCGCGCCCGGATCAAAAACCTGTGTATGCCCAAGGGCGACACCTCCCTGCGCGTTCAATATGAAGAGCTGAGCTGGTCTCTGCGTCAGGTGGAGAACCTGACCGTTCTGCTGCCCCGCCTGCTCAGCGATACCAGCGGCCATTATCTGGTCCTGTTTGAATCCGCCGCCTATCAGGAAAAGCTGGGCGCGGAGCTGGAACAGCTGCTGCGCACTGTGGACCCTGCCGTCCGCTTTTACGCCGCGGATCACGCCTGCTTTGCGGATTCTGCTGCCGTGGAGACCTTCCTCTCCGATACAGCCCCCGGCCCCAAGGTCCTGCTCTGCGTCAACGCGCCGGGAGTCCAGCAGCCGCTGGAGGGGCTGGCCGGGGTCATTCTGGTGCGCCAATCCAGCCTGATGTCCACCTTCAAGCAGATGCTCTGCCGCGCGCTGGTGGCTGCAGGCAGCCGCAGCGTGCCGGTGTTTGACCTTGTGGCGCAGTTCGAGGGGCTGGGCAACGGCCGCACCCTGCAGCGTGACTGCACTGAGGCCATGACCAGGGCCGGCAGCAAAACGCCGGGCTTCCGGCAGGAGCGCCCCATGCAGCAGACCTACCGCCTGTATGGCAAGCTGCGCCGGGAGATGGAGGCCCGCTGGGAGGTGCTGTGCCAGGCTGCCGCCGATGCCGCCGCCAAAGAGGGCACCCTGGAGCTGCCCCGGAGTTATACCATCCACAGCGGCGTGCCCGTGGGCAAGTGGCTCGAGCTCCAGCGGCAGGTACAGGCCGGGCAGCGTCCGGGCCGCCTGACAGCCGAACAGGCCGCCAAGCTGGAAAAACTGGGCATCCGCTGGAACCACCGGCTGGAAGCTGCCTGGGAAAAGGGCTTTGCCTCCGCACAGAAATACCGCACCGAGCACGGTGACCTGCTGGTGCCGGTGCGCTACCGCGATAAAAATGATTTTGCACTGGGCGAATGGATCGTCTACAACCGCCAGCGCTATCTGGGCGGCAACCTGACCCAGAACCGCATCGAGCGGCTGGAAGCCATCGGCATGGTGTGGAGCACCTCCAACGACCTGTGGGAGCAGAACTATGCCGCCGCCACCCAGTATTATCTGGAACACGGCGATCTGGAAGTGCCCATCAAGTACGAAACTCCCTCCGGCTTCGGTCTGGGGGTCTGGCTGGGGGCCCAGCGCGCCGCTCACAAGGCAGGCGAGCTGCCACAGGAACAGGTGGAGCGGCTGGACGCTCTGGGCATGGACTGGACCAACCGCAACGACCGCAAGTGGATGTCCCTGTACGATGTTGCCGCCGCCTACTACCATGAGCACGGCAGCCTGAACGTCCCCTCGGAGTATGTCACGCCGGACGGAGTGCTGCTGGGCAAGTGGGTGGCGCGCCAGCGCTATGCCTACCTGAACCCGGACCGCTCCAGCGCCCGGGTCACCCCTGAGCGCAAGGCCCTGCTGGACAAGCTGGGCATGGTGTGGGAAAAGTACGACCCCTGGCAGGAGCGCTATGATCTGGCTCTGGCCTACAAGACAGCGCACGGCGATCTGGAGATCCCCTCTGTCTACAAGACCGCCGACGGCGTTTGGCTGGGCAGCTGGGTCAACCGCCAGCGGCAGACCCTGAACTCCGGCAGCAGCGCCCTGAGCAGTGAGCGCCGCAAGCTGCTGCGCACCCTGTTCAAGGGCGAGCGCCGCCCCAGTGATCCCGCTGCTGACCACGGCACCGTGCGCGAGGCCAACTGGGAGCGGAACTTCCGCAGTGCCGCCCGCTACGCCCGCAAATACAAGCACCTGCTGGTCCCCGCCAGCTATGTGGACAGCGATGGTGTCCGGCTGGGCGTGTGGATCTCCAACCTGCGTGCAGCCCGCAAGAACCGCCCGGATTCCTATCAGGTCACGCCCGCCCACATCAAAAAGCTGAACAGCATCGGCATGGTGTGGGATGCCCGGGATGCCAAGTGGGGAACCGCCTATCAGCAGGCAAAGGCCTACTACAAGGCACACGGCAACCTCCACGCCGCCGCCAACTACAAATCCGACGAAACCGGCTTCTGCCTGGGCGACTGGCTCCGCCGGATGCGGGAGTGGGATACCACCCACGACCCCAAGCTCACCCCTGAGCGCCGCGCAATGCTGGATAAGATCGGGATGGAGTGGAGCGAATAAGAGAAAAAAGCCACCGGTTTTTGATATGTACCCCTAATACTGGACACCAGTATTGGGGGTATTTTTATGAAATACAGCTATGAGTACAAAAAGCAATGCATGGAATTGTATCGACAAGGGAAATGGCCAGAAACACCAGCGGGAGTAAAGCAGAAAAATTTTCACGAGACGATACGGAAGTGGGCTCGCATGGAAGAAGCCTGTGGTCCAGAGGTTCTGCACCATAAGAGCCAAAATAAAGTGTGGACTGCGAAAGAAAAATACGAATTGGTCGCAAAAGTTTTGGCAGGAGTATCAAACAAGGAGGCTGCGTTTACTGCTGGAATCAATGACGGCCTCTTGTACCAATGGGTCAGATGTTATAAAATGAAAGGGTATCAGGGATTGGCCGCACAACGAAAAGGCCGACCACCCAAGGAGCCTGACATGAAGAAGAAAATAGTACCAGCAGAACTGACCCCTTCAGAGCGAGAAGAGATGATTCGGCTCAGAGCAGAAAACGAACATCTGAGAGCGGAGAATGCTGTAATAAAAAAAGAGATTGCCTTGAGAGAAGAGAGATGCGCAGCGCAACTCAAGGCGAAAAAGCTGCGATCGTCCAAGAACTCCGCAAAGAAGGACACAGACTGAATGATTTGTTAGATGCAATCGGGCTGTCCAGATCAACGTATTATTACGAACTCGGCCGAACGGATAAAGTTGAAGAAAGAAATGCCGAGTTATCGTCTGAAATTGCTGTTATTTTCAACGAGAACAGAAAAAGATACGGCGTAAGACGGGTACACCATGAGCTTCTGAACCGTGGGCTTCAGGTGAATCACAAGCGTGTTCAGCGAATTATGAACCAGCTTAAACTGTTCGGCAAACGTCCAAAGGAGAAGTACCATTCCTACAAAGGTGATGTCGGCAAGGTTGCCGATAACATTATCAACCGGGATTTCAGCACCGAGAAGCCTCTGCAAAAATGGACAACCGATGTGTCACAGTTCAATCTGTCTTGGGGCAAGTGCTATATTTCTCCGATTCTGGATATGAACACAAATGAGATTATTTCTTACAACCTCTCGACCAGCCCTAATATGGATCAGATAAGAGATATGCTGAACAAGGCATTTGAACGCTTTCCCTCTGTACAAGGTCTGGTCATGCACTCGGATCAGGGCTGGCAGTACCAGCACGCAT
>ERZ772805.2413-NODE-2413-length-12169-cov-6.147598_pt1 | contig 12169 bp, 9 predicted proteins | sample MGYA00511344_ERZ772805 | MGnify/ENA primary metagenome ERZ772805 (study PRJEB29015, sample SAMEA2737730) | human gut metagenome | biome: human gut; feature: human-associated habitat; material: faeces | place: China | collected 2012 ...
GACAGTCGCCAAGGTCTCGCGCAAGCGCGGACTTTGGCTCGTTGTTCGCGTAAATGAAAAAGCCGGTGAAATCGGGTGGAGCTACCCTGATTTCATCGGCTTTTTGTGAAATCCGGCATATCCGGGATGCAGGATCAAAAACTTGCAGACTGTCTTATTTGGAGAAAAAATCACGTTTGATCTGCTCCACCGGCATCTCTTTTCCGGTCCAGAGGCGGAAAGCCTCGGCGCCCTGGTAGAGGAGCATGTAGGAACCGTTGAAGAACGGGTTCCCCTGATGTTTTGCCATGGAGAGGAGTCTTGTCTCGCGCGGATTGTAGATGATGTCGGATACGATGAGACCGTCCGGGAAGACGAGATCTTCCGGGGCCGGGCAGGTATCCTCGTGCGGGGCCATGCCGACGGAGGTTCCGTTTGTGAGGATGGCGCTGTCTGCGAGTTCCTGTTTTAAGAGTTCAGCGTCGGAAAAATCGCAGATTTTGATCTTGCAGTCGGTGATCTTTGTGAGCTCGTCCACAGTATGTACCAGGCGGTCATAGAATCGGCTGGTCGGTCTTACGAAGACAGAGATTTCTTTTAAGCCGTCGAGTGCCGCCTGGACCAGGATCGCGGTCGCGGCGCCGCCGGCTCCGAGAAGAGTCATTTTTTTGCCGATGATGTCAAAACCGGCATCTTTTACGGACTGCATGTAGCCGATGCCGTCCGTGTTGTGTCCGATGAGCCGACCGTTTTCATTTACGACCGTGTTGACTGCGCCGATGATCCGCGCTGCGGTCGAGAGGTCGTCACAGAGGGAGACCATGAGGTTTTTGTCCGGCATTGTCAGGTTGAAACCGCGGGCATCGAGGGCTTTTAAGCCGGCGACAGCAGTTGGAAGTGTTGCTTCATTTACGTCAAAGGCGAGATAGCGGTAGTCGAGGCCGAGTGCTTCAAAGGATGCGTTGTGCATCATTGGGGAGATGCTGTGGGCGCAGGGACTGCCGAGAAGGCAGATCAGGGCGGTGTGACCGGTGATCGGGGTGGGTGTCTGATGTTCCATTTTATGGGTACCTCCGGGGGATTATTTTCATTTTTTCTATTATAGCAGTGGGGATGGGGGAATGCAATGGAGAGATGAAATGCAGAATATGTTGGCGAGTGGTACGCGGTGAGCTCCCCGGATCATGCACTCCTGCCCGGAAGCTCACCGCTGGGATACATCGGACGCTAAGAGAGATGCAAGATGCGCTGGCGGAAGCTCACTGCTGGGGTGTATCGGCGCTATAGGAATGAAGGATGGTTTGGCGGAAAGCTACCGTTGAGATACATCGGGAATGAGAGCTTTCAGATTATTCTGGGGAAAACTTGGGGGGGGGGTAACGCGACATAGCGGCAAGGCAGGGCCTGCGGTAATCCCCGGCTTGCAGTTCTTTTTTATATCTGATATACTTTTCTTAATGATACCTGCGAGGACAGAACGGAAATTCTGTGTGGCACGGGCGGCGAAAGAGGAGAATGTAAGGATGGCAGGACTGAAGGAACATATTTTTCTGATCGGATTTATGGGATGTGGAAAGAGTACGAATGCGGCGCGTCTGGCGGAGATGACCGGGGCGGAGCAGGTGGAGATGGATCAGGAGATCGTGAACGGGGAACAGATGGAGATCGCGGAGATCTTTAAGGAGAAAGGTGAGCCATATTTCCGGTCACTTGAGACGGAGCTGATCTGCAGTTTTTCGGACCGGGATCCGGCGGTGATCTCATGCGGGGGCGGAGCCGTGCTGAAGGAGGAGAATGTCCGTCTTATGAAGAAATGCGGAAAGATCGTCCTTCTCACAGCGACACCGGAGACGATCTATGGGAGAGTCAAGGACAGCGCAGAGCGCCCGGTCCTGAATGGAAATATGAATCTTTCTTACATTGAGGATCTGATGGAAAAGCGTCGTCCGAAGTATGAGGCGGCCGCAGATATCACCGTTGCGACGGATGGAAAGACAGCGGAGGAGATCTGTGAGGAGATCCTTGGTAAGTGCGGAAAATAAAGAAGGGAGGATTTCACATGGGAAGTTACCTGAATCCGGGAAACAAGGGATTTCAGGAGAGCCTGAATTCTGAAATTTATGTAGATAAGACAGGTCTGATCGAAAAAACGAATGCAGTTTTGGATACAAGACAAAAGTTCCTGTGTGTAAGCCGACCAAGACGTTTTGGAAAATCAATGGCAGCAGATATGCTTGCTGCTTATTATGAGCGTGGGGAAGACGCAGATTTATTATTTCGCTCGCTGAAGATCAGCAAAGCGGAATCCTATCGTGCTCATTTGAATCAATATGATGTGATCAAGGTAAACATACAGGAATTCCTCAGCATGACAGGAAGTATGGATGAGATGCTTTCGATGTTGAAAAAATATCTGGTGTTTGATCTCATGGAGCATTTTGATGATGTTCGTTTTCGGGACGAGAGTAATCTGATCCAGGTAATGAAAGATATTTATGCAAAGACGAAACGAGCATTTGTGATCCTGATCGATGAATGGGACTGCCTGTTCCGGGAATACCAGCAGGATCAGGATTCACAGAAGAAATATCTGGATTTTCTGAGGGCATGGCTGAAGGATAAAGAGTATGTTGCTCTTGCGTATATGACAGGCATTCTTCCGATAAAAAAATACGGATCACATTCTGCGTTAAATATGTTTACAGAGTATTCCATGACAGATCCGGGGGAGCTTGCGGAGTATTTTGGATTTACCGGACAGGAAGTGGCACAGCTCTGTCAGAAATATGAGATGGATTTTGACGAGGCAAAGGCATGGTATGATGGATATGGGCTTGTCGCACACCGGCAGTCCGGGGATCAGTATTATTCCATGTACAGCCCGAAATCTGTTGTAGAGGCCATGCTCAGACATAAGTTTGGAACATACTGGAATCAGACGGAAACTTATGAAGCACTGAAGATCTATATCCAGATGAATATGGATGGGCGGCAGGATTCAGTCGTCAGAATGCTTGCAGGCGAGGCAGTGTACGTCAATATTGGTACTTTCAGTAACGATATGACGACTTTTGCGACAAAGGATGATGTCCTTACGCTGCTGGTACATCTCGGATATCTGACTTACAATAGTACGAATGGGACAGTGGAAATTCCCAATAAGGAAGTTTCGAAAGAATATGTCAATGCGATCAGTACCATGAGCTGGCATGGAGTTGCAGATTCGGTGGAAGCATCCCGCAGATTACTGGATGCACTGTGGAAAATGGATGCTGATACAGTGGCAGCAGGAATCGATAAGGCACATGAAGAGATTTCTATTCTTCAGTATAATGATGAAAATTCACTTAGTTGTACGGTCAGTCTTGCATTTTATTTTGCGAGAGAATATTATGCGATCGTGCGTGAACTGCCATCAGGAAAAGGATTTACTGATATCTGTATGATCCCACGGAAACACCATCTGGATAAACCGGCAATTATCATAGAATTAAAGTGGGATAAAGGTGCGGATGCCGCGCTGGCACAGATAAAAGAAAAGCAGTATGGGAATGCATTGAAAGATTACCATGGAAATTTACTGCTGGTGGGGATCAATTATGATAAGAGTACAAAGAAACATGAATGCGTAATCGAATCCATGAAAAAATAATGGATCAGATAAGATAAAAAAGAGACCTTCACGGTCATCCCCAAATTTTCAGAAGCTGAATATGTCAGCGGCAGAAAATTAGGAAGACTGGTGAAGGCCTCTTTTTTGTTTTTGCGGAAAATTCGATGAAACTTTCCGGAAAAAGGCAGTATGTGCCAGGAATGTGCACTTGCGCGAAGCCTGAGAATGCCGCAGGCAACCGCGCAAGGCAGAAAAATGAGAAATTCCGCCATTTGTGAAAAATGACTACGGTATCTCCGGCTTCTTCCCCAGCCGCACATCTTCCAGATATTTTCTCGTCTCCTCATCGGCGTGCAGGAAGAGGTAATTCTTCGCACTGCCGGTATGTTTTCCTTTCTCCTCGGAGATCAGCTTGCCGACGCGTTCGATCTCTTCACGGAAATCTCTTGCGGACCAGAGGATGCAGCCCTGGCTGCGGATGATGAGCTGGATCACGCCGTCGGAGGTTGCTACGGTGGTGCGGTAACGCCTGCCGATGCGGATCGCGACTTTTTCGATGTACTGATCTGCAGTCTCCGCTTCTTTTGTATACACAACATGGATGTTGTGATATTTCTGAACTTTCTCGACACCGCCCGGAACCTTGTAGGCATCGAAGACAACGATGACGCAGATCTTCCGGAATCCCTGATAATTGCTCAAGATGTCCATGAGCTTGTAGCGGGCCGCATCGATATTGACGGCGGCGAGCTCACTCAGCTCGTCCCATGCGAAGATGATATTGTAGCCGTCGACGAGAAGATATTCGTCTTCCGGCTCCTCTTTTTCTTTTGACGGTTTTACAGGAGCTGTATTTTTTGCCCGGATCACGGTGCGGGAGTCATAGTCGGAGGCGAGTTTTCGTTTCGGTTCGCCGTATGTACGGGTGAAGATCGCCTGGAGCTCCTTATCATCGTAGAAGGAGAGAGAGCCGGAACTTGTATTTGCAGAAGCCGCTGCCTCAGAAACAGCACCAGAGGGACTGCCGGAATGAAACTTTGCACTGCCGCCGCCTGCTCCGGCCGGAACCTTCCCGGCCGCCACATCGGCCTCCATCGCCTGGAGCCGTTCATTTGCCTCTCTTAAATCCCGCTCCTGCGCTTCCTTCGCAAGCTGCTTTGCGAGCGGACTCTCCACATGCATATAGTTTTTCACTTCGTTCCACGGAACGACAAAGCCGGCGCCGTGGGAGCAGAAAACAGATCCTGCCGGGTCCTGAAGGTCAAAATCGAAATCATATCCGGAAGCAGCGATGACTTCCTCCGCGTTGTGGCACGGTTCATACCCGGAAAGGCTGAGCGTCAATCTTCCGCGTCCTTTCGTGTAGGACATCACATCCCGCTGGTAGTTCCGCATCGTGGAAACCGGCGCGGTCCCGGTGAGCAGAGCCATTGCGCCGTCCTGCTCCGGTGCGGAAAATTCACCCTGCATCCGGTCGAGGTCCGCCATCGCGCGTCCGAGATTCTCGGATGGGACCTCCAGACGGAATGCATAATAAGGCTCCAGAAGCACACATCCCGCCTCACAGAGTCCCTGGCGGACGGCCCGGTAAGTCGCCTGGCGGAAATCGCCGCCCTCGGTATGTTTCAGGTGGGCGCGTCCCGCGATCAGCGTGATCTTCATGTCGGTGATCTCGGAACCGGTCAGGATCCCGCGGAAGCGTTTTTCCTCAAGATGTGTTAAGATCAGACGCTGCCAGTTTTTATCCAGCATATCTTCACTGCAGTTTGCTGCAAAGACCATCCCGGATCCCGGTTCGCCCGGCTCCATCAGGAGATGGACTTCCGCATAGTGGCGGAGCGGCTCAAAATGGCCGACTCCTTCGACGGTCTTTGCGATCGTTTCTTTATATACAATATTTCCTTCCCCGAATCCGATCTCCACGCCGAAACGGTCTTTTACCTGGCTCTTTAAGATCTCCATCTGCACATCGCCCATGACCTGCGCCTGGATCTCGCCGAGTGTCTCATCCCAGACGATGTGGAGCTGCGGGTCTTCTTCCTCGAGCATCCGCATGTTTTTTAGCATCGTGTGGGAATCGGTCCCGAACGGCAGCAGGATCCGGTAGGTGAGGACAGGCTCTAAAAGCGGGAGAGAACTCTCAGAGGCAGATCCGAAGACCTGCCCCGGTCTTGTATCGGAGATGCCGGTGACAGCGACGATCATTCCTGGTTCCGCTTCCTTGAGCGCCTCAAATTTTGCTCCGGAGTAGAGGCGGATCTGGTTGATCTTTTCCTCAGAATCAGTAAGAGAATCCCGGACTTTTAAACCGCCGCCGGTCACCTTGAGATGTGTCATCCGAACACCGGCTTCGTCGCGGGAGATCTTAAACACTTTTGCACCGAAATCTGCCGGATAGTCCGGACATGACGCGAATTCGCCGAATGCGGTCAGAAATTCCCGGACACCGGTAAGCTTTAAGGCAGAGCCGAAAAAGCACGGGAAGAGCTTCCTGTCGTGGATCGCTTTGCACACATCTTCTGTTTTTAAGACTCCGTCTGTCAGGTAGGATTCCAGGAGCTCTTCGTCACAGGTGGCGATCTCCTCAAAAATCTCTTCACCGGATCTCTCATTTCCGGAGCTGGACCGTGCGAAAGAGTCCACTGTCATTCCGCTTCCGGAACCGTCTGACGAAACATTTCCAAAGTCAAGAATCTCTCCGTATCCGGAAATCCCCGTAAAATCCACGATCGCCGGATCCAGCCGTTCTTTTAAGGATGCCAGGACCGCTTCTTTATCCGTCCCTTTCTGATCCATCTTATTGACAAAAATAAATACCGGGATCCGGTAGCGTTTTAAGAGTCTCCAAAGAGTTTCCGTATGTCCCTGCACTCCGTCGGCCCCGCTCACGATGAGGACCGCATAGTCGAGGACCTGCAGCGTCCGCTCCATCTCCGCGGAAAAATCCACATGTCCCGGCGTATCAAGAAGCGTCACGGAGGCGTCGCCTAACGGAAAGACCGCCTGCTTCGAAAAGATTGTGATGCCCCGGGCGCGTTCCAGCGCGAAAGTGTCTAAAAACGCGTCCCGGTTGTCCACACGCCCCATTTTCTTTAATTTTCCTGTTTCATATAAAATTGCCTCGGACATGGTCGTCTTGCCGGCGTCGACATGTGCGAGGATCCCGATCACGAATCGTTTCATATATTATCTGGTCTGCTTTCTAAATAATTAAGATAGGAACAGTATATCAGAAATCCGTCATCCATGCAATGAGACGGAAGAACCATCGGTAAAATCCTGCTGCAGCGCGCTGGCAGAGGGAGAACGATCCGGCAAAGATGCACAGAAATCCCGCAAATAGGCATATTTCCAAGGAAACCCCTTGATTTTTCCGAGCTTCTGTGGTACGATAACTATCGATAACATAAGTAACCGGTCAAAAGAGTGGACGAAACGTCCACTCTTTCGTTTTGCATAACCGGAATATTCCGGCAGAGAGGCGGTGGAAACCCATGGCAAGAAGAGAGGAATATGAATCCAGGGTCGAGAAGTTTTTAACCCCGATCATGGAAGAGAACAATTATGAACTGGTCGACGTGGAGTACGTGAAGGAAGCTGGTACCTGGTATCTGAGAGCGTACATCGACAAAGAGGGCGGCTTCACAGTGGATGACTGTGAGATGGTATCGAGACGTCTGAGCGACTGGCTCGATAAAGAGGACTTTATCGATGACAGCTATATCCTTGAGGTGAGCTCCCCGGGACTCGGAAGACCGTTAAAGAAAGAGAAAGACTTTAAGAGAAGTCTCGGTGAGGCGGTCGACATCAAGCTGTACCGCGCAATCGACAGACAGAAAGATTTTTCAGGGATCCTCACAGCATATGACGCGGACACCGTGACGATCCGCTACGAGGATGGTTCCGAGAGTACATTCAATAGAAAAGACATTGCCTTAATTCGTCTGGCATTCGATTTTTAATAAGGAGGATAAAAAATGAACAAGGAACTGATGGAATCGATGAACATACTCGAAAAAGAGTACAACATCAGTAAGGACACATTGCTGGAGGCCATCGAGAACTCCCTTCTCACTGCCTGCAAGAACCATTTCGGCAAGGCCGACAATGTGAAAGTCATCATTGATCCGGATGGCTGCGATTATTCCGTATATATGGAAAAAGAGGTCGTTGAGAACGTGGAGGATCCGGTCACACAGATCAGCCTCGCCGACGCAAGAATGATCGCTCCGAGACATGTCCTTGGCGACATCGTCCAGATCCCCATTGATTCCCATGATTTCGGCCGTATCGCGACCCAGAACGCGAAGAACGTGATCTTACAGAAGATCCGCGAGGAGAGCCGGAAATCCCAGTTAAGCGAGTGGCAGTGCAAGGAGAAAGAGGTCGTTACCGGTATCGTTCAGCGTTACATCGGCCGCAATGTCAGCGTAGATCTCGGAAAGATCGATGCGATCCTCCCGGAGGCTGAGCAGGTCAAAGGCGAGACCTTCCAGAGAACCGAGCGTATCAAGGTTTATATCCTGGAAGTCAAGGACAGCCCGAAAGGACCGAGAATCTCCGTATCCAGAACTCATCCGGACCTTGTGAGACGTCTGTTTGAGGCCGAGATCGCAGAGGTTCGTGACGGTACCGTTGAGATTCGTGCGATCGCCCGTGAGGCAGGTTCCAGAACAAAGATCGCAGTCAGCTCCACAGATCCGAACGTAGATCCGGTAGGCGCATGTGTCGGCTTAAACGGCGCGAGAGTCAACGCGATCGTAAATGAGCTCCGCGGTGAGAAGATCGATATCATCAACTGGGATGACAACCCGGCATTCCTGATCGAGAACGCACTGAGCCCTGCAAAGGTCATCTCCGTTGTTGCGGATGAGGACGAGAAAGAGGCACAGGTCATCGTTCCGGATTACCAGTTATCCTTAGCGATCGGTAAAGAAGGACAGAACGCAAGACTGGCTGCAAGACTGACCACCTACAAGATCGATATCAAGAGCGAGACACAGGCGAGAGAGCTTGGACTCTTCGATGATATGGACTTCGGCGAGGAAGGTTTTGAGGGCGAGTACGAGAAAGATGTAGAGCCGGCAGGAGAAGAAGCTCCGGCAGAAAATGAAGCTCCGGCAGAGGAGACTTCCGAAGCACAGGCCGAGACAGAAGAATAGGAGAGAAGGGAACGACGACAGTGAGTACAGTAAAGAAGGTTCCGCAGAGACAGTGCATCGGCTGCGGTGAAATGAAAAACAAGCGGGAGCTGATCCGGGTTTTAAAAGGTACTGACGACGTGATTTCCATCGACGCGACCGGGAGAAAAAACGGACGCGGCGCATACATCTGCCCATCCATGGCATGCTTTGAAAAGGCAGTGAAGAGCCGTGGACTGGAACGCTCCTTTAAAATGGCAATTCCAAAAGAAGTTTACGAAAGTCTGAAAAAGGAGATGGAACAGATCGATGAACAGAAATAAGGTCCTTGGACTTTTAGGACTCGCGGAGAAGGCCGGAAAGGTCAGAAGCGGCGAGTTTTCCACAGAAAAAGCGGTAAAGTCCGGAAAAGCCGGGCTGGTGATTGTGTCGGAAGAATCTTCGGACAACACGAAGAAAATGTTCCGGAACATGTGTACTTACTATAAAGTCCCGTACTTTGAGTTCGGAAACAAGGAAGAACTCGGCCACATCCTGGGAAAGCAGATGAGAGCGTCCCTGGCGGTGATCGATCCGAATTTTTCCGAGGCACTGTTGAAGCATTTTGCCGATTAGGAATGTGAAGCATCGGCAAGATCCAGTTGCGGTACACGGGCGAAAAGTGGCTGTGCACTGTAACGTGATTTGGAGGTAGCGAGCGTGAGTGAGTTTGAAAAGGATTTAGGAAAGAAAAAAGAGGGAACAGATACATTGAATCAGAATCAGGAGAATTCCACAAAGCCGGCAGTTCCGGCTGAGGGAGAAAATAATGCGCCGGCAGCACCGGCAAAGAAGAAATTTGCTGCGGTTTATCGTCCGCAGAACAGTACACAGAAGCGCCCGGCGGGAAACCGTACACAGGGCGGACAGAGACCGGCAAGACCGAATAACGGTTCCGGCATGCAGGTAAGACCGACGACAGGAAACGCACCGGCAGAAGCACCGGCAAAGACAGCCGAGACACCGGCAGCACCTGCACAGAAACAGGAGACAAAATCTGAGGCACCTGCAAAGGATCTCAGAGAGAATGTCCGTCCGCTCCCGAACCAGGGAAGAACAGACGGTCAGTCCCAGCAGAGAGAGAGCCGTCCGTTCCCGAACCGCGACGGCAATCGTGACAACCGTCAGGGCGGCTATCAGGGCAATCGCGACAATCGTCAGGGCGGTTACCAGGGCAGCAGAGACGGCAATCGTCAGGGCGGCTATCAGGGAAGAAATGATGGAAACCGCCAGGGCGGCTACCAGGGAAGAAACGACGGAAACCGTCAGGGCGGCTATCAGGGAAGAAATGATGGAAACCGCCAGGGTGGCTTCCAGGGCAGAAATGACAACCGTCAGGGTGGAAACCGCGGCGGAATGGGCATGTCCAAACCGTCCTTCGATACTCCGCTTGCACAGAAGCAGCAGAATACGAAGCAGAGCAAGAATGCTTACAAGAAAGAGCATGACGCAAAGAAAGACCGCGACATGGAGATGAAAGGCAAACAAGGAAAGGGCCAGAAGGGCGTAAAAGCTCCGGTTATGCCGCAGCCGAAGAAGGAGGAGGCGAAGGTCGAGGAGATCAAGACCATCGTGATCCCGGAGGTTATCACCATCAAGGAACTCGCGGAAAAGATGAAATTACGTCCGGCTGATATCGTTAAGAAGCTCTTCTTACAGGGCACGATCGTGACGATCAACCAGGAGATCGACTTTGAGAAAGCCGAAGAGATCGCAATGGAATATGACGTTCTCTGCGAGAAAGAGAAGAAAGTCAATGTCATCGAGGAACTCTTAAAAGAGGATGAAGAGGACGAGAAGGACATGGTTCCGAGACCGCCGGTCATCTGCGTAATGGGTCATGTCGATCACGGTAAAACTTCTCTTCTTGATGCGATCCGCCAGACAAACGTTACCTCCAGAGAGGCAGGCGGCATCACACAGCACATCGGTGCTTATGTTGTAGATTACAACGGCCAGAAGATCACATTCCTCGATACACCTGGTCATGAGGCGTTCACAGCCATGCGTATGCGCGGTGCCCAGGCAACCGATATCGCGATCCTCGTAGTAGCAGCGGACGACGGTGTTATGCCGCAGACCGTTGAGGCGATCAACCATGCGAAAGCCGCAGGCGTTGAGATCATCGTTGCGATCAACAAGATCGATAAGCCAAACGCAAATGTAGAACGTGTAAAGCAGGAATTATCCGAGTATGAACTGATCCCGGAAGATTGGGGCGGAAGTACCATCTTCGTACCGGTATCTGCACATACACACGAAGGTATCGATGAATTACTGGAAATGATCCTTTTGACCGCAGAAGTCTTGGAATTAAAGGCAAATCCAAAGCGTACGGCAAGAGGTCTTGTCATTGAGGCACAGTTGGATAAGGGCCGCGGTGCAGTTGCAACCGTTTTGGTACAGAAGGGTACCCTGCATGTGGGAGATCCGATCGCAGCCGGAAGTTCTTATGGTAAAGTCCGTGCCATGATCGACGACAAGGGACAGCGTGTGAAGAAGGCAACTCCTTCCACACCGGTAGAGATCCTCGGATTAAACAGTGTACCGGCAGCCGGAGAGACATTTGTTGTCTGCGATTCCGATAAGGAAGCAAAATCATTTGCAGATACTTATATTTCAGAGGAAAAGAACCGCCTGATCGAAGATACCAAGGCAAAGATGTCACTGGATGATCTGTTCTCCCAGATCCAGTCCGGAAATATGAAGGAACTTGATATTATTGTAAAAGCGGATGTACAGGGTTCTGTTGAGGCAGTGAAACAGTCACTTGTGAAACTGTCCAATGAAGAAGTGGTTGTAAAAGTGATCCATGGTGGTGTCGGCGCAATCAACGAATCTGATGTTATTCTTGCTTCCGCATCCAATGCGATCATCATCGGATTTAATGTCCGTCCGGACCCGATTGCAAAAGTTACCGCAGATAATGAGGGTGTAGATATCCGCCTGTACAAGGTTATTTACAATGCGATCGAGGATGTAGAGGCTGCCATGAAGGGTATGCTTGATCCTGTATTTGAGGAAAAAGTTATCGGTCATGCGGAAGTGCGTCAGCTGTTCAAAGCATCCGGCGTTGGTACGATTGCAGGAAGCTACATTCTGGATGGTATTTTCCAGAGAAATTGCAAGGTTCGTATTTCCAGAGAAGGCGAGCAGGTATTTGAAGGTGAGCTTGCATCCCTGAAGAGATTCAAAGACGATGTTAAGGAAGTTAAGGCAGGATACGAATGTGGCCTTGTATTTGACGGATTTAACGATGTGAAAGAGGAAGATAAAGTAGAAGCTTATATCATGGTAGAAGTACCGAGATAGTAATGGTTTATAAAGGTAAGGTGCGCGGTTCATAGTGTCAGGTACAGTGTGGTGCGCACCTTGACTTGATTGTGGTAATTCAGAG
>ERZ772805.2414-NODE-2414-length-12163-cov-2.675091_pt1 | contig 12163 bp, 6 predicted proteins | sample MGYA00511344_ERZ772805 | MGnify/ENA primary metagenome ERZ772805 (study PRJEB29015, sample SAMEA2737730) | human gut metagenome | biome: human gut; feature: human-associated habitat; material: faeces | place: China | collected 2012 ...
GACTTTATATTTTTGATAATATTTTAATATATCAGGAGTAATGATAAGCAAGAGTGAACTAATTACCGGGTTGTGTCCACCTTGTGCAATTGCTTGATGAAATGCAAAATCTTTCTCAACGCGTAGCTCTGTGTCAAACTTTTCCTCCAATTCGACAAGTGTTTTTTCGATATTCTCCAAATCTTCTTCTGTACGGTTAATTGCACACAATTTGCAAACTTCGATCTCCAACAGAACACGTACATATACCAAACTGGAAAAGTCATATTTGCTTATTTTCAAAGCATCGGTAATCATGGTATCCAATTGATCTTTGGAGAACTCGGAAACTACTGTTCCGCTCTGAGGATATATTTTTACAATTCCATATAACTCCATCTTTTGTAAAGCTTCACGAACATGCGAGCGGCTGACCTGCAGAAGTTCAGATAATTTCCGTTCAGACGGTAGACGTTCACCAGGCAGAATCCGGCGCTCTGCGATTTGTTTTTTTATGTGTTCAATGACAAGCTTAACTGGTTGCGAATTTACTTCGTCTTTCATAAGATATAAATATTTTAAAAGGTTTTCCTTCCTGTTTGCGGCTGTAAAAGTACGAATATTATCTTTCAAAGTAAAGCTTTACAGTAAAAATATTCTTTTCTTCTTTATAAAGATGTACGCGTAATATGCTATTTATAAGCTGATTATGCGATATTGTTAATAAATAATAATTGGTAAACCAAAATTTTGGTTTACCAATTATTATCACTACGTTTGTCATAGAAATTAAAACACTAATCTATGAACAACTCCTGTATTTTAAAAAAGGTCGCATTGATGTTCCTGTTGTTGGTAGGGACATTGAACATTTATTCCCAGCATGTAGTTACTGGTCGAGTGATAGATGAACAGGGTCCGTTGATTGGAGCTTCAGTTACAGTTAAAGATGCTGCTGTTCCTACGGGAACCGTGACGGATGCTGAAGGTAAGTACTCCATTAAAGTTCCTAATTCCAAGACAATTTTAGTCTATTCGTATATCGGATACGTTGATAAGGCGGAGGTAATAGGTAAACGTACAGTGGTGAATGTGACGTTGGAAGAAGATTCGAAAATGTTGGATGATGTCGTGGTAATCGGTTACGGTACGCAGGCAAAGTCCCATTTAACAGGTTCGATTTCAAAGTTAGAAGGTGAGAAACTGATTAATGCTCCGGTGAGTGATATGACATCTGCTTTACAAGGTGCAATGACAGGTCTGACGGTTTCCAATGAGACATCGGAGGTGGGAGTAACTCCTTCTATCCGAGTACGTGGCACAGGATCTATTTCGGCAGATAGTGAGCCATTGGTTATCATAGATGGCTTTCCTGTATCCGGTGGTTTATCATCCATTAATGCTGCGGATGTAAAATCAATTGAAATTTTAAAAGATGCCGCTTCGGCTGCTATTTATGGGTCACGTGCCGCTAATGGCGTAATTATGGTGACTACTAAAAGTGGTACGCCGGACAAACCGAAATATTCTTTCAAATTTTATCAAGGATTTAAGTATGCATATCAGTTGCATGATATGATGACTTCTTCCGAATGGTTGAGTTTATTGGAAGAAGAAGCCGCTTTAGGTGGTCCGAAAGTTCCGAGTGCTGCACGTGGAGCCGCTTATTTGGAGAGCCAGATGGGAACTACCGATTGGCAGAAAGAAGGTTTACGTGATATGGCAGGTATCACTAATGTACAGATGAGTGTTTCCGGTGGACGTAAGGAGACGAAATATTTTATTTCGGCAGCTTATACCAAAGATCAAGGGGTAATGCTGAACAATTCGTTGGATAAATTGAATTTCCGTGCCAAAGTGGATACCAAACTTTCAAAGATAGCCACAGTAGGTGTTAATATTTCCGGTACATATAGTAAGACGGAACGTCCGAAGAATAATTTTATTGATTTTTACCGTACTCCTTCTTTTTTACCGGTCTATCACAATGCATATAGTACTGAATTAACCGGTTATGAAGGATTTGCAAGAGGTAGCCATTTTAACAATATCATGACACCGACTGCTGTAGATGCAGATGGGAATCCGTTGTTGGATGCCGATGGTAACCGGGTGTTGGAGAAATCGTCTCCGTTTAGCTCTGCCAATAATAATCCGAAAAGTGTAATGACTAATACTTTCCGTTGGAGCGAGACTATGCAAGGATTGGCTAGCATGTACCTTACGCTTGACCTTTGTAAGGGATTACAGTTTAAAACCTCCAATGGATTAAATGTTCGCTTTGCTCCTTCTTACTATTATGGTAATAAAGATGCTACAAAAGATAAAGAAGCAAGTCGTGCTACATATTCCAGTGCGCTTTATATTGATTTGTTGAGTGAGAATATTTTGAGCTATCATTTGGATTTTGGAAAGAATAAAGTTCACACTATTGACGCTTTGTTAGGATATACTGTAGAAAAGACACGGAATCAACGTGTAGCTATGGCTGCGACAGGATTTGCAACTGATGATATTCAGACGTTGAATGCTGCTACCGTTTACGAACTGGCGAGCGAAGGTAACGGCAATACGGCTGGTACAGGAACTTTCCGGTATCCGGATGTCGTATTGGAATCTTATCTGGGACGTATTAATTATAGCTATTTGGGACGCTATCTGTTGTCTACTTCTTTGCGACTGGATCGTTCATCGCTCTTTTCGAAGGGCAATCGTAATGCTTGGTTTCCTTCCGTATCACTTGGCTGGCGTGTGAATGAAGAGAAATTTATGAAGAATATCAAAGCTATCTCTAACTTGAAACTTCGTGCATCGTATGGTGTGACAGGAAATAATCGTATCAGCTATAATGCAGCTCTTGAGGTATTGAACAGTGCAAATTATGTGACGGGTAAAGGTACAGGTGCTTTGGTTAATGGCTCTGCAAATATCTCTTCTTCATTAGCTAATTCTAATATCACTTGGGAACAGACTGACGAGTTTAACTATGGCTTGGATTTGGGACTTTTCAACAACCGAATTAATCTGGCAATAGATGCCTACTATTCGGTGACACGTGCACTATTATTTGAACAACCTACACAGTCGTTTACCGGTTATACTCATTATTGGAATAATATAGGAAAAGTTCGGAACTCAGGCTTGGAGATTCAACTTGATACACATAATATGAAAAGCCGTAAGTTTTCATGGGATACTAATATAAATTTTTCATTGTCACGTAATAAACTGTTAGAGTTAGGTGGCGAACAGCAAATGATTTCTTTGGGAGAAAGAAATGAAGGCTATCTTGCTAAGGTAGGTGAACCGTTGATTCAATTTTATGGATATAAGACGTGTGGGGTATGGAATAGCGCGGAAGAAATTGCTGCTAATCCTCATTTCTCAGATGATGCGCCGGGAGGAATACGTATCGTAGATACTAATAATGATGGTTCTTTGACTCCTGAAGACCGTGTTGCATTGGGAACTCCTTACCCTGATTTCACATGGGGTATTACTAATACTTTCCAAATCAAAGATTTCGACATCTCATTCCTGATTCAGGGTGTACAGGGAATTACAGTACTTAATGGAGATGTTTACTATAATGAAACAAAAAAATGGAATAAGAAGTATACAAAGAACCGTTGGGTGAGTGCAGAACATCCGGGTGACGGAAAAACTCCTTATCAGAATGTGAAAACGGGACATGACCTCATGCTTACCGATTATCCTTTGCAAAACGCTTCGTATGCTTGTTTACGTAACTTTACGGTAGGATATACTTTACCGGCAACGGCTGCCCGTAAGATTAAATTGTCCGGTGTACGTTTTTATGTGTCGGGTAGTAACCTGTTTTATATTTGGGGAAGCGGTTACAAAGGCATTAATCCGGAATCACGTATGACATCCGGTGACTATTCCAGTGCTATGATTTCTGGATACCAGCGCGGTGGATTCCCATTGACTTCTACTATTTCTGCCGGTTTTGATATTAATTTTTAATGGAGGAAAACGATGAAAAAGGTAAATTATATAGGATTATTGTTAATCGTTATGCTATTTTCTGCTTGTGATCTGGACCAATATCCTTATTCGGAAGTGGCAGCAGATGAATATGTGAAGGATGCTTCATCAGTGAATAATCTAGTGTTGGGTTGTTATAATTCTCTGCATGATGTGATGTATTACGAGTGGGCTGTGACCGAGTTACGTTCAGATAACGGACGTATATATGCGGCCGGATCCTCTTCCAATACTACCCGGTTGGTGGAACAGCTTGACCAGGGAACTATTGTACCGGAAAATGAATGGGTAGAAACGTATTGGAATGCCTGCTATGCCACAATTGCTCGGGTAAATAATGTTATCTCTTACCTTGATGTAGTGACAGATGAGACACTACGGAATCAATATGAGGGAGAAGTACTTTTTCTTCGCTCGTTGGAATATTTCAATTTAGTTCGTTTGTGGGGACCGGTGTTCATCGTTACTTCTAAGGTTCCTTCTGAAGTGGCTCGTGATATGCAGCGCTCTACAGTAGATGAGGTATATGCACTTATTGAAGAGGATTTGGAAAATATTGTCAATAATGAATTACTTCCCGGCAAGATGGCGGATAGTGACTTGGGACGCGCAGACCTGAATGCAGCGAAAGCATTACTTGCGAAGGTATATGCTACACACTATCGGGTAGGTGATGAGAAGTATGCTCGTGCGGCGCAGTTGTGTAAGGAAGTTCTTGAAAGTGAATCTGTGGGAAATCCGCAATCGGGTAGCGACCTTGTTGCTTATGATAAAATTTTTGATATTAGTAATGAGATGAATAAGGAAATCATCTTTGCGGTTCGTTATCTTTCCGGTAATGTAGGTCTCGGTTCGCCATTCGGCAACATGTTTGCCCCGGTCAATAATGGCGCGAATGTGATTATCGGTACTTCTTCCGGTTATAATACTCCCACTGATAATATTATTGCGGCTTACGAGCTAAGAGGAGAGGGAGCTGATAAACGTCTGGATGTGAATGTCGCTCAGAAATATTTTAATACAACTACTCAAACGTGGGTGACAGAAGGTAATTGTCGTTATTGTAAGAAATATGTTAACCCTGTGTCTACGCAATATGATGGTGAGAGTGATTGGCCTGTGATTCGTGTTGCCGACATTGCTTTGCTTTATGCAGAACTGACTAATGAGATCTCAGGACCCTCGACTGATAATCTGAAATATCTGAACATGGTTTGTGAGCGTGCTGGTGTTTCTACCTATACATTAGCTGATTTGCCAAGCCTTTACGATTTTAGAGAGGCTGTACGTAATGAACGTAGGCTGGAGTTAGCTTTTGAAAATCAGCGCTGGTTTGATCTTCTTCGTTGGGGCATTGCTACTCAGACGGTAAACAATTATTTGAACAGCGAGCTTCTTTATACGGAATATTCTTATACGGTGAATGATATAGAAGATTGGCAAACATTTTTGCCTATTCCGGTGAGTGTGATTGACATTAATCCTGAGATAGCGCAGAATACGGGTTATTAATCTTTTAAATGCTTACAAATATGAAACAATATAGAAAATGGACTTTGGCAGCATTATTTGCCTGTTTATTCTTTTTGTGTGGTTGTGATTCTACGTCGATGAAAGATGTGGCGATTAGTTCACCGGAGGTTCTTTCTTTCTCGCCTGAGAGTGGAAGTATAGGTAGTGAAGTGATTGTTACCGGAGAATATTTGGATGATGTGGTAAGTGCTACTATTGGTGGTGGAAAAGTTACTATTTTGCAGAAAGTATCCAATCAGCGTTTATCTCTAAAGGTAACGGATCAGGCACGAAGTGGTAAAATTGTATTGACCAACTCAATCGGTGAGGGTGTATCAGAAGCAGAGTTTACTCTCGAATATCCGGCACCTGTTGTTTCGCAGACCGGAGTACCTTCGGAAGTTGAAATGGGGAATAATTTGTTGCTTTCTGGTAGTCACATGAACGTGGTAAGTGCCGTTCTCTTTACTGCTGCCGAAGGAGGTACGGCTGGAAATGAGGCTGAGATCGTCTCACAAAATGAGAATGAGATAGTAGTGAAGGTTCCTTATGTGGAGAGTGACAGGGCTGTGGTGACATTCAAATACTTTAATGGTACGGAGAATGTGGAGACATCAAGTTCTTCTGCACCGCAGTTGACAGTGAAACGTTATGAACCGAAGGTTACAACTAATGTATTTGAACCGGCTAATGTAGGAGATGTGGTAGTATTGGAGGGAACTTATCTTAATAAGATTGATAAAGTGCTGTTAGGTGATATTGAGTGTACCATTCCGTTGCAGACTGAAACTGTATTGAATTTTGTTGTACCTTCATCGGAGAACTATGAAGATGGGAATAATACGAAGGCACTGAAAATTTCTTATTTTGACGGACGCGAAGTGCGCACCTTGACGGATGCATTCGTGGTGAAAGTGCCTTTCGTTTATTTCTGGGAGAATAATAAAGTATATGGTCAGGGACGTATTGAGGGACAGCTATCTTCTTTCTTCTCTCCAGAAACGGGATTGGTCTATGCAAATAGTGATTGGAGTACTGTAGTAGATCCTGTTTCTATGAAATATAAAGCTGCTACTTGTTCTGCTAATAATAAACCGGCGGTTTCAGAGAGCGAATATAATTCAGTAAACCCCTATTTTTTCTTCTCAGGAGCTTCTGCAGGGCAATTACAGATTAATAGTCCGGCAAACTCAAAAACACAATTGAGAAACTTCTATTCTACAACAAATTCCAGTTCGCAAGTGACAGGAGGAAAAATAGATTGTTATGGTACACCAGCATTGACTTTCTTATGGCTTGACCCATCTAAATCAGGCTATAAAACTCTGATTGATGAAGTGAAGAATGGTACATTATCAAAGATTGATGAGACTACTTTTCCTATAGATGTGGAAGCTAAAACTTGTCGTGGTTTTAGTATTGCAGGTGCGAAGGCCTCGCCTAATACAGATGTTTGGGCACCGGATATATTTAAGGTAGGTGAAGAAAAGATTGCCAATGTAGATGCTGTTTTGCTTGTATTCTATTATAATGTAAAAGGCTCAGTCGATAATGTTGCTGATAATATAAAACGTATCGGGGTTTTACATATAAAAACAGTTGACTTTAAGTTGTATAATAACACGAATGCACCTTCGTCCAGTTCGATTGAATTTGATATGTACTGGCAGAAACATGATTATGATTACTCAAAAGTTCAAGTTCAATAATTTAAAATGATGATACGAGATATACATAAAGCGATTATAGCTTCCCTGCTCATTGGGTTACCGTTACTCTCTTTTGCGAAAAGATATGATGTAACACTTCCTGAAGTAGCTTCCTGCTTAAAAACTGCACAGCCGGGTGATCAAATTTATATTAAAGATGGTCAGTATAAAGATATGCAGTTGAAGTGGATGGGTAAAGGGACTGAAAAGTCTCCTATTTCCATAAAAGCTTTGAATCCGGGAAAGGTAAAGATAGAAGGTGGGTCTACTCTACGAATAGCGGGAGAATGGATATCTGTCGACGGATTATATTTCACAGATGGATATGCTCCTAAAGGTTCTGTAATAGAGTTTCGTAATGGACAGGAGTTGGCTAATCACTGTCGTCTGACGAATTGTGTGATAGATAAATTTAATCCATCCCGTCGGGATCAGGCTTATAGCTATATATTGCTTTATGGTCGTCATAATAGAGTAGATCATTGTTCATTGACAGGAAAATTAAATTTGGGGGTGACATTAATTGTCATCCTCAACGACAAACGTTGCTTGGAGAATTATCATTTGATTGATCACAACTACTTTGGAGAAAGGCCGGTATATGGTTCGAATGGAGCTGAAACAATGCGTGTGGGAACCTCTCAGCAGGCTTATAGCTCCTCAAACACAATCATTGAAAATAATCTGTTCGAACGTTGTTCCGGAGAAGTGGAAGTAATTTCTATCAAATCCAGTGATAACATCATCCGAAACAATACTTTGTTGGAATGTGAAGGAGTAGTTGCTTTGCGCCATGGCGATCGTAATACGGTGAATAACAATCTGTTTATCGGCAACGGACGTCGTAATACAGGCGGTATCCGTGTAGTTAATGCCGGACATCGGATTTATGATAATCTGTTAGTCGGTTTGGCGGGTACCCGTTTTTTCTCGGCTTTAGGAGTTATGGATGCAGTACCCAATTCGTTGCCAAACAGATATTGTCAGGTTGTTGATGTCGAAATGTTCCGCAATACATTTGTTGATTGCACAAATATAGAATTTGGTACAGGCAAAGATATGGAACGTACCCTTGCACCGGAAAAGGTTGCTTTTACAGACAATATTATTATCAATAAGAAATTGGCTCAGCCTTATATAGCTGTTGACGATGTATCGGGTATCCAGTTTAAAGGTAATAAGGTACAACTGAGTAAGAACTATTCGGCGCCGGGATTCATTACGGAAAAAGTGAAAGTTCCTCAGTTGCCTGATAATACTGTGATACGTAAGGATAAAGGTGCTTCGTGGTTTACAAATCAGGTGGCACAGTCCACAACTAATGCTCATAAAGAATGCAATGTATCTCCGGGTACGAATCTGTCCGAAATCGTTCATTCGTTAGAACCGGGCAGTATCATTATTCTGTCAAAAGGTACGTATCCTATTCAACGTTCTATACTCATCGATAAGCCGTTGACAATTCGTGCCGCTGATCCGGGTAATAAACCGCTCATTCGTTTTAATGGAGACAAACCGGATAATATGGTGACAATAGCTGATGGTGGAGAACTGAAAATTGAAAATATTGCTTTCGATGGCGTATTAGAACCGGGAAAAGCATTGGCTAAAGCGGGAATATCTACAGCTTTTGATATGATTCAGCCTTATACATTGACAGTAGACGGTTGCGAGTTTCAAAACTTTGGAGAAGGCGGATTCTTTGCAGTCAAAGGAACAAAGGCTACTTTTGCCAAAAGCGTTACCATCCGCAACTGTCTTTTCCGTGATTTGTCGGGAGATGCTATCAACTATGCAGCAGAGAAAGATGATATAGGCCGCTATAATGCCGATGATATGTTGATTGAAAATTGCTCCTTCTACCGTCTGTTGGGTTTACCTATTAATATTTATCGTGGCGGAAGCGATGAAAGTACGGCAGGTCCTTATATTACTGTCAGACATTGTACCTTTGTAGACTGTTGCAACAAAGAACGTGGAAGTGTCATGCGCCTGATTGGCCCGCAAGTACTGACAGTAGAGAACTGCAATTTTGATAATAGCGGACGTGGCGGAGCAACGATCCGTTTGGATGAGGCCACTTGGGAAAAGGTACGCATTGCGAACTGTAATTTGTGGAACTCCGGTAGAATGGTAACTACCACTGCTCAGGCTATACAAGGGAAGATGTACAATTTCCGTCCCGCATATATCAATGCCGAAGCATACGATTATAATTATACTCCGGTTGAGGGTAGCGAACTGGAAAAACTCTCTATCGGCTTGAAAAAGAAGTAGAACAGTTGTCATACGATACTATTATTGAAATAGAAAATGATGTAAGATGAGAAAACTTATTATTTGCATATTTATGGTTTTAGGAGGGTGTCTTCTTTCATTTGCCCAACATCCGTCTCTTCTTTTCACGCAGGAGGAAGTGAGCGAAATTAGGGCAGGAAAGGGGATGCTGCCCGAGTTCGACAAATCGCTCTCGGAGGTATTGAGTGCAGCTGATGCGGCAGTAAACTCTTCTATATCCGTTCCGGTTCCGATAGATGGTGGCGGTGGTGCGGTACACGAACAGCATAAGTCCAATTATTATGCTATGTTTCATTGCGGAGTTGCCTATCAACTGACCGGTGATAAGAAATATGCTACCTATGTGGCCAATATGCTGCAAGCCTATGCGAAGTTATATCCCACTTTGGGCTTTCATCCTTTACAGCTTTCTCCTGTTCCGGGACGTTTGTTTTGGCAGACTTTGAATGAAAGCGTATGGTTAGTACATACAGCAGTGGCTTACGATTGTATTTATAATACACTTTCATCCAAACAGCGTGCCACTATCGAGGAGAATTTATTTGTTCCGATGGCAGACTTCATTATGGATGGAATGGGAGATAACCATGCCAATAAAAAGACCTTTAATAAGATGCATAACCATGCGACATGGGCTACGGCTGCTGTCGGTATGATCGGCTTTGCCATGAATCGTGAAGATTATGTAAAGAAGGCGCTTTATGGCTCTGATGAAACAGGTAAGCGTGGTGGCTTTATCCGCCAAATGGATTATCTGTTCTCTCCCGACGGTTACTTCACAGAGGGCGCTTATTATCAACGTTATGCCATTTGGCCTTTCGTTATCTTTGCTCAATGTATTGATCACAAATTACCGGAACTGAAAATTTTCGACTATCGGGACAATATTCTTTCAAAAGCACTTTCCACATTGATACAGCTTTCCTATGAGGGAGAATTCTTCCATATCAATGATGCACTACTGAAAGGACTTTCCGCACAGGAACTGGTATATGCGGTAGATATATTGTATAATATGAATCCTTCGGATAAATCACTGTTATCCGTTGCTGATAAGTATCAGCATACTTATCTTCCTATTATCGGCGGTTTCAAGGTAGCTCGTGATATAGCCCGTGGAGAAGCAGCCCCGATTGTTTACCGTAGCAGTCTATTTCGTGACGGGCGCAAAGGAGATGAGGGTGGTATAGGTGTAATTCGTTCTACAGCTTCTGGCTTAAATAGTGCTTTGACGCTGAAGGCTACTTCACACGGTTTGAGCCATGGACATTTTGATAAACTGACAATGGCTTATTACGATAATGGAAACGAGATTCTTACTGATTACGGTGCCTCCCGTTTTCTGAATATTGAGGCCAAGTACAAAGGACATTATACGCGTGAAAACCAATCGTTTGCTAAGCAGACAATCGCACACAACACCTTAGTGGTTGATGAAACATCCAACTTTGGCGGAGATATAAAAGTATCTTCCCGTTATCATTCGGACATTATTTATCATGATTTCAACGGAGGACATTTTCAGGTAGTGGTAGCAAAAGATGCTAATGCTTATCCTGGCGTGGAGATGAAGCGTACATTGGCTTACGTGACTACTCCTTTCCTGCAATTTCCCTTAATTTTGGATGTACTGCAAGCAAATGCGGACAGAGAACATCAATACGACTATCCTTTATGGTATAACGGGCACTTCGTCTCTCTGAATTTCCCTTATACTAAAGCCGGTAATGAATTAAGAATTCTTGGAACGAAGAACGGTTATCAACATCTTTGGCTGGAAGCCTGGGGACAGAATGAGAGTAAGAATACATCTTGTTTTACCTTTGTTAATAAGAACCGTTTTTATACTGTCAGTACAGCGACAACTCCGCAGACCGAAATAAAAATGCTCCGTTTGGGAGCCAATGATCCAGACTTTAATCTGAGGAATGAAACAGCTTTTCTGATAAGGGAAAAAGCACGTAAGAACCACACATTCGCTACTTCTATCGAAACGCATGGAGATTATGATGTGGTGATGGAAACTTCCAACAATCTGGTTTCTTCTTGCGAAGAAGTGAAAGTACTGATGGATACGGCTTCCTATACAGTTGTAAAAGCCATATATAAAGGTGGGCATTTTGTACTGCTTTGTCTTAGCAATACGGATAATAGTAAAGAGAAAAAACACAATCTGACCATCGATGGACTTGATTATACATGGAATGGTCGTTGCGGAGTATTTATAAGATAAACAAACCATTAATAGACAAAAGTATGAAAACATGTAGTGAAACTTTTCAGTTTGAGAAAGATTTGAAGTGGGAAAATCCTGCTCCGGGTGTTAATCGTCAGATAATGGCCTATGACGGGCAACTGATGATGGTCAAAGTAAAATTTGATCAAGGTGCGATAGGAAGTATGCACGAGCATTATCACAGTCAGGCGACTTACGTAGTAAGCGGTAAGTTTGAACTAACTATCGGTGACAAGAAAGAAATTCTTTCTGCGGGAGATGGTTATTATGTAGCTCCTGATGAGTTACATGGATGTGTTTGCCTCGAAGCTGGTATTTTGATTGATACATTCAGTCCTGTGCGTGCAGACTTTTTAAATCTCTGAGTGTATGAAAGTGAAAGGACTCCGATGGATGGTTATCGGATTAATCATGTTGATAA
>ERZ772805.2425-NODE-2425-length-12113-cov-7.279483_pt1 | contig 12113 bp, 8 predicted proteins | sample MGYA00511344_ERZ772805 | MGnify/ENA primary metagenome ERZ772805 (study PRJEB29015, sample SAMEA2737730) | human gut metagenome | biome: human gut; feature: human-associated habitat; material: faeces | place: China | collected 2012 ...
TTTCGGTAGATGACCGTGATACGATACTGATTGGGGCTATTGTGTGTTTGTCGGTCTGCTTTCATAATGTTTGTGGCGTGTACGATGAACGTATTGTTTATCCGAATCTATATCTGTTCGTGGTGGCAGATGCCGGTATGGGAAAAGGAGCATTGACCCTATGTCGAGAACTTGTAGCTCCCATCAACCGTAATTTGCATGAACTTTCCAAACGGTTGGAACAGGAATACAAAGAAGCGATGAGCACTTATATCAAAGGAAAGAAAACAGATGGAATGACTATGCCAACAGAACCGCCCATGCGAATGCTTGTCATTCCTGCCAATAGCAGCGCAAGCTCTTTCTTGAAGATATTAGGAGATAATGACGGAATCGGGCTGCTGTTTGAATCGGAGGGCGACACGTTAAGTCAGACTTTGAAATCGGACTACGGCAATTACTCCGATGTGTTGCGAAAGGCATTCCATCATGAATTGGTAAGTTTGAGTAGGCGTAAGGATAGAGAGTATTGTGAAGTAGCCAATCCGAGAGTATCGGTAGCTTTAGCTGGAACTCCAGAACAGGTAAGAAGATTGATACCTGATGCGGAGAACGGATTGATGAGTCGCTTTTGTTTCTATATTATCCGCTTCAAACGAGGTATAAGAAATGTGTTTGCCACAAGTGACATTTCTCAATCCAAGAATGCCATGTTCAAACTGTTGGGAGATAAATTCTGCCATTTGCATGAGGAATTTGTACGGCAGGGTAATTATTCCTTTTCTCTTCCCTCCGATTTGCAGGAACAGTTTATTGAATATCTCAGTCATGTGAATGAGGAATGTTGTGACGAAGTGGATAACAAGATGCAAGGAGTAGTCAGACGGATGGGACTGATTGCTTATCGTATAATGATGGTGTTGACCGCTGTCCGACATTTGGATAATGTGATTCACAAATCTTCTTCTGACGAGACTGTACAATTGGTTTGCCATGAGTTTGACTATTCCATAGCCATGAGTATTTGCGACACCCTGCTTTATCATGCCGTGTTCATTTATCAGAATTTGTCAGGAAATCAGTCTAAACGATTCAATACCGTTTCGCAAGAGACAGGCGTTTATGCACGAAGGAACACCCTTTATAATATGTTGCCTGACACTTTCACAAAGAAAGATTATGATGCGGCGGTTTTAACTTTGGGCGAGAATGGAAGTACGGCAAACAAGTGGATAGAAGCCTTTATTAAAGATGGCAAGCTATGCCGAATAGAGCAGGGGAAATATAGGAAGATTTTTTGAGTGGCAAGTTTGTGTTTTAGTGCCACTAAAACCTATGTCGCAAGCGATAGAACTACCACTCTCAAAAAAGCAATTTATCAATATCGAGAATCAATATGAGTATAAAGGAAAAGAAACTTGGTGGCCGCCCAAAGTTGGCGAGCTATCAGAAACGTACCAAATGTTTTCGGGTAATGTTTACTGAGAACGACTACATTTATATCCAATCCAAAGCGGAACAGGCAGGATTGTCTGTCAATGAATTTTGCCATCAGGCGGCAATGGATTGTCAGGTCTGTCAACGCATCAGTCCGGAAATGGTATCGGCAATTCGTGACCTTTCCGGCATCGCCAATAATGTCAATCAGATTGCCCATCAGATGCACATCTATGGATTGGAAACAGTCAAACAACAATGTTTTTCGATTATCTCGGAAGTTAGTAGAATTATCACCCAAGTAAAGAATACCTGTCATGATAGCGAAGATTAAAACGAGAGTTGATTTCGGAGGTATTGTAAACTATGCCAACGACCAAAAGAACAAGAAGAAATGCGCTACACTTTTAGCGCACGAAGGAGTATGTGCCATTAGTAATAAGTTGATCGCCGATTCTTTTTGCCTTCAAGCATCCATGCGCCCGAAAGTAAAGAGTCCTGTGAAGCACGTATCACTTGCTTTCTCTTCGCAAGATATTAGCCGTTTTCCTGATAATGGAGAAGGGGATGCGCTTATGGTGGAGATTGCCAAGAAATGGATGGAACAAATGGGGATTCGCAATACTCAATATATTATAGCCCGGCATCACGACACGAAACATCCTCATTGTCATTTGGTATTCAATCGGATAGACAATGAAGACAATCTCATTTCTGACAGTAATGAAAGAATACGCAATGCAAAAGTTTGCCGTGCTTTGACTAAAGAGTATGGACTTTACTTTGCTCCTAAAAATAGCAAAGCCAGAAATAAGAGCCGTTTGCGTCCTCATCAACTACGGAAATATAATCTCCGTTCTTCAGTTTTTGATGCACGAGCAAATTCTCATTCGTGGAATGACTTTTTTAGCATTCTCAAAGGTTTGGGTATAGATATGCGTTTTAATCACGCTGAGAACTCGGATAAAATTCGTGGTATATCATTCAGTCAGGATGAGTATAGCATGGCTGGTTCCAAACTTGACCGTGATTTGAGTTTTAACAGCCTTTGTGCTACATTGGGTAATATAACAGCAGAGCTGATTATTCAACCCCATCAAGCCATAACTCCTAGTGGAGGTGGAGGAGCCAACAATGAACAAGGATGGCGAGACGATAAAAACAAAGACAACGAAAGAAACGAACCTTTTTATAAAACCTCAAAACGTAGAAGATAATGAAAGAAGATGTAGTAGCTGCAAATCTTGCGAATTTGCGCCAAAGTATCAACGAGCTAAAAGAGTGTATTGAAAAACAGAACGCTACTGTTCCTAAACCGGAACAATCTGTAAAAGCGGATTTCAATGAAAAGGCCATTTATACTGGAATTGCCAAAAGTTTCTGTACTTGCTGGAATGAAGCCTTGTCTGTGATCAAGAAACATATCTGGAAGCAGCAACCTGATACATTGCCGTTTTCGCTATGGTTCCCGAAGCTTATTGAACTATTCAAACAGAAGTCTAAATTTCTAGAATATCTTTATAGACACGTTTGCGATTACAATCTCAATCGTATGACTATTGAAGCAAATACCGATTGCATATTAAAGCGGCAGGACGAGATACTTGTGAGAATCAATGAATTGAAAAGCCCTGTAACCATTATTCCACCAAATATCAATGGGATGTTTATACGGGGGCATCATATCAAACTTCGATATGTCGTAGTGTTTGTTATCATTATAGTTACATGGGCTGTTGCTGCATCAGTTAGTAGCATGAGGCATAGAGAAGAAGCCTTTGCGTATTATTCGATGTATCGGGTGGTGAATGAGCAGCATAAGAACTTGATAAAAAAGCAGATAGCAATAAAAAGGAAAAATTAGTATATGTTTTTACGTATATACTGTTTACTCCAATTTATCCTTTTACATCTCAATTAATTGTGAAGGAATTTTTTATATTGGTGTGTGTTAATATAAATTTTAGCGTTATGATTTACGGATACATTAGAGTAAGCAGTGATAAACAAACTGTAGAGAATCAGCGTTTTGAAATTAATAATTTCTGTGAGCGCAATAAACTAGTGATAGATGGTTGGATAGAGGAAACCATCAGTGGTACAAAATCTTATAGTAAGCGAGAACTTGGTAAACTTTTGAAACGTGTAAACAAGGATGACCTTATTATATGTGCCGAGTTGTCACGGCTTGGTAGGAATCTGTTCATGATCATGGAAATATTGAATATTTGCATGACTAAGGAATGTAAGGTTTGGACAATAAAAGACAACTATCGCTTAGGCGAAGACATCCAAAGTAAGGTGTTAGCTTTCGCCTTCGGTTTATCTGCGGAGATTGAACGGAATCTTATTAGCCAGCGCACAAAAGAAGCCTTAGCAAGATTAAAGTCTGAGGGAAAGCCAATAGGGCGTGCTACTGGGCGTAGAAACAATCGCCCAAATTCGAAATGCGAAGCTAAACATCTCTTTATTGTAAAGCAGTTATCAGAAGGAGTAAGTATTCCAATAATAGCCAAAAAAATAAAAGTTGCGAGAGGAACTCTATATCGGTATTTGGCATATACTGGTATTCGTTTACCTACTAAATCTGTTAATGGCAGATGGGAAAGAGGAATCTATTAATATCGTCCAGTTTTTGAAGACAAATTCAGGAAAGAAAGGTGAAGGAATGCCAGTTGTCCGCAATCCTCAATTCTACTTTAGGGAGGGATTGTGCTGGAGTGATATAAACACAATGTTTCTGAAGTGCCGTAAGAAAGAAAAAAGCATACATGACGTCAAAAGTATGAGCATTTTTGGAGTTTCTAATTTGCTTTCAGAAGACTACATCATCACAATGATAAACTCAACCTTGATTAGTCATTATGTTGACAACTTCGTCAATAATACTCAGACATTTCAGATTAATGATGCACGTCAGTTACCCATCATCATTCCTACATCGACAGATGATGAGCAGGCAAAATCATTTGTCTCAAATGCAATTAAAATAAAGAAAGGACACACAACGAACAATGCTCTTGATGTCATCCAGAAAGAAGTGGATTCTTATGTTGAGAAAATTTATAATCTCTAAACACAGAGGGATTTTGTTGGAATAATGTTTTGACAACATATATGAAATGCAAAAAGAAAGAAAAGACTGTACAAAGCACAGAAAGCATGAGTTTCTTTTCTTGTGTCAACCAGGTTCCTGAGTTCTATCTGATTTCTTTAATGAACTCTAGATTTGCAGCTATATACGTTGATAATTTTATTAATTCGACTTCTCATTGTACAACAGGAGATGCTAAATTAATTCCTGTATTAATTCCAGATAATGAGATATTAAAATCGTGTAACAGATTATTTACCAGTGCTTTTGAGTTAAAAAAGTCTGTTGCTAAAGGTATAACAACAGACATATCAATTCAATCAGAGTTGGAAATAATAGAAGAGGAAAATGACAATTTAATAGCATGCTTATATTCCATATAGTTCTGCTTGTACATAATAATCCAAATCTCGTTGCAATGCTAATAGTTTTTCTTCCGCAGTTGTTCTATCAACCAAGGAAGAAAAACTATCTTTCTTTAAACAAATCGCCTCTTTACATAACTGTTCTATTTTATTCAAATTTTTTAAATTTGGTATTACGATTGGTAACTGCCTCGCATCATTTATTTGGAAATGAGATGTATTGTTCACAAAATTATCTACATAGAGACTAATAAGCTCCGAATTAATAAGGCTAACGTAATACCAATCAGGTATTTGGTTCATAGAGAATAAACTCATACTTAAAACATCAAATACGCCATTACCTTTCAGTCTTGCTTTAAGATAAGTAGAATTTACATCTATCCAACAAAATCCCTCCCTAAAGTAGAACGTATAACCTTGGTATCGCGCCCTTGGATCTGTCTTCAAAAACTGGACGTTCTCCTTAGACCAAGCAATGGCAAATGGGGTTTCAAGATACCAGCGATTACCGTCTTTGTCTCCCTTGTCGTAAGGCACATAGAAGTTTTTTGAGGTATCAATGCCGTTCTCCTTCTCATCTTTGGTCAGCTCATCAACGTTTGCCAGTTCACTATCATCAATGATTTTATAGATATAGCCCTGTCCGAAAATGTCACGGCCATACTTCTCTTTGAGATTGTCGAAGAGGTTTGCTATTTCTTTTTCCGAGAGGGATGCCAAGAATTCCTTTTCGTTGGCATAGGTGTCCAATCCTTCCACCTTAATTTTCTTTTTCTTAATGGCTTCTACCAGTTTCTTGGGTCGTGACTCTATGATATTCTTCGCCCATTTTGTGGAACGGCGCACAGCAATGTACTTACCGTTGTTGGCCGTTGCAAGTCCTTGTCCTCCCTCTGTAAGACAGCCCAATAAAGCAATATCGCCTGGTTTTAGGCTGGCACGATAGGCTTCCAACTCCTTATGGTTTTGAGAAATCTTCTTTGATGTCTCAATCTTGCTCCACCATTTGTCATATAGTTCTTTCACTTTCTTCCCATAGAGTTCATAGATGCGCAAATTCAGTGGCGTAGGTTTGAATATTACGGAGTTCTGCGCATTTATGAACATGCTTTGTTGAATAGGAGTGAACACAATGGGATGAGACAAATCTGCAGTACCATCATAGAAATTAACAATGTGCTCATCTACCATCGGCTGCTTAACAGTCTGTGTGATGCAGGTGTCAACCATTGCTGCTTCAAAAGGATTGGCTGTATCAAAAATATAGCGAATGGTATTTGACAACAATAAATCTCTCATATTGCGCTTGGTCTGTGTCGTCCAAAACGTCTTTGGTGTGATATAAGTTAGTGTTCCACCATCTTTACAGAGAGCCAATCCTTTGAATGTAAAAAGATTGTATGTGTCATCAGAAAAGCCAAACTCCTTTTCATACTTCACTTTGTCTTCTTCCTTTACTCCTTTAGTAGAAATATATGGCGGATTACCAATCACTATGTCAAACTTCTCTTTAAGACAGAACATCCATTCGGGGTCAAAGAAGGAAGACACTGAATTTTGGTCATATGGATTCCATTCCGTTATCTGCTTGACTGCGGCTTCAAATCCTGTGATTTCGCCTTTGTTCTGCTCTTTGGCAATTTCTGCTTTTGTCGCTTTTATGCGTACTGTCAGTTCCTTGCGCTTCTTCTTGTTGATGTCCTCACGAAACAAAGAGTCAGGATGCTCTACTACACCGAACAGTGTTTGCTCTACGGGATGAGTTTTGTCTACCCACACTTCATCCTTGTACAATTCCCATTCATCAGAGAGTTGCTGCAAGAGTCGTTCATGTGCTGCAATTTTTTCAAGGTCAGGCTTTTGGGCATGGCTGACTATATAGTCGAGCAGCTGTTGGCGGGTGGCATTGTCTTGACGCTCACTTCGTTTCTTGGCTACACGACCTTTCGCAAGGAAGTGGTCGTTGCGGATACAGAGCAGTTTTTCTTTCATGCTATCCAGTTTCTCGTCGTTCGTCCAATCGTCCTCGTAGTTGCGTATATTGGCACTGATGAGCGTGTTGGCTGCAACGAACTTTGTTTCCAGGTTAGGAAGAGTGTTGATGCCAAAGTTCGTTTCGGGAGAACTAAAGTCGATGTCATTCTGCTCGCAGATAAGCGAGATGAAGAAACGCAGTTTACATATAAGCATGGCGATTGGCTGGATATCAACGCCATAGACACAATTCTCAATGATAGTGAGTTTGAGTTGGTAGCGGTCGACCGTATCTCCCTTGAGCAACTCTATGATGTCAACAATACGCAAGAGACACCCCATGGGGAACGCTCCCGAGCCGCAGGCTGGGTCGAGTATCTTGACTTGTTTGAGCGCGTTGGCGATAGCATCCTTGTTGCTATCTGTCCAATCTGTAGAAACGGTTCTCTCTTTAAATAGTGCATTCAATTTTTCTTCGCTTATTCGGTCGAGTCGTTTGCCAAGGAGATAACTCTTTATGGCCTCGTCCACCATATAGTCGACGATGGGACGCGGCGTATAGAATGAGCCAGTGGATTTGCGTGCCGATTCCTGTGTTTCGGGATTGTATGCCGCTAAAAGGTTCTCGAACACACGACCGAGCAATTCGGGGTCAAGCGATATGACGGCATCCGTAGGCGAGTTCTCTTCGATGGTGAAGTTGTATTGCTTCAACAAATTAATGAGTCCAGGTTGGTCTTCATCATCATTAAAGAAAAGAATGTTGGGAACAAACGCCCGATACTTGAAGTTACCATTAGATGATTTGGTAGCATTGCGGCTAAAGCCATCATAAAAAATGTCATATTCTTGGTTGAGATACAAATCTTTGGGTTTGTCAAGACACTCAAAGAGTCCACCGTTCAGAAACGGAACGTGGGCAAAGAGAGTCAGTATCTCCTCTTCTTTCTGTTGGAACATTTCCTTGTAGCGGTAAAGGTTCCGTGTATCACGTCCAGACTTGGAGGCAGCAAAACAGCGAGGATTGCCCTCCTCATCGATAATGGCACAGTTGAGCGTGGCAAAAAAGAGGTTTTGCAGGATGGCATTATAGTAGTTGCCATCAATGTGCGATGTTTCATCAAAGTCAACAAGAATGGACTTTAACTGTTTCGGGTTAAAGATACTGTCAGGCACCAGTCCTTTCTGTTTAATGAACCACACGAAGAGCAGACGTGTTATCATGCGTATCAACTTGACATTGATGTTCTCTCGGTCATCCTTCTCGGTGTTGGGATTGTTGGGGAAGGTGACGTTTATATCCTCAGATAAAGCCCACAAATACCAATTGTAGAGCTTGTTATAAAAATCTTTCGATAGTGCTTCCACGGAGAACGCTTCCTTGATGTTGGTAAAAGAAAGACCTTTCTGTTGCAAGTCGATGAAACGGGCTACTGGTGTGTTATAATGACTTCCTTTGTCACCCAGTACAAAAGTGTAACGTTTAGGCGATGTTGCCTCACCATTAATATCACAAATGAATGACAAACGCCAATGGTCGCCACTATCAAATACCACCAATGCCGCATCAAATTCGCCCCAAGTAGGGTTGATAAATGATTTTACGAGATTGCGAAGTCCTACACGTTTATTTGCGACAGAGCCTTGACGGATATTATAATGAAACAAACCTATACGGTAACTATCAGTAGTATTTATGTTACCTAAATAGTAGCCTTCATCCGAAGTGTTCTCAATAATTCTTTCAGGCTTCTCTTTCAATTCACTTGCATTGAAAAAGTGTTGCGAAAAGCTATACCATTGTGTCAAGTTGAATGACGATTGGAATATGTTTCTTAAACTATCTGAGGTATATATAGTTGCCATAGTAATATTGGTTTATAGTGAGTGATTTATTTGAAACTCTCTGAAATAATGATTTGTGGATTGGAAATATCTTGGGCATCGTGGCGTTGCTCCTTGTTCATCGTCTGATACTCGCTAAGTAGTTCCGAAATTTTGTTTTGTAAACTATACTCGTTTTGTTTCATCTTTGCACGGTCGTTCTTGTATTCACGAGACAAAGTTTTCAAGTAACGAGGTAGTTGGGCATAGATACCTTCATTGATATATCCCATCAACACATCGCATTGTGATTTCAATTCATTATCAGTTGTTATCTGCTTGATAGTACGCAAGAACTTGTTGGCTTCAAGCGAAGTCTTGTCAAGGTCAGTGCGGTTGATGGATGATGTATCGGCAGCCTCCACATATTCGGTCGTATATTGAGCTAATGCACTATTTACATGTTTGTAGTGTTGCTCTTCTTTAGAAAATGGCACAGGCTGTTCTTCTGGCTTCGCTTTGAGATATTTTACTGCTTCAAGGAAGTCAATAACCTCCACACTAGTTGCTGATGCCAAATAGAACTCTGTTTTAACATTGGAAGAAACAAATATTATAGACTTACCGCTATGCTTTCCTGTATCACGCATTACACGGCTCTTCATTGGCAGTGCCTTGATTTTGTGATACAGTTTGCGGTCGCTATTATAGAGTTCACGTACCTCACGCAATAGGGCAATTTTCTTGTCAATGCTATCCTTTACATTGCTATCGAACATCTGGAACTCCTTTACAATCTCCTCTTTGGAGTAGATTTGTGCATCTTCGCCAAATGCCGAATGGAAACCTTGCAACTTGACAAGGGCATTCTTATATAACTGAATTTCTTTATCTCCCTGTTGAGATGGGTAGAACATATAGTTGTAGATGTTGGTAGCAACTGATCCGATACGGTTTACACGACCGATGCGCTGCATCAATCGGGTAGCGTTCCAAGGTGAATCATAATTGACAATCACATTAGAACGATGCAAGTTCACACCTTCCGCTAACACATCAGAGGTAATGATAATGTTGTACCTCATAGAATCGCTGTCAAAGTTTGCATCAAAATTTTCCTTGATGGTCTGCCCCAAACGATTGCGGTTGGCTGCTGTAACCATTAAGACATCGGAACGACCAATTTCCTTTGTAAGTCTATCGTACAAATAGTTCAGTGTATCTACACTTTCGGAGAACAATACCAATTTGCCCGATGGATTTCTCTCTTTATCGAAGAAGTTATGAGTAAGGTTTTCTTGGAACTTATCGAATTTTGGGTCGTCATTTTCTTTCTCCCAATCTGCATTGAGTTGTGCCAATATCTCACGGTCGTGATGGAGCATTTCAACAAAGTCGGAACTGAAAGCATCTGCGGTAAAGAGTATATCTTCTGTGGCATATCCTTTTGTAATAGCATACTCTATAATCTCGTCAAGTTCCATATTCTTTGCTTGAAGATCTTTTACTTTCAAGTCAGGAGCAATGATAACCTTGTCCTCTTCAAACATCTTAATCATATCGGTTGTGATACGAAGAAGTGTGCGGAGCGACTTCTTGAAAGCATAGAAACTACTCTCCAATCGCTTTACCATATGGACACGATAGATAGCTGCCAATGTCTGACCGATATGTACAGCATTCTTGTACTTGTTACGATATTCAGGCTTCAAAAACTCTACTGCACGATAACGAGCATAAGTTAGTCCCTTGCCCTCTGGATTCTCATCTGTTTTCCCATCGGTTAATTGTTTCAATGTTTCGTAGAAACGATTACTTGTGTCGGAGTCCATCACGTACTCCAATTCGTTAGGTGGCAGAATATTGGGGAATATGATGCCCTGAGACTTGATGTCTGCTCTATAATCAGGGTCATTTAGAATGTTGTTGCGTGTACGACGAACTGTTACTTTGTCGATAACCTTATTACGGATTTGCTCATATATTTTATCCACTTCGGATGTAACATCACGCTGGTCACGTTCACGCATCAATCGCTTGTAGTCCAATATGTGTTCTGAGAAGAAACCTTTGAGGTTTGGAACTCCATCAATGGTACAACTCTGACTGTTTTGGAACAGCAATAATTGATTCTGCAAATCATCGGGACGGTTGTTGAGCGGAGTTGCTGAAAGAAGCATCACTTTCTTCTGTGAACTCTTTAATAAGCCCATATTTATGCAAGGAGACTTGCATATCTTCTGCAACTCGTCATACTTGCCCGAACTATCGCTACGGAAACCGTGTGCTTCATCGACAATGATTAGATCAAACTCCTCTTTATCCTTGTAGTTGTCTTTACCGTCAAGAACTTTGGATAGGCTACCATTAGTGATAAACTGAGCTTTTTTGTAGATGCCGAACAACTTGAATGTATTTCTCCAGTTGTCTTCCAGAGCAGGAGGATAAACAACAAGGATATTGGTGTTTTTACCGTTAGCCTCTACAAATCGCTTGGCTATCATTGTAGCAATCATAGTCTTTCCCAAACCTACAACATCAGCAAGAAACAAGCCGTTATGCTGCATCAGCATCTGATAGCCTTGAATAACGGCATCTTTCTGATATTTCAAATCCTTGACACCATCGGGCAACTGAATAGAAAAATCATCTTCCACTTGGTCGCCAAAAGTATCGATAAGCACTTTTATGTATAGTTCGTATGGCGTTGGCTGATAACCCAAATATGTTTTCTTCTTGTACTCTTCAATATCTTCTACAGTCAATGGCACAGCTTCATTCCACAAAGCCCAAAACTCATCAGAGCAATACTTCACATCGTCAAAGTCTTTCATCGCTACATTAAGTTCGTATTGTGGTGGTTGCTTAATGCCTAAACCCGAATCAGAGATATTTGACGATCCCATAATAACCCAACCATCGCTATGTTCGCTATGATTTTGTGGCAAACAGAGATAGAATTTAGCGTGCAAGTTTTTAGTAGCGTGGATACGCATTTGTAAGCGTCCTGAAACAAGGTCTTCACACATCTGTAAAATACCCTCTTCTACTTCAGGAGAATATTGGGCATTAATAATGTCCTCTTTGAAGCCGTTGTGATAGATTTCTTTCGCTTTATCTTCGTCTGCTAACATCAATAGAGCTTTATTGTGTTTGCGAAAAATATCATCAATATTAATACCTACCAATATTTTAATTTCTGATACATTACCCAACTCTTTTCGTAATTTAAAATAACCAGATGAGCGAAAAAATCCAACAACTGCTAAAAAACTATCGAAATTTATCATATCAGCAGCAATACCTTTGAATTTATCAAACAAGGTGTTTCCTGTGCTGTTTGTGAAAAATTTTGTACTCATTATTATTCGTATTAAAATTTTCTGATTCTCCGCAAACACACCTAATATTTTTAGTATATTAGCGCTCAAAAAGCA
>ERZ772805.2428-NODE-2428-length-12101-cov-4.403952_pt1 | contig 12101 bp, 7 predicted proteins | sample MGYA00511344_ERZ772805 | MGnify/ENA primary metagenome ERZ772805 (study PRJEB29015, sample SAMEA2737730) | human gut metagenome | biome: human gut; feature: human-associated habitat; material: faeces | place: China | collected 2012 ...
TTGTAAAACTTGCCACTAATTCCAAAGATTATCTGAACCCGATGGATATTCAGTTGAGCCATAAGGGGGATAAGGAAGCATTAAAACTGAAATCTGATTTTATCATTACATTGTGCGATCTGATTGCAGGTGGCAAGGACGGTCTGGAGAATGATGAGAAAGGTATCATCGACGAATGCATCCGTCATATTTACGATAAATATTTTGAAAATCCGGTGCCAGAAAATATGCCGATACTGGAGGATTTATACAACGCACTTCTGAAGCATAAGAATCCAAAGGCAGAGCGTATCGCAAACAGCCTTGTGCTGTATGTGCATGGTTCCCAGAATTATTTCAACCACCATACCAATGTGGACAGTGGCAACCGTATCATGTGCTTTGACATCAGAGACTTGGGAAATCAGTTAAAGGAACTTGGAATGTTGATCGTGCAGGATGCAGTGTGGAACAGGGTTTCACAGAACAGGGAGCGAAAGATTGCAACCCGTTATTACTGTGATGAGTTCCACCTTCTTCTGAAGGAAAAGCAGACAGCTATCTACTCTGTGGAAATCTGGAAGCGTTTCAGAAAATGGGGCGGTATTCCGACAGGTTTGACGCAGAATGTGGGCGATTTTCTCCGTTCTGAGGAGATTGAGGGTATTTTGGGTAACAGCGATTTTGTGTATCTGTTAAATCAGAATGCCAAAGATCAGGCAATCCTCGCTGATAAGCTGGGACTTTCTGATAAGCAGCTTTCCTATGTCACCAACTCTGAGCCGGGAAGTGGTCTGATACTGTTTGACAATGTGGTAATTCCATTTGTAGACAAATATCCGACAGACACCAAGACTTACAGAATTATGAATACCAAGCCGGAGGAATCGGTGCAGAAGGAGGACGCAGTATAAATGGCGGAAAAGAGACAGAAGAAGCAGGCAGTAAAGGCATTTGAAAAAGAGACATTTTCCAAAGATAAGGAAGTGACTGGAGTAAAACATATAGAACACAGGCAGGACAACACCTTTTCTGTGGAAAACCAGTTTAGTGCCAGCGAGAAGCCTGTGAGCAACCTGTCAAGGGATGCGAACCATGGCAGTCGTACAAGAAATGCAACTTCTGGTCATAGCGTCCAGAAGTCGGAAGCCGAAGCGGAAAAGTCATTCTTAAAGGAAAACAGCTTCATGCAGGACGAACAGACTGATTATGAGACTTCTTCTGACAGCACGATAGAAAACAAGGTTCATGTCAGGGATACCTTCCAACGGTCTGAGGAAAAAGGAAAATATCACAAAGGGCGTGTGCAGAGAGAACACGCACACAGAGAGCGTGCGAAGTCAGAAAATACAAAGCAGTCCGATTATGGAGATTTCCAGACAAAGGATGCCACATTTTCGCAGGGGCAGGAGGAAGAATTTACCGACAAAAAAGTACAGAAGGCTTTTGATAAGTCGGAAAAGAGTCGTCAGAAGTTGCAGAAAGCAAAGGACAAGATGCCGAAAAAGCGGCAGTATGAGATGAAACGTGTCTTTGATGAACAGAACGGAAAAGCAAAATATATCGTTGTTCCGGTGGATGTGGAGAAGCCATTTAAGCAGGATGGTCTGGGAAAGACTGCGGTTCATAAGCTGCAAACGGAAAATATGTATTTTGTGCATCGTAAGATTGCAGAAACAGAAAAGGACAATTCTGCGGTTGAGGGTGCACACAAGACGGAACAGCGTGCCGAGGACATTTATCACTATATGAAGTATCACCGCAAGAGCAAGGCACAGAGAAAGCGTGACCGCCTAGAGCGATTGCAGAAAAAGCAGGTCACAGCAGATATGAAGCTGGAGTATGAGAAATTCATTAGTGAAAATCCACATCTAAAGGGCAACAGTCCAAAGAAACAGTTACAAAGGCAGCTACAGAAACAGCGCATCAAGCGTGAGTATGCCAAGGCAAGGCGGGTAGGAGCAGAAGCCAAGACTGCAAAGGAAACATTTACAAAGACAGCCAATGCCGCAACCGGGATTGCAAAGAAGTTACAGGAGATTGCCACAAAAAATAAAACACTGATTATCACAGTGGGTATTTTTGCTCTTCTGCTTATTATGATCATGTCGGCATTATCAAGCTGCGGTTCCATGTTTACCGGAACTGTGACAACAACGATGGCAAGCACATATCTTAGCCTTCCGGCAGAGATTGATGCAGCAGATTTATCTTTTACAGAAAAGGAAATGGAGCTGCAAAACAAGATTGACCGGATTGAAACTGATTACCCGGGATATGATGAATACGATTATAACCTTGGTGCAATCGGGCATGATCCATATACACTGATCAGTTATCTTTCCGCAGTCCATACGGAATTTACTGCCGCAGAAATGGAGAGTGAAATTCAGGAATTATTTGATGCCATGTATTCCCTTACTACTGAGGAAGTGGAGGAGACACGGACAAGGACAGTCACAAAGACCGGAACCAGAACAGTTACAAATGCAGATGGAAGCATCAGTACCGAGGAATACGAGTATGAGGAGGAAGAAGAATATATCGTAACAATCCTTCGAGTCACTTTAACGGTCACACCTCTTGAGAGCATTATTGCCGGACGCATGGATACGGAACAGGCAGAAATCTTTGCCGCCTACACGGAGACAAAAGGCGGGTTACAGGTATTTGGAACACCCGTGGATTACTACTGGTACTACTATATCAGCAGTTATTATGGATACCGGAAGAATCCGAACACCGGAGCAGAGGAGCTTCACAGGGGCGTGGACATTGCAGTGCCGACAGGTACAGTTGTCTATGCGGCGCATGACGGAACGGTTATGGAAGCGGCTTACGATTCCTATTATGGGAATTATGTGGTGATTACGGACAGTAAGGGATATACCACAAAATATGCCCACATGGACAGCTTAAATGTGTCCGCAGGACAGAGTGTCAAAAAGGGTGACGATATAGGCAAAAGCGGAAATACAGGAAGCAGTACCGGAAGCCACCTTCATATCGAATGTCTGTATAACGGGGAGTATTATAACCCGTTATTTTATTTTGAAGCAGGAGAACAGACCATTTATGGGGAAACACCGGGCGGCACCGGAGGAGGAACCGGCAATGTGATACCACCGGAGTCCTATGACGATGCAACGGTGCAGACGCTTATGCGGGAAGCAAACAGGTATCTGGGAATGCCATATACTTTTGGCGGCACAGCTCCGGCAAGTTTTGACTGTTCCGGTTTTGTATGCTGGGTATTTTCAAACAGCGGCGTACATAACCTGCCAAGAACCACAGCACAGGGCATTTATGACCAGTGTACTTCGGTATCCGCATCGGAAGCAAAGGCAGGAGATCTCATATTTTTTACAAAAACTTATAATGCAGGGCGAACCGTCACGCATGTTGGTATTTATTGTGGAAACGGTACGATGGTGCATTGTGGTGATCCAATCCAGTATACCTCAATCAATACCTCTTACTGGCAGAGCCATTTTTATGGTTTTGGAAGATTAAATTAGCGAAGGGAGGAAGATCAGTTGTCAGTAGAAAGAATCAATGCACAGCTTAAAAAGGTCAGAGAACAGATAGCACAGCTACAGGCAAAGGAAAAAGACCTTGCAGAGCAGAAACAGATGGCGGAGGATGCCGAAGCCATGAAGATCATACGAAAATATAAAATCTCATCCGAGCGATTGCAGATGCTTAATAAGCTCAGTGAGGATGAAGTCAGAAATTTATTACAGAAACGGGAACAGGAAAAGGAGGATTCGACCAATGAAAATGAAGAAGTTATCCGTTAAGGCACTAATGTCCCTGATACTGTCGGCAATACTTTTTTGTATGCCGATTGGGGCATTTTTTGCAAACAGGGCAAATACTGTGGAGGTTCATGCGGAGGATACAGCAGAGCAGAAAACAGAAAGTGCGGCAGAGGAAAGCAGTGCAGAAAGCACAGCGTCCGGTAATGATAACAAGGACAGTTCCGGTAGTGGAGAAAATCACACAGAGCAGTCCACAGAGAATACAACGGAAAATTCCACAGAAGGCACAACCGAGGAAACACAGCCTTCCGCAAAATGCACCTGCAAGGAAAAATGCAGTCAGTATGCGGTGGATGAGGATTGTGAGGTGTGTGCAAAGGATTATAAGGAATGTGCTTATATCAATCCGAGCGTAAAAATTACAATCAATACACCTTCTGGGTGGCATAACGATACCACGAAAGTAACAGTCAAGGTGGAGGATACTATTGCATCCGGCAATTTTACCATTCGGACAGTAAAGGCAAAAGTCGGACAGAATGGAAGCTGGACAGATATTACCGAGGATATGTACATAGAGATTTCCGAGAACAGCACCATTTATGTGCAGGTCACAGACCAGAAGGGCAAGACCTACGAGAAAAACCGTTATATCAAGTGTTTTGATTTTACCAAGCCTACCTTAAATGCGGCAGTCAGCGACGGTCTTTTGAGCATTCAGGCACATGATACGGATTCCGGTATCAAGGCAATCTATGTCAATGGCTATGAGTTTACCGACCATACGAATGGTGCTTTGAATATCCGTCTGCAACAGTTTGATGCAGGATATCAGTATTTCACGATTTCAGCCATGGATAATGCAGGAAATACCTCAGAAATCTATAAAACAGCCAATCCGTATTACACCGATCCGGAGAATAAGGACAGCAATGAAAAAGATCCGGCACAGCAGCTCCCAGTGGATGCGTCGGCAACCAAACCTAGCTCTGCAACCGCACAGGTCACAGAACATACAAAAACGGATGTGAATGGAAATACAGTTTCCCAGACAGGCAGTGGAACAAATTCAAGCAGTTCCGCAACAGCAAAGCAATCTCCAAGTACGGGAGATACTTCTAAGGATGCAGACCAGAGCAGTGACAGTCAGACTTCTGAAAAAGGCAAGGAATTTTACACAATCCAGACTGCATCAGAAAAGGTATTTTATCTTGTGATTGATCGTGATGGGGAAGATGAAAAGGTGTATTTCCTTACAGAAGTCAGTGAAAACGACCTGCTGAATACCACAACGGATAACAGCGAGACACTTCCGAAAAATTCAGCGGCATTGGAATCTGCAATCCCTACCAAAGACAGCGCATTATCAAACAATAATGCTGATACCACAGGAGAGAAAACACAGGGAGCAGAAAGTGTTGAGGACAGCACCGAAGATAGCACGGAAGATACAAGTGAGCCGAAAGAGGATACCGCAAAGGCAGATGGTTCCGGCTTTACATATATTTTAATGGGCATTGCTGCGGTAGCTGTGATCGGAGTGGTATATGTTGTGAAGTCTAAGAAGAAAAAGGAAAACTTCATTGATGAGGATGAAGATGAGGACGAGCTTGACGAGGACTACGATTATGAGGACGAGGAAGAAACCGAGCAGGATTCCGACGAAGCATTCATAAATGGTGGTGATGATACAGAATCAGTAGACACAGACGAGAATGACAATGAAGATAACAACAACGAGAATAACGAAGAAGATGGGGAGGAATAGAGATGGAGCTTGTAATTGCAGAGAAGCCGAGCGTGGCACAGAGCATTGCGGCAGTTCTTGGTGCCACACAGCGTAAGGACGGTTATTTGGAAGGCAATGACTATCTGGTATCATGGTGTGTGGGACATCTGGTAGAACTGGCACAGCCGGAAAGCTATGAGGAAGCATGGAAGAAATGGAGCTATGAGAGCCTTCCGATCATTCCGCAGGAATGGCAGCATGAAGTGAAAAGTGATACAAAAGCACAGTATCAGATTTTGAAAAAGCTCATGCATGATGACAGGGTAGATGCCGTTGTATGTGCTACCGATGCTGGAAGGGAGGGTGAGCTGATCTTTCGCCTGACCTACAACATGGCAGGGTGCAGAAAACCGATGAAGCGGTTATGGATTTCTTCCATGGAGGAAAGTGCTATCCGTGACGGCTTCCATAATCTTCGCCCAGGCAGCGACTATGATAACTTGTATCATTCAGCATTATGCAGGCAGGAAGCAGACTGGCTTGTGGGTATCAATGGGACAAGACTTTTTACGGTATTATATGGCGGTAAGGCATTGAAGGTTGGCAGAGTGCAGACACCGACACTTGCCATGCTGGTGGATCGTGAAAGTAAAATCATGAATTTCAAGAAAGAAGCCTATTATATGGCTCACATCATGGGAAATGGTCTGGATGCGGTATCAGAGCATATCAGTGATAAAACGGAAGCAGAGAGGATTGCAGGAGCCTGTGAAAACGGACAGGCTCTTGTCACTTCCGTGGTAAAGGAAGAAAAGTGGGTAGCACCGCCGAAGCTCTATGACCTTACAACACTCCAAAGGGATGCAAACCGTCTGTTTGGTTTTACTGCCAAGCAGACATTGGAATATACGCAGAGCCTTTATGAGAAAAAGTTAGTAACTTATCCAAGAACAGACAGCCAGTATCTTTCCGATGACATGGAAGGTACTGCAAAAAATGTGATCGAAGCGATTTTCAATTCTCTGTTATTTGAGCAGAATATCATGTTCAATCCAGATATTAAAAGAATTTTGAACAGCAAGAAAGTGACGGACCACCACGCAATCATTCCTACCATGGAGATCATCAAGCAGGACTTAAAGGCAATCCCGGAGAGCGAAATGAAGATACTTTCCCTTTGTGCAAACCGTCTGCTGTGTGCGACCGGGGAGAAGCACATTTATAATTCCACAAAGGCAGTGATTACCTGCAACAATACTGTATTTAAGGTATCCGGCAAGGAAGTGTGGAAAAATGGATGGAAGGAATTTGAGGATTTCTTCAAAAATTCCTATAAAACCGCAGAGGATAAATCGGATGCAGAGGAAGAAAAGAAGCTGCCGGAGCTTCGTGAGGGCATGACGATTGCAGTGGAGCAGACAAGAGTTTCCGAGCATTTCACACAGCCACCGAAACATTACACCGAGGACAGCTTACTGTCTGCCATGGAGCGAGCCGGAGCAGAAGATATGGGTGACGAAGTGGAGAGAAAAGGACTTGGCACACCTGCCACCAGAGCTGACATTATTGAAAAACTGGTAAAAGACGGATTCGTAAAGCGTGAGAAAAAGCAGATGATTCCGACAGAGGACGGAATGAAGCTGATCACGATACTTCCGGATGTAGTAAAATCTCCGAAACTGACTGCTGACTGGGAGAATGAGCTTACTCTGGTATCTAAAGGAGAAGTTGCTGCAGAACAGTTTATGTCTGGGATTGAAACTATGGTAAGTGATCTTGTAAAGACCTATCACAGCGTTAGTGATGAGCAGAAAGCCATGTTTGGCACAGGCAAGGGTGAACAGGAAGTGCTAGGCAAATGCCCGAAGTGCGGTGCCGATGTAGTCAAGGGAAAATTCGGAGCGTACTGTACCGGGAAGTGCGGTATGAATGTCGGCAAGGCACTTGGGGTAACACTTTCCGATACACAGGTCAAGAGCCTGCTTCAAGGGAAAAAGATACTTGTAAAAGGATTAAAAGGCAAGAAAGGCAGCTATGATGCTTATTTGATTCCGGAGAGCATAGAGGAGTTTTCCTATACGAAGGATGGAAAAGAAATCAAGGGATTCCAGTATAAGTTTAAGATGGAATTTTCTCAAAAGGCAGGAAAGCAAGGGTAGGAATGTAGCTGTGATTGTGGTATAGTGGGGAAAGTATCGGAATTTGTAAAGTTAAGGAGAAATACTTAATGTGGTTAGACAGAAATGAACTTGTATCACTTGATTTGAAGTTGACATCGGACTATGGTGATATCATACCAAAAATACAAATAGGTTATGATCTATTTAATCTTATTGAACATAATACCAGTATAGATACAGAAACTAAAATCAATTTAAAAGAGAAAGCAGTAATATGTCATCAGAAAATCAAAATGATGTTGTTTGCAGAAAAATGTGCTATTGAAAATTTAAATGAATTTGAAGTCTCACAGAACATGGAAATGCCTTGCCTTTTTGGAGATGATGAAACAACATTGCTTTATCATACTGAAAGTACAATCCTTTTTGCAAGAAATGCATTAGATGTAGTAGCTACTATTTTTCATTGTATAGCTTTTCATGAAAGAAATGATAGTTTCAATAAATTCACAAAGAAAATATTGAAGGATGAAAATGATAAATTTATTTATTTAAAATCATATCTTTGTGAAATAGATAAACTTGATACACATGCTTTTCGTTTACTCTGTGGTAGCGAGAGAGGAAGATCATTAAGAGATCAAATCGTACATCAAACTAATATTAAACTTGAGTATGATGAGTATAAAGAAGGTAGCAATAAAGAGAAGTTATTCATAGTGTTATATAAGGGTGAAATTGTGATTTGTTATAGAGAATTTATGAGGAACTTTGTTATGGAAGTTGTAGAAATGATTTCATCTATTTCACAAAAATTCATTCTCGACGAATTAGAAAATCAACTATAATGGGAAATGTAATAGACAATTCTCTATTTGTGGATGTCGAGAAATTTAATTTAGCGGTACGACAGTATACCACATACAATTTAATAACAACACAGCGTTAGAGCGTATGGGAAAACTGTACGCTCTCTTTTTTTATCAAAAATGGAGGGAAATCACATGGAAGAAACAAATGTAACAATGACTACAGAGGAAATGCAGGGTGAACCTGCAGCAAAGGAAAATGAGACAAAGGCGGAGAAGTTTATCCGTATTGGCGAGTACCGCATGAATAAGGCGGTTGATGCTATTGGCAGACTGGAGAATCTTGCAAATCGAGGTTCCTACGAATATACACAGGAACAGGTAGATGTGATGTTTCAGGCGTTAGAGGGGAGGGTTGCGGAAGTTAAGGCGAGATTTACGCCTAAGAAAGCGGCTGAGAGTAAGACTTTCAGCTTTGGTACAACAGAATAGGAATGTAACGGGAAATAAAGGAAAGGCAGTCATGTAGTGTATGTGGCTGCCTTTTTGTCGTATCTATGACAGGAAGGAGAACTGTGTGAGAAAATATGATTTTATATCGGCTCTGGCAAAAGAGACAGCAGCCGAGGTTGTCAAAAATCGTGAGGAATGGATGAAATACCTTACTACAGCGGCGAGATTATACAAGTATCCGTTCCGGGAACAGCTTTTAATCTATGCACAAAGACCGGACGCAACAGCGTGTGCTTCCATAGAGTTGTGGAATGAGCGTATGCACTGCTGGGTAAACAAAGGGGCAAAAGGTATCGCACTTTTGGACGAGGATGATGCACATGGAAAGCGTCTGAAATATGTATTTGATGTTTCAGATGTCCATGCGGCAAGGAGAATCGGACGGTATCCGGAACTCTGGGAATTACATGAGGAACATAAGGAAGATGTAATTAAGCGTCTGGAGCAGACTTATGGTGCTACCGATGATAAGAAGCTGTTTGAAGAAAGACTTATGGAGATAGCTGAGAGGATTGCGGCAGATTATTATGAGGAATTGTTGCCGGATTTGCAGTACATGATCGAGGGCAGTTTTTTAGAAGGACTGGACGAGCAGAATGTCGGTATCCGCTTGAGGGAGACATTATCGGACAGCATTTCCTTTACACTTTTATCTGCCTGTGGTGCAGATATGCAGGAGTATGGTTCGGAATTTTCTTTCGATTTTATCCATGAATTTAATTCCATGGACACCCTTGCGGTACTTGGAGATGCAGCCAATGAGCTTGCAAAACCGGTACTTTTAGAGATTGGAAGAACCATAAGGGCATATAACAGAAGCTACGAAAAGGAACAAACAGAAAATTTAACGCAGAAAGGACTTGCAAATACTTCTGAAATAGACTACAATGCGTTAAAGCGTGAAAGCGAGAGCGGACATGAGGAATATATTGACAACAATCAAAACAGCGTAGAAAGGGGCAATAGCGATGAATCTGACATACGAAAAGAACGGGGATTATCTGATTCCGACATTACAGGCGGACATTCAGCCGGAGGGAACGGTAACGAAGTACGGAATGATGAGGGAGACTTATCTGAAGGAGAACCACAGGGGCGTGTACTCAGCGTTTCTTCTGAAAGGAACATTGAAAGAACACCTGCTGACGATCCAGAAGCAGGCAGAGGAGAGAATGGAGAAGCTGACGAGCCAGATGGCGGCAACCGAGGGAGTGACCGAACAACTCAAGGAAGCCGATCAGATGCTCTGGGTAGCGAAGATGAACAGCATTCGGAACCGAGCAGAGGAAGTGGTTCTGGGAGAACTGGTTTACAGTCTGTAACAGACACCGATGATCTTCTCCGGGGAGAAGCACCGGAACCCACCTTTACACAACTCAGCCTGTTTCCTTCTTTTGAGGAGCAGGTCGGAACAGTCGCAGCAGCGGAAGCAAGTATGAAATATACCATGCCCGCTGCTTTTTCTTTGCCACAGAATGAGCTTGAAACCATTCTTCGCAGTGGCGGAGGAAAACAGCACAGCAGAAAGCGTATCTTTGCAAAGTACACAGAGGGCAGAAATGCCGAGCAGATGGTGGATTTTCTGAAAAATGAGTACGGACAGACCGGAAAAGGTTTTGAAATCAATGGAAATCCCGTATCAGTGTGGTTCGATGAGCATGGTATGAGTGTCGGCTATGGAACACAGGCAAGGGAAACGCCGATTGTCACGATGGATTGGGAAGATGTGGAGAGCCATATCCGTTCTATGATCGAAAATGGTACTTATATGAGTGCCAGTGAAGCATTTCTTGTGGATACACAGGAGCGGAACCGTGTTGCCAACCAGATCTATTTCTTTCTGCGGGATGGCATGGATGAAATGCCGGAGGAGCTTGGATTAAAAGCCGGAAACTATCCGGAGAGTGAAGCAAAACTCATGGAACTTCTTTCTACCCATGAGGGCAGGGAGCAGCTTAAAAATATTTTGGAAGATGCGGCGGAACGTCTTGCATCGGGTGAAGCCGAATTAAAATGGCGGCATGTGAAATCACCGGAATATCTGTTATCGGAGATAGCAGACCTTGACAGAGAAAGGCTGGAATTTCCATTGCCAGATACTGTGGAAGTAGCACAGGAAGATTTTATTACACAGGATGAGATTGACTATGCACTAGGCAGGGGAAGCGGCTATGAGCATGGAGCTTTCCGCATCTATGAGTATTTCATGGAAGGACATGACCAGAAGGAAGCGGTAGCCTTTCTGAAAAAAGAATATGGCATTGGTGGTGGTTCCGGCGGACTGCCGGGTAATGATGATTCCCATAATGAACATGATGGAAAAGGTATCCGTCTGGAGAAAGGCAGTTATGGCAATCCGTATGCAAAAGTGCTTCTGAACTGGAATGTTGTAGAGAAAAGGCTTCGTGAGCTGATCAAAGAGGACAAATACTTATCTCCACAGGGAAAGGAAAACTATAAGGCTTACAAGGAAGAACAGGCAGAAAAAGCAAGACAGCGTGAGCTTTCTCGTCTGGAGCATGGACAGCGGTTAGAGTGTAAGAAAGACATTGATGCACTGATTGCTGAGAAATTCAATGGTTTTGTTCTTCCGAGGAATACCGCAGATGAGATCATAGATAAATATGGCATTGACTGTGTGGAATTTGTTCTTGCAAATACGGTTACGCATTTTGATTATGATGGTCGTTTTTCACGGAACAATAAGGACTGGGCAAAGGACATTGTTGCGGAAAATGAGTGGCAGAACAATGATCTGATTCTAAGCTCACATCCGGCAGTGCTGGACGGATTTACCAATCAGGCGAGAAGATATATCAATGTGATTCGGGAAAAAGAAAAGGAAGCACAGCAAAAGATCACGATTGATGGATATGAGTGTGTTCTGGTTGATGAGTGGGGCAGTGAAAAAGAGAAATATCTGCTTGGAAATGACATTGAGGACAGCAGTTTTTATTATGCACAGGTCAATGGGAAAACCTTTGAATACGACCATAAGCCGGAGCGTAGCGAAGTAGAGGACGATTATATCAATGCCATTGCAGAGGAAGATATTGACAGGCACGAAGCAGAAGTGTTTTCACGCTTTGAGGGGACGGATGGTATCGCAGAGCCGGATGAAACTGAGCCACAACAAGAATTTTCACAAGAGAAATCGCAGAAATTATCATGGCATGTGGTACATGATGCA
>ERZ772805.2434-NODE-2434-length-12073-cov-3.293726_pt1 | contig 12073 bp, 9 predicted proteins | sample MGYA00511344_ERZ772805 | MGnify/ENA primary metagenome ERZ772805 (study PRJEB29015, sample SAMEA2737730) | human gut metagenome | biome: human gut; feature: human-associated habitat; material: faeces | place: China | collected 2012 ...
ATTTTTATCAGCTTATGCAGCCTTCTATGGACGGCTTGCGGTAATACAGACAATGATTTTGACGCTTCCGGCACCTTTGAGGCAACCGAGATATTGGTATCTTCGGAAGCCAACGGTAAGATCATGGAACTGAATATCGAGGAGGGCGATCGCTTGGATGCCGGCGCCATCGTGGGTTACGTGGATAGCACCCAGCTTTTTCTGCGGAAGATGCAACTCTCTGCCAGCCTTCGCTCGGTAGATATTCGCAAGCCGGATATCCGTAAGCAGATCGCTGTCTTGGAACAACAAATCGCCACGGCTAAGACCGAGCAACAGCGACAGGAAAACTTGGTGCGTGCGAAAGCGGGTAACCAAAAGCAACTGGACGATATCGTGAATAACATCAAATATCTTCAGAAACAACTGGATGCCCAATACTCCTCCTTAAGCAAGACGACGGGAGGTGCCGACGCCGAGGCGGAAGGCCTGCAATACCAGATCATGCAATTGGATGATCAACTGATGAAAAGCCGTATCCTCAATCCCCAGACCGGTACGGTATTGGTGAAATACGCCGAGCCGGGAGAGGTGACGGCGGCAGGCAAACCGCTTTACAAGATCGCCGATACGGACTTGCTTTATCTCCGCGCCTATGTGACGGCGGATCAGTTATCCCACCTGAAACTAGGGCAATCTCTCAAGGTCTTCGCCGACTATGGGAATGATCGCCGGGAATACCCCGGTACGATCACGTGGATCTCCGATAAATCCGAGTTTACCCCGAAAGGTATCCAGACGAAGGACGAACGGGCTAATTTGGTATATGCCATCAAGATCGCCGTCCGCAACGATGGTTATCTGAAGATCGGGCAATATGGGGAGATTAAATATGAATAATGAGATTCATATAAATCATATCACCAAGCGTTATGGCGATGTCGAGGCCCTGCGGGATCTGTCGCTGGAGATCGGCTCTGGTGAGTTGTTCGGGTTAATCGGTCCGGATGGGGCGGGAAAGACCACCCTGTTCCGTATCCTGACCACGTTGTTGCTGGCCGATAGCGGTACCGCCTCTGTCTGCGGCTTGGACGTGGTGAAAGACTTGAAGGAGATCCGTCGGCGGGTAGGATATATGCCCGGCCGCTTCTCGCTCTACCAAGACCTGACAGTAGAGGAGAACTTGAACTTCTTCGCTACGGTCTTCAATACGACGATCGAGGAGAACTACGATCTGGTACGGGATATCTATAGTCAGATAGAGCCGTTCAAGCATCGGCGGGCGGGCACGGTCAGTCAGTGCCTGATCTGGCTGCATGAAAACCGGTGGTATGAAGCAGAAGCTGGCTTTGAGTTGCGCCTTGATCCATCGTCCGGATGTCTTGTTCTTGGATGAGCCTACGACGGGGGTCGATCCTGTCTCCCGCTCTGAGTTCTGGGATATGCTGGATCGTCTGAAACGGCAAGGCATTACGATACTTGTCTCTACGCCTTATATGGATGAGGCCTCCCGTTGCGACCGTATCGCTTTGGTGCGTTCTGGGGAATGCCTATCTATCGATACGCCGGTAGGTATCCGTACCTCATTCGATAGGCGGCTATACGCGGTGCGATGCGCGTCGATGTATAAGTTGTTGGGAGACTTGCGGGAGTTCCCGGATACAAACTCGTGTTTCGCTTTTGGAGATGCTCATCATCTTACGTTGAGGAGGGATGGGGAGGATGTCATGAGGCGATTACAGGAATATCTGAAAGGCAAAGGTTACGCAGATGTAAGCATCGAACGCCTTGAGCCAAGCGTTGAGGATTGTTTCATGGCCTTGTAAGAGAGGGGAAATGCGGGGCCTTGCGTCGGGTGCGTGGTTGAATCGCGGAAAAATGCGACATTGTAATTATGAAATAAGGATAAAAAATGAAAGCGATAGAAGTAAAACAACTGACCAAGCGTTTCGGCACCTTCACCGCCGTCGATCATATCAGTTTCGAGGTGGAGCCGGGCGAGATATTCGGCTTCCTCGGGGCAAACGGGGCAGGGAAGACCACCGCCATGCGTATGCTCTGCGGCCTGTCGGTCCCGACATCCGGCGAGGCCCGGGTAGCCGGTTTCGATGTCTACCGGGAGAGCGAGTCCATCAAACGGAATATCGGATACATGAGCCAGAAATTCTCCCTATACGGCGATCTAAAGGTATGGGAGAATATCCGTCTCTTCGGCGGTATCTACGGCTTGTCTAAACGGCAGCTGTCCCAGAAAACGGATGAGTTGCTGGATATCCTCGGGCTGGAAAAGGAGCGGAATACCTTGGTCGATTCCCTGCCCTTGGGGTGGAAACAGAAGCTATCCTTCTCCGTGGCGATCATCCATGATCCCAAGATCGTTTTCTTGGATGAGCCTACCGGAGGCGTCGATCCCGTCACCCGCCGCCAGTTCTGGGAGTTGATCTATGAGGCCGCCGCCCGGGGGATTACGATCTTCGTCACCACCCATTATATGGATGAGGCGGAGTATTGTAACCGTGTCTCCATCATGGTAGACGGAAAGATCGAAGCGTTAGACAGTCCCTCCGCCTTGAAGCGGGATTTTAAGACAACGAATATGAACCAAGTCTTCCACGCCTTGGCTCGAAAAGCAACGAGAGGAGAATAAACGATGAAACAATTCATATCCTTTGTTAGAAAGGAGTTCTATCACATTTTCAGGGACGCACGCACGACAATGATCCTCTTGCTCATGCCCGTCATCCTGATCATCTTGTTCGGATATGCCATCACGACCGAGATCAAGCGTGTGCCGATCGCTATTTTCGACCAAAGCCGGGATGAGCTGACACTGAAGATGGCAGACCGCTTGAATGCCAGCGAGTACTTCGAGCTGTATACGACCGTCGATAGCTATGAGGATGCCGGGGCCTTGTTTCGGCAAGGAAAGGTACACGTCATAGTTGTCTTCCCCCCCGGGTACGCTTCCACGGCCGATGCCCAAGTACAAGTCTTGGCGGACGCTACCGATCCGAACGAGGCCACGCAGCTAATCGCCTATTGCTCGGCGATCATTGCGGAGCAGTTGAAAGGAGAGTCGGCGGTTGAGGGTAAAGCCGTGACCCCGGTTACCACTTTGCTCTACAACCCTCAAATGAAAGGCGCCTACAACTTCGTTCCCGGCGTGATGGGCTTGATCCTTATCCTTATATGCGCCATGATGACCTCGATCGGCATCGTGAAAGAGATGGAGATGGGAACGATGGAAGTCCTGCTGGTCTCCCCGCTGAAACCCATCTACATCATTCTAGCCAAGGCGATCCCATACCTATTGCTGAGTATGGTGAATATCGCTACGATCTTGCTACTATCCTATTTCCTGCTGGACGTTCCGATAAAAGGCAGCCTGCTGTTGCTGGTTTCCGTGTCCATCCTGTACGCGATCGTATCCCTCTGCCTGGGCCTGCTGATCTCCACGGTAGCCGATACCCAGCAGGCGGCTATGTTGATCAGCGGTATCGCCTTGATGCTTCCGATCATGTTGTTGAGCGGCATGATGTTCCCGATAGAGAATATGCCGGATATCCTGCAATGGTTCTCCCATATCGTTCCGGCCAAATGGTATATCATCGCCGTGAAGGACGTGATGATCAAGGGGCTTCCCGCCGTGTCGATCTTGAAGGAGATCGGGATACTGTCGTTCATGGCGGTCGTGCTGGTATTCTTGAGTGTGAAACGTTTTAAAATACGATTATAAGCTATGTTACGATATTTGTTAGAGAAAGAGTTCAAGCAGATCCGTCGGGACCGGTTCATGCCGAAGATTATCTTCATCATCCCGATCATGCAGTTGATCATCTTGCCTTTCGCCGCTAATTTCGAGATGCGAAATATTAACCTTAGCATCGTGGACAACGATCATTCCGTCACCTCCATGCAATTGGTAGATAAGGTACTATCCTCCGGATATTTCCGCCTGACAGACCGGTCGGATCGTTACGACGAGGCGCTGACCTCGGTGGAGAGCAATGAGTCCGATATCATTCTGGAAATCCCCTCTGATTTCGAGCGGGACTTGGGGAAGGAGGGCAGGGCGGACGTGATGATCGCCGCTAACGCCGTGAACGGAACTAAGGGCGGCTTGGGTAGCTCCTACCTCTCCTCGATTATACAGGATTTCAATAGGGAGAAAGGTTTCGCCTCTATGGGATCGGGCAGGGGAGTGGCTTCGATTAACCTGTTCAATCCCCACTTGAGTTACAAGATCTATATGGTTCCCGGCATCATGGTATTCTTGCTGACGATTGTCGGGGGATCGATCTCCGCCTTGAATATCGTGAGCGAGAAGGAGAAAGGGACGATCGAGCAGATAAACGTCTCGCCCGTACCCAAGTCCCTGTTCCTGCTGTCGAAGCTGATCCCTTTCTGGGTGATAGGCTTTGTCCTGCTGACGGTGGCGATCCTTATCGCTTGGCTGATCTACGGCTTGGTGCCGGAGGGGAGTTTCGGGGTGATCTATTTGTTCGCCGCCGTATATTTGATCGCTTTTACGGGATTTGGCTTGGCGATCTCCTCCTTCTCGTCCACGCAGCAACAAGCGATGCTTACGGCGTTTTTCTTCTTGATCATTTTCGCCTTGCTAAGCGGATTGTTCACGCCGATCAGCAGTATGCCGGAATGGGCGCAGAAGATCACGCTGGCGAACCCGGTGCGTTATTTCGTGGATGTGATGCGTATGGTCTATTTAAAGGGGAGCGGCTTTGCCGATTTACGGGGACATTTTGTGATTGTCTGTCTATTTGCTGTTTTTTTTAATCTGTTAGCGGTAATTAGTTATCGTAAAAAGGGGTAGTTCGGAAATAAATGTTTTCTTTGTATCCCGTTTACGGATTATAAACTAATACAGCGAAAAAACATGTCATTTATCATTGTCGTACTTTGTTTGGCCTTATTGATTGTCTTGATATCCTACTTTAAGGTGGATGCTTTCATCGCGTTTCTGATCTCCTCTATCTTGGCGGGCATCGCTTTGGGTATTCCGTTGGAGAAGCTGCCGGACTCGGTGAATAACGGTATCGGGAGTATCTTGGGTGGGTTGACGTTGATTATCGTATTAGGCGCTATGCTAGGCAAGTTGGTGGCCGAGAGCGGAGCGGCACAGAAGATCGCTTCCGTGATGGTGTCGCTTTTTGGTACTAAGCATATACAATGGGGGCTGATGGTGACAGGCTTTGTCGTGGGTATTCCGTTATTTTATGGGATCGGATTTGTGTTGTTGGTGCCATTGATCTTCTCGATCGTGTATAAATACAAGCTTCCGGCGGTCTATATCGGGTTGCCGATGTTGGCGGCGTTGTCCGTGACGCATGGATTCCTGCCCCCGCATCCGTCTCCGGTAGCCTTGGTGGTACAATTCAACGCGAATATCGGCCTTACGCTGATCTACGGTTTATGTTTGGCGATTCCGGCTATCATTATCGCCGGGCCGGTGTTCGGCAGTCGGTTGAAACATATAAAATCCGGTCCGGTCACGTTGTTCGAGCAGAAAGAGGATAGCGGGAGATATAGCATGCCGGGCAAGGCGAATAGTTTTATCAGCGCTACGTTGCCTGTCTTTTTACTGATTATCGTGACGGTTATTCCTTATTGCTTTAAGGATATGGGCGAGATGGCGAGCGGGATAGTCTCTTTTATTGGTGCTCCTTCCATTGTAATGCTGATCGCCTTGTTGTTCGCTACATATACGCTGGGCATCCGGCAGGGACGTAGTATCAAGTCGGTTATGGCAGTCTATGGGGAGGCCGTGAAAGATATCTCTATGATCCTTTTGATCATCGCGGGTTCCGGTATCTTCAAGCAGATCATGGAGGATAGCGGGGTAAGCAATGAGCTGGCGACAAGCCTAGAGCAATTGCCCGTTCATCCGTTGATCTTGGGTTGGTTGATCTCTGCCGTGATCCGTTTGTGCGTGGGATCGGCTACGGTGGCGGCGTTGACGGCGGCGGGCGTGGTGATGCCTTTAGTTACGCAAACGGGTGCGAACCCGAACTTGATGGTTTTATCTTTAGGAGCGGGTAGCTTGATGTTCTCGCATGTCAACGATTCCGGCTTCTGGATGTTCAAGGAATATTTTAACCTAAGCATAAAGGATACGATCTGCTCATGGTCTATCATGGAGACGATCGTGTCGGTTGTAGGATTGATCGGGGTAATGATCTTAAATATGATTGTATAATAAAAGAATGATTGAGCAATGAGAAAGAGATGGTTGCTTAGTATCGTTATTATGCTTTTCCCTTTCGTCGCCTCGTTTGCGGCGGACCCGGAGGAAGGTACTTATCCAACGGTCGGGAGGCTTTTTCATATAGCACGAAGCGTGAATAAGAACTTGGTTTGTTACGATGTGAATCTGAGGGATGGTAAGCTGGATACACATGATCCCTTGAACGTTTATTGGGTCAATCGGGAAAAGCATCCGGGGGAAACCAATGGCTTGAGCTATATACAACGGAAAATGGCTTATGGGTATAAACTGATCTCGGCGAGTGATAATGCTTGTGTGTGCTCATTGACCGCTTATCCCTCCCGCCAGTTGACGATTACCAAACGTGATTCCCGCTATGTATGCTACATAACGATCAACAACCAACAGGCGATTCTCCAATCCCTCTACGTTAAAGCCAGCTCTAAGAATCCTTTAAGCGTCGAGTATGTAGAGCTACAAGGAATCTCTGTCGCCACGAATCAACCGGTAACGGAAAGAGTCAGGAAATAGACCAATATATTTTTTTACTAATCATATAAATGAAAGAAATTATGAGCATGATTAACGCAGATGAGAATTTTGAGAAATTAGGGTTGACCTTACCTCCCGCACCGGCTCCGGCCGGAGTTTACAAGCCTTGTGTGATAGATGGTAAATACCTGTATCTTTCCGGTCACGGGCCTGTGCGGAATGATAAGTCCTTGATCATCGGACGTATCGGTAAGGACTTGACGATGGATGAAGGCAAACTCGCCGCCCAGCAAGTAGGACTTACCATGTTGGCGACCATCCAGGCGAACCTTGGTAGCTTCAACAAGATAAAGAGAGTGATCAAGGTATTGGGTATGGTAAATTGTACGCCCGATTTCGGAAAGCATCCTTATGTGATCAATGGCTGTAGCGAGTTGTTCGCCGCCGTATGGGGGCCGGATAACGGTGTAGGTACCCGTAGCGCCGTAGGATTCGGTTCTCTTCCCGATAATATTCCTGTAGAGATAGAGGCTCTGTTCGAATTATACGAATAAGCCATGGGCGATTGGTACGTCATAAGTAATGTAGACCGGATAGACTCGCCTGCCTTGGCGTTCTATCCGGATCGTATTTCCGGCAATATCGAGTTGGCCAAGAGGATCATAGGCGATACGAACCGGCTTCGTCCGCACGTGAAGACGAATAAGGCGGCTGAGGTATCCCGCATGCTGCTGGATGCCGGAATCCGGAAGTTCAAGTGCGCTACGATTGCCGAGGCCGAGATGCTGGGGCATATGAATGCCCCAGATGTATTATTAGCCTATCAGCCGGTAGGTCCGAAGATTTCCCGCTTATTAGATTTGATAAAGGCATATCCCGCCACCCATTACTCCTGCTTGGTAGATCAAGCGGAGAATGCCCGTGCGATCTCGGCTCTTTGCGAGGCCGGGAATATCACCTTGGATGTCTTTATCGATCTGAACGTGGGAATGAATCGTACCGGAGTCCTCCCGGAGAGAGCGGAGGCGCTGGTGGATGCCATTCTGCCGCTGAAGTCTCTGCAGATTATCGGGTTGCATGGCTACGACGGACATATACATGACGCGGAGCTATCGGTACGTTGCCAAGGCGCGGATGCAGCGTACGCCTTGACCGAACGTGTGTTCCGGGAGATATCCCGCAAGTTTGCCTATCCATTGGTAAAGGTGATGGGAGGTACTCCTACATTCCCGATGTACGCGAAGCGGAAGGATTGCGAATGCAGTCCCGGCACGTTTGTGTTCTGGGATTGGGGGTATGGAAACGCTTATCCGGATATGCCGTTCAAGGTAGCCGCCTTATTGATGACTCGGGCCATTTCCGTGCTGGATGAGCATCATGTTTGCGTAGATCTTGGTTACAAGGCGGTAGCCTCGGAAAGTCCTTTGCCCCGTGTGTTTTTCTTGAACCATCCGGAGGCGAAACCTATCTCCCAGAGCGAGGAGCATCTGGTCTTGGAAGTCCCGGACAGTCGGCTCTATCCATTAGGTTCCGTATTCTATGGCATTCCCGTTCATATTTGTCCTACGGTCGCTTTATACGACAAGGCTTATGTGATCCGGGATCGTGAGGCGATCGGCGAATGGCCTATCATTGCCCGTTCACGCCGCATCACCTATTAACGGTAATCAAATTATCAATTATCAACTCTCAATTAATAAAATGAATAAGCCATTTATTATCGACGCCCATCTCGACCTTAGCATGAACGCTTTGGAGTGGAATCGGGATTTGCGTGAACCCCTAAAAGAAATCAATCGGAGAGAAATCGGTATGACCGATAAGCCCGACCGTGGAAACGCCACTATATCGTTTGAGGAACTGCGTAAAGGAAACGTCGGGTTAGTAGTCGCCACCCAGATCGGTCGCTATGTAGGGCCGGATAATCCACTTCCCGGTTGGCATTCCCCGGAACAAGCTTGGGCGCAGACCCAAGGCCAACTCGCTTGGTATAAGGCGATGGAAGAGGAGGGCCAGATGGTCATGATCCGGGATAAGAAGGCCTTGGAAGCGCATCTGGCTCTTTGGAAAGACGGTGAACCCGCCGACAAGAAGCCGATCGGTTATGTATTAAGTATCGAGGGCGCCGACTCGTTCATCACGGTGAATCATGTGGAAAGGGCGTATGCTTATGGCTTGAGGGCGGTTGGCCCGGCACATTACGGCCCCGGAAGGTATGCCAACGGTACGGATTCTACCGGTCATCTGAATGCCATGGGGAAAGAGTTGTTGCGTACCATGGATCGCTTGGGTATGATTCTTGACGTGACCCATTTATGTGATGAGGCTTTCTGGGATGCGTTGGATTTGTATAAGGGACCGATTTGGGCGAGCCATAACAACTGTCGGGCCTTCGTAGATCACAACCGTCAGTTTAGCGACGAGATGATCAAGGCGTTGATAGAGCGTGGCGCCGTGATCGGTATCGCCCTAGACGCTTGGATGATGGTACCGAACTGGGTGCGAGGCGAGTCTACTCCAAGAGGCATGAACTGTGGTATGGAGATTATGGCGAACAATATCGATCATGTCTGCCAATTGGCTGGAAACGCGAACCATGTGGCTATCGGCAGTGATCTGGATGGTGCTTTCGGTACGGAGCAATGCCCGTATGACCTAGTAACGATCGCCGATCTCCAAAAGATATTCCCGATCCTTCAATACCGTGGCTTTACGGACGATGCTATCAACCGTATCGCCTCTGGTAACTGGATTGAGTTCTTACGGAAGCATTTGCCGGAATAAGCTACTGCAACCCGGGTTGCAGTGATACCGCGATGTGGATGCAGTGTTACTGCAACCTGGATTGCAGCGTCACTGCATCCGCATCGCGGTAAAAAGACAAACACGGTGAGTCTATTTTATATCTGCAATACCAAGACGAACCGGCATCCCTTCTTATATTCCTTATCGATAGATAGGGTTCCGTTTAATTTACTAGCCATCAGTGCGCAGATGGGTAATCCCAAACCATCGCCTTGCGCTAGATCCTTCGCCTCATTGAATGGCTTGAATAAGTTCTCTTTTAGATCATCCGGTATGCCTGTACCATTATCGGTAATGATAAATTGGCAAACATGAGCGCCTTTCCGTTTAAATTCCAGACGGATGTTACCGCTGGAAGTATATAATGCGGCATTCTTTAACAAATGCAATAAGACTTGCTCCAGATGCTCGGCGTTCGTCTTAATCTCCAATTGGGGCACGTCTGTTACGAGATTGACCTCCGGCTGAATATCCCCTTTAACCTTCTCCACGATTTTCTTACTGAAGTTTCCTACATTAAAAGAACTAACCTCATACGGTTCCATCAACGTATTCTCCAAGGAGGAAAGCTCTTGGATATGAACCGTAAACTGTTTCAAAGCCTCTACCCGTGTCCATACATCCTCGGCCTGCTTCGGAGCTACCGCCTGTAATTCTTTGGCGGATGCGCTAAGCTTGTTCAAGGTAGGCTCCATCTGAACCGATATGTTTTGGATGAATTGGGCTTGTTGTTCGCTATGCTCGTTTGTCGTCTGGATGATTTTCTTTAATTTCTTGTTCAGCACAATAAAGCGTAATAGAAGGAATCCCAAGAAAAGCAAGGCGGCTATCAGGATTACCACGAATGTGATAAGTCCGACAATCATATATTGCTTAACAGACAATTTATCGTCTTTTTCCTGTATTGTCTGTAGGCTCTGATCGTATTTTTGTTGTAATGCCCCTAGTTTATCCTCTGCCGTAAGAGCTTTTACGGAATCCGTCCATACGATGTATTTGTCGTAGGTACGTTCCATCAGTGGGGCATTGTTTGCCTTACGAGCGATAGAGATCAGGTTCCGGTAGCAATCGTTCACCTTCTCATATTCTTTTTTCTCCTTATACTGGTTGATCAGTTTCTGGAAAGCAGCATCCCCCTGCTCGTTTTGCCCGAACGTATAATAATAACCTGCTTGGGTATATAATAAATTGTTCGATAACTTCTCATCGCCCGCTTGGCTGGCCAGATTATCTAATGTATTGAGTTGAACTTGCGCTTGGGCGGCGTTCTTTAGCTTAATATACATTTCCAACCGCTCTTTCGTTACTTGGAAGCGTTGCTCATAGAGCGATTTCTGCAACTTCTGTTCCTCGGTTAAGATGAATTGGTTCATCTGGCGGCAAAGATCGAATGCCTCTTGGTAATAATTCTCGCGATAATATAGATAAGCCGCCTGCGTACCGGCATCGATCGCTTGTTTGTAATCACCTTTTTGGGATAAGCTCTTGTAAGCTTGTAAAAAAAGATAACGAGCTTTGGTGTAGTCTTTTTTTTCCAGGCTGCTTTGTGCCTGTGTCATAAATTGATTCGTCGTATTTTGCGCCTGCATGACCGGACAGAGACAAAGTACAAGAGAGAGTAAAAGATAAGTGATCCTCATAACTTAAAATTTTAATTTGAAGTAAAAATATGTATTTACTAGGATTAAAGCAAAATATATCTGGGGAAAATAACCGGGATATTACAAATAGATGCGATTCTCTCAAGGAGGCTCGATCAAGTAGAATGAATCTATTTAAAGTTTATCGAGTTATTGCCATTTGATTTTTTATGTCTATGTTTGCAAATATCTTGACGCTAAGGGAGATGGAATAATGGATAAAACTATAGACGATTTGTTTATTCTAAAACTGATAAAAGCTGGTGATAGACTGGCTTTTAAACATCTGTTTGAGTTATATTTCACTCCTTTATGCCGCTTCGTACATTTATATATGAAGAAACCGGGAGCCGCCGAGGATATCGTAGTCGATATCTTTGCCAGCTTTTGGGAAAGACGGGAGACCTTACAAATCCAGATCACGTTGAAAGCCTATCTATTCCAGTCCGCACGGAATAGGGCCTTGAATTACCTAAGAGATAACGAGCGTTTTATCTCAACGGACGATTTTTCCTCTTTGGAACGTTTCGAGAATGACGAGACATTAGAAACTCAAGAGTTGCAACGCCTGATTCATGAGGCTATTTTCTCCCTTCCCCCGAAATGCCGTGATGTATTCAATAAGAGCCGTATGGACAACCTTTCAAATAAGGAGATAGCGGAGCAAATGAATATAAGCGTTAAAGCCGTGGAAGGGCATATTTCCAGAGCGTTAAAACAGATCCGGGCCTATTTGGGGGATGCCTATCACTACTTATGGTGATTTTATTTCCACAAGATTAAAAAAAATAATGAAAACTATGTAGGGTTATCGTCATTTGATGTGTCACACTAGAAAATGGCACTTCATGAATAAACATATACCATGGCAATTAATTATCCTTAAATCCGCAACTCCATTCCCGAAGTGCTACCTACATAAAGAGAAATGGAC
>ERZ772805.2444-NODE-2444-length-12028-cov-6.550405_pt1 | contig 12028 bp, 16 predicted proteins | sample MGYA00511344_ERZ772805 | MGnify/ENA primary metagenome ERZ772805 (study PRJEB29015, sample SAMEA2737730) | human gut metagenome | biome: human gut; feature: human-associated habitat; material: faeces | place: China | collected 2012 ...
GTGTTTGGCTTGTCAGTTGTTTCGTTTGGTGTGTTTGGTTTATCTTGTTTAGGCTCTGGAATATCGATCACTAGTTCCGGTTTGTCCAATATTGGCGCGTCCGGAGGTGTTACCCCACCTTGCCATTCTGGCTTGTCAAGTTGCGGAGCGTCAAACGGTACTGTACCGCCCTTCCATTCTGGTTTATCAAGGATTGGAGCCGGAGGCATAAGCGGAATATCTTCGATGTTGATTGACGGTTTTTCGTATTTAGGAGCGTCATTCGGAATTTCAAAGACTGGAGCGGGTTTATTTTCGCCCGAAGCGTCTCCACGCCCTCCGACAAGTTGAACGTAACTATATGAAATAGCTCCGTCAGTTTCAGCCTTGAGTTCGACCTTATTTGTTGGATTCGTGCTGTCTTTGACCGCGTTTGTTAGTTTGGTCTTGTAATAAAGATAGATCATATGATCCAAGCGGTCCATAGTGATCTCGAAGCCGTGATCGCTCTTACTGATTGATTTAACAAGATCCATTGCAGATCCTTTGTCAATCCAAGGATCAACGCTTTCAATATTCTTGATTTCAAAGTAGTTATCAACTAACTTTTGATTTTCGCTCATTGTGTCGATCAATTTAACGTAATTCAAGACTTTTCGCGCATAATTGACGCGTACAGTCCAGTTGATGACTGTCGGGTCATTTTCATCTTGGCTCCCCCACTTGGAAAGGAGTTCATCTTTTCCAATCACTTGCTCTTTGCCGATTTGAGCCGTTACGACTGTGCCGTTAAAATTCGCGGTTACTGGTTTGCCACTCTCGACTTTATCGGTCCATTTTGCGTCGAGCTTAAGGCTCATTTGCTTGTTTAGTGGGTGGTTTTTGAAATAGTCGTTGAATACGGTCGTAACTGTGCCGGCTGTGCTGTCTGCGGTAGCTTGACCGACAACGGCGTTTTCTGGATTGTGTACATCAAACGTGAAGCTCGTTTGAAAAGCGACTTCTTTTGGAAGGGTAAACGTCACTTTGTCCCCTTCGTTGATCGTGAGATCGTCCGGGAAGTGTACGTTCTTATATTCCACGCTAAAAGGTTGATACTTTCCTGTGCCGTTTGACTGATCGACAACGACTTCCGGATTCTTGACTTCAATCACATTCCCGCTCTTTTCAAAACTTGTTGGAAGTCCTTCTCGTTCGTTATTCTTAGCTTCAGCGCTTCCTGTTCCCGTTGCATTTCCAGAATTTGACGGTTGATCTGCTTTCGTTGTTGGAATAGCTGATTCAGTTCCGCTTGCTTCTCCGCTTTGGTTTGTTGCAATTGTTGTTGTCTCTGGCGTGATTCCTCGATCAGACTCATCGGCATTTACTCCCTTAATTCCAAGTGTCGCTGTCGCAATTGTTGCAACTGTCAAAAGTGTTAATTTGTTAGTTTTCATTGTGTTTCTCCTCATTTTTTTAATCTGGTACATATTCGCTCGCTCTGATTCCGTGCGGTATTCTCCACCCGTTAGCAGCGATACGATCGATCATATTTCTTGCGCTTTCAAAGTTCCACATTCCGACGTTGCGGAAGCCTCGACTTTCGAGGAAGCGGATTTGCTTCGGTGTCGAAAGTCCTTCGTTTCTGCGCTTGTTCAAACGGTCAAGCAATAGATTTGCTTTTCCGGCGTTGCCCACTTCGTCGGTGAAAATACCGTACTTTTCGAGGGCCTTGAGTTGGTTTTCAGAAGGCGGAGCCATCTCCCAGCCGAAGTTAGGTACATAGTTTGAAAGATCTTCAGCATGGATAGACATTTCAAATTGAAGCGGATCGACGAGTTTCCGCTTGCGTTTTCTCATTTCCGCAAGTTGTTTCGCAAGAGCTTCTTCACGTTCTGCGACGACATCTTCCGCGCTTTTGGCTTCCATAGCCTCGAGATCGAGCACGACGCCTGTTTCTTCTTCCATGTTTTCGACCATTTTCTTTGCAACTTCCGGACTCTCACAAATTAAGTGAGCCGGCCGGCAAAGCTCGTGCCGTTCCGTGTGCCATAGAAAATCGAGAAGAAGAAGCTCTTCTTTCCCGGGGAAGAGACGCGTCCCACGCCCGACCATTTGAGAATAGAGCGCCCGGACTTTTGTCGGACGTAACACGACCACACAATCAACCGAAGGGCAATCCCACCCTTCCGTGAGTAACATAGAATTGCATAGAACATTATATCGGCCCTTTTCGAAGTCTTCGAGCGCTTCGGCCCGATCTTTTGATTCGCCGTTCACTTCGGCTGCTTTAAAGCCTCGCTCGTTTAAGATATCGCGGAATTTCTGGCTAGTCTTTACTAGCGGAAGAAAGACGACTGTTTTTCTGTCCTTGCAATACTTGGCCATTTCGTCCGCAATCTGTACGAGATACGGATCAAGTGCCGTCCCGACGTCGCTCGCTTTAAAATCTCCCGCGGACATTGAAACGCTTGATAAGTCGAGATCAAGTGGAATCGTTAAGGCCTTAATCTTGGACAAGTAGCCTTCTTTGATTGCTTGCACAAGTGAGTACTCATAGGCCAAGCTGTCAAAATACGATCCGAGGTTCTTCATATCTCCACGGTCTGGGGTCGCTGTTACCCCCAAAACTTGCGAATCTTGGAAGTGATTCAATACCTTTTGATAGCCGTCAGATATAGCGTGGTGTGCCTCATCGACCACGATCACGTCAAACCAGTTGGGCGGGAATTGACTCAAGCGTTTCTCACGTTGCATAGTTTGGACAGATCCCACGACCACCCGATACCAAGAGCCTATTGACGTACTTTCGGCTTTTTCTAGCGCTGTACCGAGTCCCGTCGCGGTTTTTAGCTTGTCGCTTGCTTGATCTAATAACTCGGATCTGTGAGCGAGCACTAACACGCGCTTCCCTTCTCGGACTTGATCTTCAATAATTTTCGAAAAGACGACCGTTTTTCCCGTCCCAGTCGGAAGGACTAGAAGGGTACGTTTTCGCCCTTCTGCCCACTCCTTCTGAACGGCTTCCCGCGCCTCTTGTTGATAGGGTCTTAACTCCATACTTTAGAACCTCCTATATTAGAACGGCCCTCCTGTGAAGCCTCCCTGTGCTGGTTGTTGTGGTTGTTGGTATTGTGGCGCTGGTTGTTGGTACGCTGGGGCTTGTTGTCCCGGTTGCGCGTTCAATACTTTCGTATAGTCCACGTCTTCGGCGTAAATCATGCCTTTTACTTCGTTGTATTTATTGCCGTTGTACTCGCGAGATCCAACTTTACAAACTCCGACTTTTCCGATGATCGCGTTCCAGTCCATACGAAGGGGTTCGCCTTTACGTTTTTGCCCAATAGCTCCAAAGAACGCTGATAACATTCCCTCAGTTGAACTATGTAAGAAGAGATTGTGACGGAGTTCTGTTTCGCCTTCATTCGCTACGATAGTAAGGTGTACTGTCGCTTTAGGACAAGCTGGCAACTTTCCGGGATTTTGCGGGTTCGGTGTGTGACGTCCGCGCTCGTATTCCTTAACCGTGAACCAGTATAGGCCGTCTGGCAAAAAGACGAATTCAGAATCTTTTTGAATTGTGTCGTCCCAACCGAATTCGCGATCAAAGTTGTTGTTATATTGTTGTTGTGTCATGATGAAATTTCTCCTTTTTTATAAGTTGTTAGTATTAAATGGTAATTCCGGGTCTTTCCGGACTTGGTTTTGAATGACGTCGAGTGTAGCGTCCCAATTCGCGACGATCATATCCCAGTAATTCGCCGGGAAGTTTTCGATCGGCGTCCCCATCGGGAAGTGTCCGCGGATATAAGCAACCTCTTGTAATTCGTTTTCCGTTACGTTGTTAGGCGCCATTAAGTCGACCAATGCTTGTGGTAAGAGTCCCGCTTGTGGAGCCCGTCCCATCTCTTGAGCCACCTCTTGAGCGACCTCTTGCAATTGCTCGTTAATGTTTTGCTTTTGTGGCTCTGGTGTCGGTTGTGGCTGTGGCTCTGGTTGTGGAGCTGGTTGTGGAGCTGGTTGCTCGGGTACGGGAGCCGGTGCGTTGAAGATATGAGCCACGCTCTCAAACGTGAACGGGAGCTGATCTGGTAAGCCGTGACGATTTTTTGCGTCCCATGCTGGGCGGTGGTTCGTGTACATGACACGCTCGCCCCCTTGGGCCTTTTTCTTGCCTGTGTCCGTTGTCATGACGATTGTCTTATAATTTGCAAAGAGCACCATATCGGCCCACTCCTTAACGAGTGGCGCTGTTTTTGAGCTTGACTTTTGCCCGAGCTTTAATTCGTACCGGTCGTATGATCCCATCTCGTCCGGTTGCTCGAATTTCTTGATTTGTGCGTGAGCTGTCAAAACGACGTTGATCCCATTATCCACTAGCTCACTCAAGCTATTCAATAAGCGCCCGATCTCTTCTTGGACGTATGTATAGCCCTTGCCCCATCCGAAATCTTCGATTCCGTTCTTCTGGTGTTGTGCGCAAACATAATCGACCGCGAGCTGTTCCGCCCAGTCGATCGTATCGATGACGAGCGTCTTGCAAGCGTCTGGGTTTGCCTTGATGAACGCGATCTGATTCTTTAGCATCGTCCAGCTTGTAGGCTTGTCCATACGGGCCACGTCCATATTATCCGTTGACCCTTCCGTATCGATGAATACCGGATCCGGGAATTGACTCGCAAAGCTAGACTTCCCGATTCCTTCGGGGCCATAGATCACGACTTTTTGAGCTCGCGCCTTCCTTCCTCTTGTAATTTGCATTGTTTAGTCCTCCTCGTCCTCGTCGTCATCCTCGTCGAAATTGCTTTCTAAGAGCCCGCGAAGAAGATTTTCAAGGCCTTTGCGTTTTGCTTTTCCAATCTTTTCGGTCAAATCTTCAGGCTCTTTACCGTCGAAGGTTTTGAGTTCATACGTCGCGGTAACTTCAATTAGTTCACCTTCGAACGCTTCAGCGACTTTATACATACGGTCACCCTGCTTTTCAATAGATTCTACGCTATTGTTTGCAGCGTCTCGCAAGTCGTCGGTCCAGTTTGCACTATAGGCCAAAGCTCGATTGTTGCTTTCATACTCCTGTAAGAAATACCCATTTTCTTTGCTACGAATAACGATAAATTTTTCTGTTTTTTTCATGATCTTTTCTTCTTTCTATTTTTTAAAATCCGCCTTGCCAACCTTGAGGCTGTGCGACTGTTTCGGGTTTGATACTGTACCCGTCTTCTATGAGGACCGAACACTCTTCACCAGTTGAAACACGCGTCGCGATCGCTTGCAAGCCCTCTTGTTCGAGCCACGCACCAAATTCCGCAAGTGTTATCTGGTCCATTTGTTCCAGCTTGTCAATTAGGACGAAGCCGCACTCTGGCTTGAGCTTGCGAACGATAGCCGTTGCCACTTGTAATTGTTGCGACCCGGACATATTATCCCAACGTTGACCCAAGTATAAGAGTTCGCCATCGTCCACGGATAAGCCCGGAAGCGGTAAGTCTGCATTTGTGAGCAAGTCCGTTTTCTGCTTGCGAATACCTTCGATAACAAGATCTAACTCACGGTATTGTTCGCGGTAGACTTTCGCGTCCTCTTCGGCCTTGTCTTTGTCAAGATTCGCTCGGACTTTGAGGTTGATCTGCTCAATATTCGCGATACTGTCTTCGATCTCTTGCGTCGATTCGTCGATCAAGTCTTGCGCGTCTTTGCGAGCGATATCCAAGTCTTGCGCGAGTCCCTGTTCTTTTTCTCGGGCTTCTTTGAGCATTTCTTCCAGACGTTGAACGTTTGCAAGCGCTCCTTGATAGTCATTTTCAATTCTCGCGAGATTCTGACGTTTGCGAGCATTTTCGCCATTCCGTCCAAGGATCTCTTGTTGCCGTTGGATCAATTCCGCAATAGAGACAAGCTCTTTTGGCGCGTCTGGATAATACGGCTGTTCTTTGGCAAACTTTTCTTTCTGGTCCGCAATGACGCCGATCGCGTGTCTCTCTTGGTACTTGGTTTTCTCTTCCATTTCGAGCTTGACGAGTTGATCGCCCACCCCGATAATTTGTAGAAGCGTCGTTGCTTTCTCCTTGCTCGTCATTTCCATAAATTTTGGAAGATCAAGAGCGAGCTCTTCGACGAAGCTATCAAGCAATTTCTGGCCGGCCTTATTTCCACTTGGATCAATAACTTTCAGATCGCTATTCTTGCCCTTGCGTTCAACGATAAGGCCATTTGACAGCGTGATTTTAAGACTTGGGGGAATTGTTGACCCCTCGCGCTGTGGTTGCGAAGGTTTATACTTATTTCCACCCAAGGCCCACGCTATCGCGTCTAATACGCTTGTTTTTCCTTGGTTATTGTTTCCCCCGACGATTGTCAGCCCTTTCGCTGACGGCTCGATTTTGACCGCTTTAACGCGTTTTACGTTTTCGATCTCGAGCTTATTGATTGTTACCATTTCTAAACTCTCCTTTCAGACGAGCGAGCTCGTCAAGCAATCGTTCTTCCCGCTCAAGTGTAGTTTTCAAAATTTCGGTCTGTTGCAGATTGATAAACCACAAGCGATTGAGCGCTTTTGATTGTTGCTCAATTTTGCGGGCCTTTTTACCAAACATGGAAGGGCACCTCCGGCGATTCTGTATAGAGCTTCATTGCTTTTCTACGGCTTGCGAGCTCGTCTTCGTATTGTTCAATGACTTGCGCGTTGTGTTCTGGAAGTCCTTCTTCAATCGCTTTTAGTGTTTCAGTTTTTGCGATCTTCATTCTTTTTTTGTGGTCCTTCCATGACACGATAAGCCCAGCGATGAAGCACACGCCCCCGATAGCAACGGTTCCGGCAACTTGCCCAGAAATAATAATTTGATTCATTTTAAATACTCCTTTTCTTTTTCTAAAATTTCGTAAACGTCCCGGACGTCGTACATTTTCTTTTTTCCTTGTTTTCGAAACGCGAGCCCTCGACGCTCTAGCTTCTTAATATAGCCATGATCGAAGCCGAATTTCTTCATTAGGGCTTTTTGATCTAGTGGTAATCTTTCCGATGTTATTTCTTCCTTGAGCTCTTCTTTCATAATCTCGATCATCTGTTTTAGATAGACTTTCGCGATCTCGTCCGAGATCAAGGGAGGCAAGTTTAACTCCTCCATTTCTTCGTTCCTCCAATTGTGCGGGCAAGCACTTTCTGATATAATTAAGGTAGATATTTTTTTCAAGCGCTCGAACGTTCTCGTTCGGGTGCTTTTTTTACGTCTTTCGTTCGTTTTAGTGAACGCCTTCTGTAAAAAAAATTCCGATCTGGTCTTTTGAGAATCCGAGGATTGTCGCGACCTTTATCAATTCGTCAGCGTCGAATGATACCAGACCGTTTTCGCGTTTCGCGTAACGAGCACGATCAGACCAGCCAAGGGCTTTTGCCATATCATCTTGTGTCAATCCTTTCGCGATTCGTTCCGCTTTGATTCGTAAATGATTCACGGTCATATAATAGACCTCCTTTCTGTTTTTTTGCCGTTCTTTCTTGAGAACAATTTAATTATAAATCAAGCGTTCTTTTTTGTCAACACTTTTTTTCAAAAAAAACACATTTTTTTCTTTTTTAGTATTATTTGTACTTTTTTCGGAACGGTGTTATAATAGAAACATAAAGAAAAGGAGCTGTAAAAATGCGTACCAATGACGAAATAATAGACCTTATCAAGGCCTTGTGCGAAGAGAAAGATATATCTTTGAGCGAACTCGCTCGTCGAGTGGGTCAAGCAAAATCTGGCGTATCAAGATATTTTAATAAGACGAGAACTTTTCCATTGAATAGAGCGAACGTTTATGCGGAAGCTCTCGGCGTCTCAACTGAATATCTTTTAGGAGTAAAACCGATCAAACAAGAACCGGACCTTTCAAACTTGGATCTTCGCGAGCTGGCCAAGAGTGCAAAGACTTTCGACGGAAAACCATTAAATGAAGAAGATATCGAAGCGATTGAAAATATACTTGATATCTATTTTAAAGGAAGATTATGAGACTAGAAGACATTTGTCACGAAGCGGGCGTCACGCTCGCTTACTTTGACAATGAACTGTGGCCACGGCCCGGAATGATCTTATCTGATATGAAGATCATTTTTGTTAATAAATCACTAACTAAAGAGGCCCAGAAACGCGTTATTTTGCACGAATTAGGCCATTTAGAGCACACGACGGCCGAATATACCATAAACCCGATAAAGTGCGAGAATGAAGCCAATAGGGCCATGATTCACGCCTTATTAAAGGAAGAGCTAGAAGCCGGGGACGCGAGCGAGTTCAATTATTTACATTTTATGGAGCGCCATAAGCTCAAAACAACGGCCGATGAATTAATGGTAATAGATGAATACTATCGTTTAGTTGGATAAAGGAGAAACATTATGGACTTTGACAAATTCAAGAATTTCGCAAAAAAAGCAACTGAAAAAACAGTAGACGGAATTTCATCGATGAATGAAGTGAGAAAGAAAGCTGCTGAAGAGACAAAAATTTCAATCGGTACGACAACGATTCGAAAAACGATTGACGGACAATATTATATCGGTTTTTATTCAGACACTCCGGAGCTGTTTGAGTTTGAAAATTTTCAATTTGAGGGCTCTACTATTATAGAGCGCACAAAAACGACCGGGACGACCAAACAAAAGGGGAAAAAAGGGAGTGCCCTTTTAGGAGCTGGAATCGGTTCGGCGTTTGGCCCAGTCGGTACAATTGTAGGTGGTGTGATCGGTGCGTCTGGAAAACGAAAAGGGAAGGTAAGCACGGACACTATCACCACTCAAGAAGAAAAGCCCGGACTTGCTAAATTGTACTTACGGAATATCGAGACAAACGAAGTCAAGACAATTAAAGCAAAGATCACCAATGCACAAGCAGATAACATTAAGCTGTTTTTCGAATAAATAAAAAAAGCCCCGAGGACAAGCCACGGGGAATCATGATATAAGTTAAGTATAGCAAAATTATCTCGTTCTTTCAATTGTGCGGGCAAGCCATAGGAGGAATCATGATAAAAAAATATACAACCAAAAACGGGGAGACTCGTTACTTATTTCAAACTTATCTGGGAATTGATCCCTTAACCGGAAAAGAACGGCGGACCACGCGCCGGGGCTTTAAAACCATGAAAGAAGCTAAACAAGCCGAAAGAAATTTGCTGCTTGACGTGGAAGAGAACGGGCTTCAGTCGAATCAATCAGACGGATTCCAAGATCCTACATTCGAAGAACTAGCTTCCTTATGGCTAGAGAATTATAAAACCACAGTCAAGCCTAGCACTTTTGAAAATGTCCAGTCCAAGGTTGAGAAAATGACTGAAGAGCATTTTAAAGAGATGAAGCTAAAAAAAATAACAGTCGCATACTGCCAAAGAGTGGTTATTGAATTAAGTAAAAGCTATGTCTTATATAATCATTATCTTTCAGTCATTAACCGAATCTTCAAATATGCTGTTTTAATGGACATAATCAATTCAAACCCTTTTGATAAAGTTATCAAGCCGAAAAGCCGGCAAACTCAAAGAAAGGGCAATTTTTTAACCAAGGAAGAATTGAAAGAGTTTTTAAAACTAGCTCAAACTGCCACGCTGTCTTATTTCTTCCCGCTGGTGCATTTGATGAGTTATACCGGGTTACGTCAAGGGGAAGCCCTCGCTTTGAAATGGTCAGATATTGACTTTGAAAATAAAAAAATTACCGTTAATAAAACGGCGGTCCGGATCAAAGAGAAACAAACCCTTCAGACGCCCAAGACTAAAAATAGCAAGCGCGTAATCTCTATTGATCCCGCCACCCTTTCAATTTTGAAAAGCTGGAAAAAGGACCAAATAAAAAACTATTTTAAAAACGGCAAACATTTTGAAGGGGAAGAAAATTTCATTTTTACGAATAAGTGGGGCGATTGGGTGCATATTCACAATTTTATCCGTTATTTCAAGCGTTTCATGGCTGACCATAAACTAAAACCGATCACGCCCCACGGGCTCCGACACACGCACGCTTCATTGCTGTTTAGTGCGGGCGTGGAACCTAAAAACATTTCTGATAGACTGGGTCATAGCACTGTCCAGATCACGCTGGATCTGTACACTCACATAACGGAAGAGCAACGAACCGATACAGTGGATAAACTGCTTGAATATATGGTAATATAAATTAGTCGTATTCAGTCTCGTATTCAGTCACTTCTCACCCCTTAGAAAGTCAGTGATATCAAGGACTTGAGGGCGAGTGGCATTATTTTAGCATAATTCAAAAATCGTTTCCATCGTTGCGTTGTACGTTTCTATTAGTTATAAAATAGCGCATTAGTCAAAATATCGTTTTCGTCATTTTTCGATAATTAAAAAAAGACGTATTCAAAATCGTATTCATTGCCCGCATAATTGAGAGAATGAGCCCGAGGGCTTTTTTTGTTTGCCGTTATAATAGACAATCTAGGAAATTGCCGTTATAACAGAAAAAAGGCCGGATTCCCGACCTTAATTTATATTTTCGTTCATGTCGATCCATTGCTGGACCTTGATCGCGGTATCGATGGATAGATCTCCAAAACGCTTTTTTTCATTTCGCAAACGCGAGATAGAAGCGCTAGAGATTCCCGTTTCTTTTTCAATTAAATAGCCGGAAACGGCCTTGTTCATCAAGACCGCTTCGACTTGTTCCGTGTTAATAATCATTCGACCACCCCGTCGTTAGTTTTCTTCCCATTCGAAATCTTCTTCACCAAGTTCAAATTCTTCGAGATAATCGGCAAGCGTTTCAAGATCTTCTTCATTTAATTTTTCAATATTAAGGCCGATGTTTTCCAAGCCATCTCTCCAGTACCATTTGCCAAGCGATACTTTATACACTACTTCGCTTTCGTCTGGGCCAAAACTTCCACTTTGACGAGCCCCAGTTTCACCGTCTTGTTTGAGATAAAATTCCATGCCGTCCCAGCCGATATTTTCAGCAAGTTCTTTTGCTACTGTTTTAATAGTTGCGTTTACTTTTGTCATTTTCTTTTACTCGAGATCTTTTTGATCTCCCTTTCTTTATCTTGAATATAGTATATCATCATAATTGACGTTCGTCAAGCACTTTTATAAAAATAATTAAAGATTTTTTATTCTGAAACTAGTTTCAGACAATAAAAAAAGCCCTCCCGAGATGGGAGGGAAAATACATTATATAGGAACTGATTCGAGTACTTCGACACGTTTCAGCAAGTTTTGAAACACTTCTTTTGACACGTAAGCCGTGCTGGCTTGGTGGCTAGTAAGGAAGTTATCGCCACCGTTCCTCAGTTTCTCGTCGATCAGCGCGTCAAGGCCAAGCTCAAGGTGCTTATTCTTAATGTTATTAGTCATTTTATCTTGTAACGTGGCATACGTCGCAAACGTCTGATAAGCCATTTCTGAGGTCATATACGCACTCAAGTCAACCACTGGGGCTGTTTGTGCCTGCTTGTTTTCCAAGGCTTCCACGCGCTTTTCTAGCGGTCCTAAATCGAGCGTTTGAACCGTCGGAGCTGGTTTATTTTCCAAGGCTTGAACCGATAGGGCCAACGATTGTAATCGACTTTCTAACGGCCCCAGATCGACCGTTGTAACTTGTGGCCGTGCTTCGAGTGCTTCGATCCGTGCGACTAGTGGGCTGTCATTATACGCTTGTAAAGTGTGTCCAGCAAGATAGTTTGCGATCTCATCGCGCAAGCTGATCTTACCAAGCTCGACCACTTCTGTCGGCTGGTATTCCTCCGCTGACTGAACCACATCAACTCGGACGCTCTGGTCACTTGGGAATACGTACCCGGCACAATCAACCTCGACAAGATAGCTCTCGACTGGCAAGACTTTGGGAATCTTAAACGATACCTTCGAGCCTTGGACAGTAGCGCTAAACGTCGCTTTGCCTTTTTTACTTACAAAATGGATTGTAGCCTCTTGCCCGTCAAGGTCAATCGGAACCCAGTTTTCGTCATATAATGCAAAGCCAAAAAGGGAGGCTGAGTCGCCCTGCTTGACGACTCGACCGCCCTCAAACTGCTTTAAGTTTGTACAGTTTGAGCGATTCATTCAATCACCCCTT
>ERZ772805.2459-NODE-2459-length-11972-cov-3.274314_pt1 | contig 11972 bp, 8 predicted proteins | sample MGYA00511344_ERZ772805 | MGnify/ENA primary metagenome ERZ772805 (study PRJEB29015, sample SAMEA2737730) | human gut metagenome | biome: human gut; feature: human-associated habitat; material: faeces | place: China | collected 2012 ...
TTTCTGTGAAACCGGGGCAGTATCCGACCTACAAAAAAGAATGGTTAAAACCGGGTGTTACCCTGATTGCGACGAGCTTTTTCAACATGGATAAAAAAGAACTTGTTGGCATCCGCAAAGTTGTCGATAACTGGAAGATGTATGAGGAGTACGGCATCGAGGATGAAGAGGGTTACGATGAAAATGGAATGCGTAAGGCGACCGGCTGCATGGGTGAGGAGTTCTATTACATGGTAGAGGATGGCCTGATTACGAGAGATTCCATTGACCATTTGGGTGAAATTATCCGCGGCAAAAAACCGGGAAGAAAGTCCGACGATGAAATTATTTTTGTTGCCATTGAAGGAATGCCGATTGAGGACGTTGCATGGGGGTCTGAAATTTACCGCAATGCCGTCGACCATGGCATTGGTACGCAGTTAAAAATCTGGGATCATTCATCCAGGTAGTAAGTTTTTTGTGTGATTGGAGTGATTGATATGGACAGTAAAAACATTTTTAAACGAATTTTATATTACATGAATCCGAAGCATATCGAGCCGAAAATGGTGAAACTATGGGCATTTTGGATTGTGTTCTGGGTTGTCTTGTTTTTGGTGCCAAATCAAATGGTGACAGGAAGTTTCTGGATTCTTGTTCCACTGGCAGGGCTGTTTGTATATGCTCTGGTCACAAAAGATGTTATGCAGTCGCTGGTTTTAGGTACATTTTCATGTTACATATTGTGGTATAAAGGTGCCTGTTTTGGCGGATTTATCAATGATTTATATACCGTGCTTGGTGATCCGGAAAATATCGAGATGTATATGTCGTTTTTCCTTTGCGGTGGTTTGATTATAGCCATGAAGCGAACCGGAAGTACAAAGGCGTTTACCGAATTTGTGACAAGCAAGGAAAAGGGAAAAGCGGCTGCCGTTATGGTGACGGCGGGTGTGTATGCCGGTGCGACATCGGTGGATGATTATGTGTCGGCACTGACTGCCGGTGCGGCGTTTTCTCCATTGATTGATGCACTGAAGAAGCCGAGATTGGCGCTTGCCTATATCATTCGTACAATTAGTATCTGTGCTTCGGCGATGCTTCCGTTTGGTGCGTGGGGATACTTTATCATTTACCAGATTGTAGAAGCGGATAATGTTGCGGATAAAGCGCAGGCAACGGATATTTTCATCCAGTCGATTCCATTTATGTTTTATGCGATTGTTGCGATTGTTCTTTCGCTCTTATTTGCGGCAGGTAAAATTCCGATTATCGGACCGATGAAAAAAGCGTACCGGATGATGAAAGAAAAAGGAGTTCAGATGGGCGATATTAAAGGGAGCGATGAAGAGGCGGATGCAGACGAAGAAGAGGATTTTGATGAAAATAATGAGAGGACAAAACACGTCAGTGTGCTAAACCTTATTTTGCCGCTTGTGTGCATTGTGATTGCTCTGTTAGCAACGGGACTTAACTGCTTTACGGCGTTTGCCATTGCGGTTATATTTACCGGATTTTTATATGTTATGCAGGGATTGCAGACGATTTCCGAGTATGTGCAGTGTATCGTGGATGGTTTTATTGACATGGTTGACATGGTAATTATTCTGATGCTTGGCTATGCGATGCAGGAATGTATGTATGCGATGGGAATGGAAGATTTTGTATCCGCTGTCTGCGGGGCAATTCCGGTTGCCAGTCTTCTGCCGTTTATCTTCTTCGTATTCTTTAGCTGCTCGGAATACTTGTTCAGCTTAAATTATACGTTGTATCAGATTGCGATTCCGGTTATGATGGTAGTATTACCGGGCGTTGGTGCAAATGTTCCGTTGTGCCTTGGTGCAATTATTTCTGCCGGATTATTCGGCGCAAATGCGTGTGTTGTTTCTGACCTAGGCGTTGTTTCGGCGCGAGCATGCCGGGTAACGATATATGACCAGTATCGGACGAGCCAGCCGTATGTGCTGATTGCCGGTGCGATTTCTGCGGCACTTTATTTGGCGGCAGGATTCATTTTCTAACGTTTTGAAAAGGAGTGGATACGATGCAGAATTTTTATTATGATATTCCAACGAAAGTATTTTTTGGTGAGGGACAGATTCAAAATCTGCCAGAGCTTGTCAGTGAATTTGGACAACGTGCCCTTTTGGTATACGGTGGCGGCAGTGTAAAGCGCAGTGGTTTGTATGATACGATTGTGTCGCTGCTAAAAAAGGCAGGAATTACAACGTGGGACCTTGCGGGCGTGGAGCCAAATCCAAGGCTTAGTACGGTGTGCCGTGGTGTGCAAATCTGCCGTGAAAATCAAATTGATGTGGTGATTCCGATTGGCGGCGGCAGTACGATTGACTGTGCGAAGGCGGTTGCAGCGGGATTTTACCATGAGGGAAGTCCGTGGGATTTGGTGCTGGATAACAGTTTGATAACAAAAGCACTCCCGATTATTACGGTGCTTACGCTGGCGGCAACCGGTTCTGAAATGGACGGATTTGCGGTAATTAACAACGAAGAAACTTCGGATAAGCAGGAGATGTGCAGTATTTTGCTGTATCCGAAATATTCTATCATGGACCCGGTTAATACATTTACTGTGCCAAAATACCAGACGGCAGCAGGTACGGCAGATATTATGAGCCATATTTTTGAATTGTATTTTGATGGAACACCGGGAAAATATATGCAGGATCGCGTGATGGAAGGGCTTTTGAAAACGTGTATCCATTTTGGACCGGTTGCTTGCGAGAAGCCGGATGATTATGAGGCAAGAGCCAATTTGATGTGGACGTCAAGCTGGGCGATTAATGGATTTTTGGCGTGTGGTCTTACGTCTTTGTGGCCGGTGCATGCGATGGAACACCAGCTCTCGGCGGTGTATGATGTTACACATGGACACGGGCTTGCTGTGCTCACTCCGGTGTGGATGCGCTATATTTTAAATGACGATAATGTGGATCGTTTTGTGAATTACGGAGTGAATGTATTTGGTATTTCGTCGGACAAAAAGCCGTATGAAATTGCGGAACTTGCCATTCAAAAGACGGAAGAAGTCTTTGAAAAAATGGGGCTGAAACTGTCGATGCAAGACCTTGGAATTACGGACGAAAGCCACTTTGAGAGTATGGCAGAGCGTGCCGCGGATGGACTTGATGAGTGCCAGGTTCCGCTCGATAAAGACAAGATTGTAGAAATTTACCGTAAATGTATGAAATGATGAAAATGAAATCGTTACATTTTCACAAAAAATAAAAATTAGCATTGACAGAAAAATAATTTGGTGCTAGTATCGCTTTAAAGTCAACGGAGACTCGTGGAGTTTCCGCTGGCTTTCTTTTTTTGTAACAAGTAAAACTTATCAATCAACGTAAGGAGGGCATGATTATGAAAAAGAAAATGAAACATTTAATAGCAGTTACGATGTGTCTTGTACTGAGCATAAGCGTTCTTTCGGGATGCGGCAGCAGTTCAGAGAGTACCGGTTCAAAAGAAAAAGCAGACAGCTTAAACATTATGGTCTGGGAAGGAACCTGGTCGGAGGAGATGTTTCAAGACTTCACCAAAGAGACCGGAATTAAAGTCAATATCAGTTACATCGACAATACGGATACTTTGTTAGCGAAGATGATTGAAGGAAGTGCCGATTACGATTTGATTGACTTAGAGGGTGCTTATGTAAAATCCTTTTTGGATGGTGAATTGTTAGCCCCAATTGATAAGAGTAAGGTCAAAAATGTGAAAAATATTCAGGAGAGTTTTTTGAAAGAGGGACCAATTGGAGATACCGAAGAAAAATATACAATTCCAAACATGGGATGCAGTTATACAACGATTGTTTATAACAAAGAGACCTGTCCAATCAAAATTACCTCGTTTAAGGATTTGGCTAATCCAAAACTGAAAGGAAAAATTGCGATGGTCAATTCAACGATTTCCCTTTACGGTGAAGCGTTAGCAGCCTGTGGATTTAAGCCGGATTCGACAAACGAAGAAGAGATGAAAAAAGCCAATGAACTTTTGACACAGATTAAAGCAAATGTAAAAGCGTTTGTTGGTGAGAGTGCCGTATCGCAGCTTGAAAATGGTGAGTGTCCGGTAGCGTTTTGCTGGGATTATACAACACTTTGTGTAGACTCCAAAGATAACTGGGATAAATTCGAAGCCGTTGCTTTGAAAGAAGGATGTGAGCGGTTCCAGCAGTATTGGGCGATTCCGGCAGCATCAGAAAAACAGAGTGAAGCAACTGAGTTAATTGATTTTCTGCTTCGTCCAGAAGAAAATGCAAAAAGCAATGCCGAGTACGGCGGTGTGCCAAACTTAAAACAGGAGTTGTTAGCACCTCATCTTGACAAAGATTTTTATGAAAGTCCGGCATTGAAAAAAGAGGAAGAGTTATTCCCGATTTCCTGGAGCATTGCCGTAAGTGATGAACAGATTAACTTAATGGATACTTACTACACGGAATTGATGGGAAATGCAGCAGAATAGGAGGATGATACCATGAAAAAGATTGAAGTAATTACAAGACCGGAAAAATTGGTCGGTTTGAAAGAAATATTTGCCACTCACAATTGTCAGGGTATGACGTGCTTATCCGTTATGGGATGTGGACGTCAGAAAGGATATCTGCCGGAGATGAATTTCACCGGCGATGATATTAACCTGCTTCCGAAAATCATGGTTTTCGTCGTTGTGGAGGATGACCAGATTGAGGAAATTTTAGCGGACATTGCGACCGCGATTGGAACCGGTAAAAATGGTGATGGTAAAGTATTCGTTACGGAAGTTTTAGATGCGATGCGTATTCGTACCAATGAACGAGGCGACGACGCACTGATGTAGACCGTTCTTAGAAACAGTCGGAATGGAGGGAACTATGAGTAAACCTATTGTATCTCTTGTAAATGTAGAAAAATGGTATGGAACCAATCATGTCGTAAAGAACATGAATATCAATATTGCCGAAGGGGAATTTCTGACACTGTTAGGACCATCCGGATGTGGAAAGACAACGACACTGCGTATGATTTCCGGTTTTGAACTGCCGACTTCCGGTGTGATTAAAGTCCAGGGGGAGAGCGTAGAGAAAAAAGAACCGTATCAGCGCGATGTCAACACGGTATTTCAGAATTATGCGTTATTTCCGAATATGAATGTTTTTGACAATGTAGCGTATGGACTTAAGGTGAAAAAAGTTCCGAAAGCTGAAATTAAAGAGAGGGTAACGGAAATGCTTAAGCTTGTCCAGCTTGAAGGTTTTGGCAAGCGGCGCATCACTCAGATGTCCGGTGGACAGAAGCAGCGTGTGGCAATTGCAAGGGCACTGATTAACCGCCCGAAAGTATTGCTTTTGGATGAGCCGCTTGGCGCGCTTGATTTGAAACTGAGAAAGCAGATGCAGATTGAGTTAAAGCGTTTGCAGAGAAAGCTTGGTATTACCTTTGTTTATGTAACACATGATCAGGAAGAGGCACTTACGATGAGTGACCGCATTGCGATTATCAATCAGGGTGTTTTGGAACAGGTGGATACAGCATTTGATATTTATGAACATCCAAAGACAAGGTTTGTTGCCGGATTTATCGGCGAATCCAATATCTTTGATGCTGTTGTAATCAGTCAGGATGGCGATACCGTAACCGTAGGTACGGAAGTCGGAAAGGCGCAGGCATCCGGCTTTACCGGTGAACTGGCAGCAGGAAGTGCTGTTTCGGTATCGGTTCGTCCGGAAAATATGCTGTATTCGAGAGAGCGGGTAGAAGGATTTCATATCAAAGGGGTGGTGAAAGAACATATTTATGTCGGAAACCTGATTAAAACCATTGTTTTACTAAATGATGGAACGGAAGTAAAAATTAATCGATTTTCGATGGATGACCTTCCAAAAGAGGGAGAGATGATTTATCTGTACTGGCATCTGGAAAAGGGAATTGTACTGCCGGAGAAAAATCTGGTAGATACGGATGCTTCCCGTGATATTGAAGGAGGCGATGAGGATGAAGAAGAATAAAGAAGGAACGCAGGTTGCAAAACACAAAGACAAAAAATCGTTTAAGGCGAGACTATCTTCTATTATAATGTGTGCGCCTGTTACAATTTGGTCGGTTCTGTTTGTGCTTGTGCCGGTCGGAATGCTTTTGTTCATGAGTTTTATGACGAAGGGACCGCTTGGGAAAATCGTGTATAAATTTACACTGGATAACTACGCGGAAATTTTTAAACCGGTTTATGTAACGGTTGTGAAACAGTCGCTTTTGATTGCCGTGTGGACGACCGTTCTTACGATTTTACTTGGGTATCCACTAGCTACCGTGATTGCCCACGTGAAGAAAAAGACTTCCGGTGTTCTGACGGTGCTTCTGATGCTTCCTTTATGGGTCAGCGGTTTGGTTATTTTGTATAGTTTTGTTGTTATGTTAAATAATTCCGGTATCATCAATACGGTGCTTATGTCACTTGGTATTATCAAAAAGCCGATTGACCTTTTGTATAACAATTTTGCGGTTATCGTCGGTATGATTTATATGTTTCTGCCATTTGCGGTACTGCCTATGTATTCATCGATTGAAAAACTTGATCCGGGTCTGATTGAGGCATCAAAAGATTTGGGAGCGGGACCGATTAAGACATTTTGCAAAGTAACTCTGCCGCTTACGGCACCGGGAATCTTTGCCGCAGTAATTCTTACATTTATCCCTTGTATCGGATATTATATGGTAACGGATATGCTCGGTGGCGGTACCTCGATGATGGTTGGTAACTTGATTTATCGTCAGTTTACCATCGCGAGAAACTGGCCGTTTGGCGCCGCCCTATCCATTATTCTGGCAGCGATAATTTTGTTAATGGTATTAATCTACACGAAACTTGGTGGAGATTTGGATGATTTGGGGGCTTAGTCTATGGAAAAGAGAAAAAAGAAAAAACGAGTGATGTCATTCCTCGGAAAAGTATATGTCGTCCTATTGTTTTTGTTTATCTACGCACCGGTTTTTGTCATGATTGCCTTTTCGTTTAACGATAGTCATGCCAATGTGGTGTGGTCGGGATTTACAACAAAATATTATGTGAAACTGTTTAGTGATTCCGGGATTTGGGAAGTGCTTGGTACGACACTTTTGATTGCGGTAATTTCCACTTTGATTGGTCTGGTTGTCGGAACAACCGGAGCGGTCGGATTGCGCAATGCGAAGTTTAAAGGAAAGAAATTGATTATGAATACCATTTACTTTCCGATTGTAATTCCGGAAATCGTGCTTGCGGTTGCGCTGTTGCTCGTCTTTAACCTGTCAAATATCGGATTAAGTATCGGTACTATCATTATTGGTAATACAACATTAGTTCTTCCGTATGTTTACATTACGGTAAAGGCAAGACTTGTCGGCATGGACCCAAGTATTGAAGAGGCGTCCATGGACCTTGGTGCAGACCGTGTGTACACATTTCTTCATGTGACACTGCCGGCGATTATGCCGGGAGTTATGTCCGGCGCATTTATGGCATTTTCTTTGGTACTGGATGAACTGATTGTAACGAGTTTCCTTGCCAATGCCGAGACGACGACACTGCCGATGAAGGTGTACTCAATGATTAAGAAAGGTATTTCGCCGGAAATCAATGCACTGACAACGATTATTTTTGGTGTTTGCCTGCTTGGGCTTTTGGCTTATCTCATTCACTGGATGCTGCATGCACATAAGGTGAAAAAGGTTCGTGCTAATGCGATGATGTAACTGTTTTCTGGAAAAGGAGGGTGTTTATGTCAGATACAAGAATTGATTTTTTATATTTAAATGAAAAAGATATGATAGATGCCGGTGTTTTGGATGCCGGACATTGTGTGGAGACGATGGAAGAAGTGCTTTGTCTTTTGGCAAAAGGCGACGTTTTGATGGGCGGAAAAAATCGGAGAGAGCATGGCATCCAATTGATTTTTCCAAAAGAATCAGAAATCCCAGGCTTCCCTCTTGAGGATTCGCGTGACCGAAGATTTATGTCGATGCCGGCGTATCTCGGTGGACGATTTCATTTAGCCGGTGAAAAATTTTATGGCTCAAATGGGCGAAATGTGAGGAAAGGACTGCCGCGTTCCATTTTGATGGCGACACTAAATGATGTGGAGACCGGACAGCCGCTTGCCTATATGTCAGCCAATTTGCTGTCTGCCATGCGCACCGGCGCGGTGCCGGGGGTGGTTGCCAAGCATTTGTCAGTAAAAAATCCGAAAGTGCTGACACTTTTGGGACCCGGCGTTGTAAATAAAACATGTCTGATGGCATATATGTCCCAGTTTGATTCTATTGATACCATTAAGATTAAAGGAAGTTCTGCGGCATCCGCAACAGCGAAAGAAATGGAGCGTTTTATTAAAGAAAAGTATCCGCAGGTTTCCCAAATTGTTTTGTGCGGTACGGATGAAGAAGCGGTAAAGGATGCAGATATCATCAGCGAGGCAACTTCGGTCGAAAAACGCCGGTGGCCGGTGCTGAAGCCCGAATGGATTAAGCCCGGCTGTTTGATTATTTCCTCCGGCACAATGGATTTTAGCGATTATGATTTTATGGTGAAAGATATCCGCAAAATTGTGGATAACTACCCGATGTATGAGGAGTACATAGAAATTTATGAGGAGTGGGATGAAAATGGAAAGCGTCTCTCATCAGGAATCCCCGGCATGTATTATGTCAACATGGTGGACGATGGAAAAATTGAGCGTTCAGAAGTGACAGAGCTTGGTGAGATTTTGCTTGGTGAAAAAAAAGGACGCAAATCGGATGATGAAATTATTATGGTCAGTGTCGGCGGTATGCCGATTTTAGATGTCGGCTGGGGGTATGAGTGTTACTGCAAGGCGAAAGAAAAGGGCATTGGAACGACATTGAATTTATGGGAAAAACCGTATCTTTATTAATAAAGGGGGCGGTTGGTATGAATCGAAGAATTACGGTGAAATACTGTTTTTTGCAGGGAGGATACTGGACGCTCGCAGCTGTAGCGATGGCGTTTACAACACCGCTTTTAGAGGCAAAAGGTTTTTCCGGAACAGAAATCGGAATTTTGAGTGCTGTCAAATATCTGGCAGTGCTCATTTTTCAAATGGTATTAGGAAGTTTTGCGGATAAACACGCCGAAAAAGTTCCCTTGCAGCGCATGTTGATTCTCATGACTTTTGTAAATATTATTTTTTCTTTTTTATTTTATTTAACCGGACATACGATGTGGATGGCAATGCTCACGCTAATTGTTTTTGGCATGACAATCCACTGCGCTTCGCCGCTTGTGGATTCGCTGTCCATCCAGTACATGAACCACGGCGTGAAAATGAACTACGCCATATCGCGTGCCTGCGGTTCTTTGTGCTGGGCCGTTTTCTGCGTTGTGGTTGGTTTGATTGCCGATGCGTTTGGGGCAAACCGGATTTTAATTTTCCAGATTGTCGTAAGTTTTTTGTTTGCTTTTTTTGCGTTTAATATGGATGCTGTCGATTTTTCAAAGGAAAGAAAAAAGGAAGAAAAAACGGGAGATTTAGCCTCTGAAAATTCAGACGCGGAATGTGAAATAGGAGAAGTTCATTCGTGTTTTTATCTGCTGAAACATTTTCCTAAATATTCATTATTTTTGCTTGGACTTGTGTTTGTCTTTGCCGCTTATAATATGAATAGTACATTTCTCATTGACTGGATTGAGGGCATGGGAGGAAATCACGCGGACTATGGGATGGCTCAGTTCGTGCTTGCAATGGCGGAAATTCCGGTGGCACTTGTCTTTTACCGGATTCGTGGACGAGTTTCCATTGATAAACTGATGGTAGTCTGTGCATTCTTTTGCTTCCTTCGCGCCACGGCAACGACATTTTCCGGTAGCGTAACACTTGTCATTTTGTCGCAGGCACTGGAACTGTTAGGGCTCAGTATTTATTATGTCGGCACGGTGTATTTTGTCATGGACTATCTGCCGCAGGCGGATGCCGTAAAAGGTGCTTCCCTCATTAACCTCGCCGGGATGGGGCTTGGGGAGATGGCAGGAAGTATCTCGTGTGGTTTGATTAAAGATGCGTTTGGCTTGAGAAATCTTATGCTTTTGAGTAGTGGTGTCGGGCTTGTGGGCGTTGTGGTTATGGTGTGGATGTGGCAGAGTTTGAAATGATGGGTTTGTGACAAATGTTTGCAGCCAGTTCTTTTGGATTCCAGTAATTCCGTAGAAAAACTTTGTGACTCGTGGGTTTGAGTACGTCGGTATGTGGCGCTGGTAGTTTCAGTGCCCATACCGCTACGCACTCAACAAACGGGAGTGCCCACGAGACGCAAAGCTTTTCTACGGAACTACGGAAAACAAAAAAGTGCCAACAAACACTTGACACAAACGTTCTTTTTCCTTGCATAAAAATAACATCTTCTGTTATGATATAATCAATTGGGGAATTTATTTGAAAGACGAGGAAATAGATTGATGGAGCATGTGTATAACGGAAAGGAAAACACAAAATATTTAAAACTATTAAAACAAAACTATTCATCAAGTCAGGCGGTAATCCGGGAAATCGTAAATTTAACGGCCATTACAAACCTGCCGAAAGGGACGGAGTTTTTCTTAAGTGATATTCATGGTGAATATGAAGCATTTTTGCATATTATGAATAACTGTTCCGGAGTAATCAAAGAAAAAGTGGACTTGATTTTTAAAGATACCTTATCGGAGTTTGACAGACAGGAACTGTGTACACTGATTTATTATCCGAGAGAAAAAATGGACCAGATCTTAAAGGTAACCGAGGACAAGGATGAGTGGTTCCGCATCACCCTCTACCGTCTCATTGAGATCTGTAAGCGCGCGGCCAGTAAATACACCCGCTCCAAGGTCCGCAAAGCCATGCCGCCGGATTTTGCCTACGTTCTGGAAGAGCTGATCACCGAAAAAGACGACAGCGTCGATAAAGCTTCCTATTACAACGCCATCGTCAACACGATCATCCACGTTGGCCGCGGCCGGGAATGCATCATCGCCATGAGCCAGCTGATCCAGCGTCTCGTCATCGACCACTTACATATTGTAGGCGACATCTTCGACCGAGGCCCTGGTCCTCACAAGATCATGGACAAGCTGATGGACTATCACTCCGTAGATATCCAGTGGGGAAACCACGATGTTCTGTGGATGGGTGCTGCCGCAGCCTGGCTGCATTGCCAACGTCATCCGTATCTGCGCCCGCTACGGCAACCTGGATATCTTAGAGGATGGGTACGGCATCAATCTGCTGCCGCTTGCCACCTTCGCCTTAAATACCTACAAGGATGATCCCTGCACCTGCTTTAAGTTAAAGGGTTCCAATGAACTGAACCAGTACGAGGTTGAGGTCAACTTAAAGATGCACAAGGCAATCTCTATCATCCAGTTTAAGGCTGAAGGCCAGCTCATCAAGGAGCACCCGGAATACCACATGGAGCAGCGCAATCTCCTGCATCGCATCGATTACGAGCATGGTACGATCACCATGGATATGCCGGACGAGAACGGCAATCTGGTGCCGCACACCTACACCCTGTTAGACAACAACTTCCCCACTATCGACCCAAAAGATCCTTATGCCTACACCCCGATCGAGGCTGATATTATGGACCGCTTAAGTAAGGCCTTTCTGAACTGTGAAAAGCTTCAGCAGCATGTCAGATTCCTGCTGGCCAAGGGAAGTCTGTATAAGATTTACAACGGAAATCTTCTCTACCATGGCTGCATTCCGTTAAACGCAGACGGAAGCTTCCAGGAAATCGAGATCAATGGTTCCTGCTTCCACGGCAGGGCGCTCTATGATATTCTGGAAAGCTACATCCGCAAAGCTTTCATGGGCGTTTCCGATCGCGAAAAACGCCTTGGCCGGGATATCATGTGGTACATCTGGCTGAATAAAGACTCACCGCTTTTTGGCAAGGACAAAATGGCTACGTTCGAGCGCTACTTCCTGGCTGAAAAAGAAACACACACAGAAAAAAAGAATCCATACT
>ERZ772805.2476-NODE-2476-length-11904-cov-22.543253_pt1 | contig 11904 bp, 4 predicted proteins | sample MGYA00511344_ERZ772805 | MGnify/ENA primary metagenome ERZ772805 (study PRJEB29015, sample SAMEA2737730) | human gut metagenome | biome: human gut; feature: human-associated habitat; material: faeces | place: China | collected 2012 ...
CTGACACTTAAAGATGGCACTACAAACACACTTTCTGATTCAAGTTCTAATAGTGATGAAGATGCGGATGCTGTGATTTTTTCTAAAGGAGATTTGACCATTAACGGTTCAGGTACTCTAAACATTGATGCCAAGAAAAATAACGGTATTAAAGCCAATGACAGCCTTCATATGACTGGCGGTACCTATAAGATTTCCTCAGTCGGTGATGCCTTCAATGTCAATGATGAACTCAACATCACAGGAACAACTATGACCATTGAAGCGGAAGAAGATGGTGTTAAGGTCGATAATGATGACGACACCTCAGTAGGTACCATGTATCTGTCTGACAATACCATGACCATTAAGGCTGGTGACGACGGTATTCATGCGTCCGGGGACCTGATTATTGATAGTGGTACTTACAAGGTTGAAAAATCAACCGAAGGTATCGAAGGTAAATCTGTGACCATTAATGGTGGAAATATAGATGTCTATGCAACGGATGATGGTGTCAATGTGGCCAATGCTAATGCCAGTCAAAGTGAGATTTTCTTCAAGATGACCGGTGGAACACTAAATGTTGAGGTTGGTGAGGGTGATACAGACCCAATCGATTCTAACGGCGATATTTTTGTATCGGGTGGAACGATTAATCTGACTGGCCAGTCTGGCTTTGACTTCGATGGTTCAGCGACCTATACCGGTGGTGACATTACTATCAATGGTGAGAAACAAACTAAGATTGAAAACTCAATGCCTGGCGGCGGTGGCCCTCAAGGTGACGGTGGTCCCCAAGGTGGTGGGCAACCAGGTGGCTTTGGCGGAGGTCACTAAAGAGTCATAGGATGAGACAGAAAGGAAGTGCCTATGTATATTATTATTCCAGCTTATGAACCAGACAAACGCCTGATTCAGGTGGTTCAAGATATTACAATAAAACTCCCTAAAGCCCGTATTATTGTTGTTAATGATGGGAGTGGCCCAGGCTATAACGACTATTACGACGAAACGGCTTTTATTGGAGCGACTGTCCTTACCCATCCTATCAATAAAGGAAAATGAGCTGCTCTCAAAACTGCCTTTGCTCACATTCAAGAAGAAGTAGTCAGTCAGCACCTTTCGGCTCAACCTATTGTCACAGTTGACAGTGACGGTCAACATCTGATTAAAGATATTGTCCGTGTGGCCAAGGCAATCGAGGAAAATCCCAGTCATCTTGTTTTGGGTGCGCGTGCCTTTGTTGGTAAGGTGCCAGCACGTAGCCGCTTTGGAAATAAGGTGACTGCTGGACTCTTCCGTCTAGTAACTGGCCAAAAGGTGACAGATACTCAGACAGGGCTTCGAGGCATGTCAACCGACCTGATTCCATGGCTTCTTAATCTGGATGGCAATCGTTTTGAGTACGAGTTTAATATGTTGCTTGAAGCCAAAAAGTCAGGCCATCAAATCTCTGAAGTCCCTATTGAGACCGTTTATCTGGAGGAAAATAAAAGTTCGCACTTTCGCCCCATTCGTGATTCCATCCGTATTTACAGCCCTTTTTTAAAGTTCTCTGGCACGGCCGTCCTGGCCTCAGTCATTGATGCAACAGCCTTATTTGTGCTATTTGCCTTGACGAAAAATCTGCTTCTTTCGGTCGTGCTAGCTCGTGTGATTTCGGCTTCCAGCCAGTGTCTACTGAACGCTAATGTGGTCTTTAATCCGACAAGCTCCCTCTTTAGATCGAGTGTTCGTTACTTTATGTTGGTCCTGGTCCTCCTGGCCTGTAACTATTTCTTACTTAGTAGTCTAGTTGCCATTGGTTTAGGCCTGGTTCTGGCAAAATTGGTTACAGAAACCTTGCTCTTTTTAGTCAGCTACAGGGTCCAACATAATGTGGTTTTTGCTTAATAGCTGACTTGAAAATCGCTAACTGATTGAATAGAGATAGTTTATTTACCTCTCAATTACCTCTAAAAATTTTCCTAAAAATATAGAAAAAACTACCGTTTTCGACATTCGGTAGTTTTTAATGATTGTCAAAATGTTTTTCAATTTACATTATGATTAAAAATTGAAATGACTTGATAAAGACTCGAAAAGGCTGAAAAAAATATGCTATAATGAAATTGTTTGAATTATGTAGATTTCATTCAAACTAGGAAAATGAAAAGAGGACCTAAAATGGGAAAAAAGGTACATTATAAGCTTCACAAAGTTAAGAAGCAGTGGGTGACGATTGCCGTCACTTCGGCAGCACTTGCCTCTATCGTAGGTGGTGCTACAGTTGCCAATCAAAAGGTTTCAGCCGATGAAACAACTCAACCAGTTGCCTCTACGACAGCTGAAAGCGATGTTGTCGTCGAAACGCATGAAGTAGCCGCTCCTGCAGCAACTGCTACGACAGATGCGACAGCAACAACAACTGACAAGGCTGCTGATACTGCAACGGTCGAAACTCCTGCGGCAGTAACCACTGCAGCAGATACAAGTGCTAATACGGTGGCACCAGCAACAAGTGATCGTGCAGCAGTAGCAAATGGTGCGACAACAGAAGCACCAGCTGCAACTGCGACTGCGACAGATACAACGCTTACAGTAGCTGAAAAACCAAAATCTGGTGTTACTGAAAAAGAAGAAACAGCAGCACTCTCTTTGGACAACATCAAACAAGTTGATGGTAAATACTATTATGTCAAAGAAGATGGTTCATACAAAACAAACTTTGCTGTTTCAGTTAATGGCCAGTTGCTTTACTTTGGTAAAGATGGTGCTTTGACAAGCACATCAACACACTCGTTCACACCAGGTACAACTAATCTAGTTGATGCTTTCTCTTCACATAACCGTGCTTACGATTCTAAGAAAGAAAGCTTTGAGTTGGTAGATGGTTATTTGACACCTAATAGCTGGTACCGTCCAGTCACTATTTTGGAAAATGGTGAAAAATGGCGTGTATCAACTGAGAAAGACTTCCGTCCACTTTTGATGGCATGGTGGCCTGATGTAGATACACAAGTTGCCTACCTCAATACTTTCTCTAAACACTTTAACCTTAACGCAACTTATTCAACCAGCCAAAGTCAATCTGAATTGAATGCAGCTGCTAAGACAATTCAAATTAAGATTGAACAAGAAATTTCAGCTAAAAAATCAACTGAATGGCTTCGTCAAGCAATTGAGTCTTTTGTAAAAGAACAAGACCAGTGGAATACTACAACTGAAAACTATACCCTTGCTGACCACCTTCAAGGGGGAGCTCTTCTTTATGTCAATAATGACAAGACCCCTTGGGCAAATTCTGATTACCGTTTGCTTAACCGTACACCAAGTAACCAAGATGGTTCTCTAAATGGTACAGGAAGATACTTGGGTGGTTATGAATTCCTACTTGCCAATGACGTTGATAACTCAAATCCAGTTGTGCAAGCTGAGCAGTTGAACCAAATTCACTATCTTGTGAACTGGGGATCAATTGTTATGGGTGATAAGGATGCTAACTTTGATGGTATCCGTGTTGATGCAGTTGATAATGTTGATGCAGACCTTCTCCAAGTTTATACAAACTACTTCCGAGCAGCCTTTGGTGTGGATAAATCTGAAGCTAATGCACTCGCTCACATTTCTATCCTTGAAGCTTGGGATTTAAATGATAATGCTTATAATCAAAAACATGATGGTGCAGCCCTTGCCATGGATAATAACCTTCGTTATGCAATTATGGGTGCACTTTATGGATCGGGCTCTTCATTGAAAGATTTGATTACTAGCAGTTTGACAGACCGTACAAATAATAGTAAGTATGGAGATACACAAGCTAACTATATCTTTGCGCGTGCTCATGATAACCTTGTTCAAGATATCATTCGTGATATTGTTCAAAAAGAGATCAATCCAAAATCAGATGGTTATACCATGACTGATGCTGAATTGAAACGTGCCTTTGAAATCTATAATGAAGATATGAAGAAGGCAGAAAAACGTTATACTATTAACAATATTCCAGCTGCCTATGCTTTGATTCTTCAAAATATGGAGCAGGTAACTCGTGTTTATTATGGAGATCTTTATACGGATAACGGCCAATATATGGCTACCAAGTCTCCTTACTACGATGCTATCACAACGCTCTTGAAGAACCGTATGAAATATGTTTCAGGTGGACAATCGATGAAAGTCGACACGTTCAATGGAAAAGAAATCTTGTCATCTGTTCGTTACGGTAAAGATATTATGACTGCTGACCAAACTACGGGTGTAGCAGAAACAAGTAAACATTCTGGTATGTTGACCCTTATTGCCAATAATCAGGATTTCTCACTGGGTGATGGTACTTTGAAAGTTAACATGGGTAAACTTCATGCTAACCAAGCCTACCGTCCATTACTTCTTGGTACTGATAAGGGAATTGTCACTTACGAAAATGATGCAGCAGCAGCTGGAAAAATTAAATACACTGATGCTGAAGGGAACTTGACTTTCAGTGGAGATGAAATCAAGGGGTATCGAACTGTTGATATGAGAGGTTATCTTGGTGTTTGGGTACCAGTAGGTGCACCTGATAACCAAGATATCCGTGTTAAAGGTTCAGATAAGAAACTTGACAAGACATTTTCTGCTACTGAAGCATTGGACTCACAAGTTATCTATGAAGGTTTCTCAAACTTCCAAGATTTTGTTGAAAAAGATAGCCAATATACTAATAAATTGATTGCAGAAAATGCAGAACTCTTCAAGTCATGGGGAATCACATCATTCGAGATGGCTCCTCAATTTGTATCGGCTGATGACCGTACCTTCCTTGATTCTGTTATCCAAAATGGTTATGCCTTTACTGACCGATATGACCTTGCCATGAGCAAGAATAACAAATACGGTTCTAAAGAAGATCTTCGTGATGCCCTTAAGGCGCTTCACAAGCAAGGTATTCAAGCAATTGCTGACTGGGTTCCAGATCAACTTTACCAATTGCCAGGACAAGAAGTTGTAACAGCAACACGTGCTAATAGTTATGGTACTCCAAAGGCCAATGCTTATATCAATAACACTTTATATGTTGCAAATTCTAAATCATCAGGTAAGGACTTCCAAGCTCAATATGGTGGTGAGTTCCTTGATGAGCTCCAAAAGAAATATCCACAGTTGTTTGAAGATGTGATGATATCAACTGGTAAGAAGATTGATCCATCTGTTAAAATCAAGCAATGGTCTGCTAAGTACATGAATGGTACTAATATCCTTGGTCGTGGTAGTCGTTATGTTCTCAGTAACGATGCTACTGGTCGCTACTATCAAGTTACTGAGAATGGCATCTTCTTGCCAAAACCTTTGACAGATCAAGGTGGTAAGACAGGTTTCTACTATGATGGTAAGGGTATGGCCTACTTTGATAATAGTGGTTTCCAAGCTAAGAATGCTTTCATTAAATATGCTGGAAATTACTATTACTTCGATAAAGAAGGTTATATGTTAACTGGTCGTCAAGATATCGATGGTAAGACTTATTTCTTCTTGCCAAACGGTATCCAGCTTCGTGATTCTATTTATCAACAGGATGGTAAATATTATTACTTTGGTAGCTTTGGTGAGCAGTACAAAGATGGTTACTTTGTATTCGATGTACCGAAAGAAGGTACTTCAGAAACAGAAGCTAAATTCCGTTATTTCTCACCAACTGGAGAAATGGCTGTTGGCTTGACTCATGCTGGTGGAGGATTGCAATACTTTGATGAAAATGGCTTCCAAGCTAAAGGTACTAAGTATGTTACTCCAGACGGAAAACTCTACTTCTTCGATAAAAATTCAGGTAATGCCTACACAAATCGTTGGGCTGAAATCGATGGTATCTGGTATGAATTCAATGATCAAGGCTATGCACAAGCTAAGAAGGGTGAATTCTACACAACAGATGGCTCAACATGGTTCTACCGTGATGCAGCTGGTAAAAATGTGACAGGTGCTCTTACTTTGGATGGTCACGAATACTACTTCCGTGCAAATGGTGCCCAAGTTAAAGGTGAATTTGTTACTGAAAATGGCAAGATTAGCTACTACACTGTAGATAATGGTTACAAGGTTAAAGACAAGTTCTTCGAAGTAAACGGCAAATGGTACCATGCTGATAAGGATGGTAACCTCGCCACAGGTCGTCAAACAATTGACCACCTTAACTATTACTTCAATGCTGATGGAAGCCAAGTCAAATCTGATTTCTTCACTCTTGATGGTGGTAAGACATGGTACTATGCCAAAGATAATGGTGAAATCGTGACAGGTGCCTATAGCATTGGCGGTAAAAACTATTACTTCAAAGAAGATGGTAGCCAAGTTAAAGGTGACTTTGTTAAGAATGCTGATGGTTCACTTTCTTACTATGATAAAGATTCAGGGGAGCGTCTCAATAACCGTTTCTTGACAACTGGTAACAATGTTTGGTACTACTTCAAAGATGGTAAGGCTGTAACAGGACGCCAAAATATCGATGGTAAAGAGTATTACTTTGATCATTTGGGACGTCAAGTTAAAGGTAGCCCAATCAGCACACCAAAAGGAGTGGAATACTACGAATCAGTTCTTGGAGAACGTGTGACAAACACATGGATCACTTTCCAAGACGGTAAGACTGTCTTCTTCGATGAAAATGGTTATGCTGATTTTGATAAATAATCAATCAATCTAATCTTAATCTGAGAGATTAAGTGAAAAACGATATGATTTGACATGAATTTATAGGTGAAATTTCTTGAAAACGAGAATCGTTTAAAGAAATTTTGCCTTTTTTTGCTCCTTAAAGAAAAAAATCTGACAAATATCAATTTTGAGTCAGAATCGTTGTAAAAGCCATTGTATCAAGGGTTTTAGTGGTTTTTATAGAAAATAGTTTTACTTATCAAATGATATGAAAATGAGAATTGAAAGCCTATGAAATAGGTGTGTTACAAAACTTTTCTAATGTTGCTGTTATGTTACATATAATTTATAAAAAAACAATTAATTCGAGAAATAGTTAGAAAATAATGATATAATGTAATTGTTTGAAATCGGATAGATTTCAGTCTGATTTTGACAAATAAAATCACGGGGAAAATTATAATGGAAAATAAGGTACACTATAAGCTTCATAAAGTTAAGAAGCAATGGGTCACAATTGCAGTTGCCTCTGCAGCACTTGCTACTGTCGTAGGAGGATTGTCTGCAACAACATCTTCAGTTTCAGCGGATGAAACTCAAGATAAGTTAGTAACTCAACCAAATTTAGATACAACAGCCGATTTAGTTACTTCTACAGAAGCAACCAAAGAAGTCGATAAACGTACAAATACAAAAGAAGCAGATGTTTTAACGCCTGCTAAAGAAACAAATGCCGTCGAAACAGCAACTACAACGAACACACAAGCAACAGCTGAAGCAGCTACAACAGCAACAACTTCTGATGTAGCGGTGGCAGCTGTTCCAAATAAAGAAGCAGTTGTGACAACAGATGCACCAGCTGTTACAACTGAAAAAGCAGAAGAACAACCAGCAACAGTGAAGGCTGAAGTTGTAAACACAGAAGTTAAAGCGCCAGAAGCTGCTTTGAAAGATTCAGAAGTAGAAGCTGCGCTTTCCTTGAAAAACATCAAAAACATTGATGGTAAATATTACTATGTTAATGAAGATGGTTCACACAAAGAAAACTTTGCCATTACTGTAAATGGTCAATTGCTTTACTTTGGTAAAGATGGTGCCCTTACAAGCTCATCAACATATTCTTTCACACAAGGAACAACAAATATTGTTGATGGTTTCTCAATAAATAACCGTGCCTACGATTCATCTGAAGCTAGCTTTGAATTGATTGATGGTTACTTGACTGCTGATAGCTGGTACCGTCCAGTTTCTATCATCAAAGATGGTGTAACTTGGCAAGCATCAACTGCAGAAGATTTCCGTCCACTTTTGATGGCTTGGTGGCCAAATGTAGATACACAAGTTAACTACTTGAACTACATGTCTAAAGTATTTAACTTGGATGCTAAATACACTAGCACAGATAAGCAAGAAACTTTGAATGTTGCTGCTAAGGATATCCAAGTTAAGATTGAACAAAAGATTCAGGCTGAAAAATCAACACAATGGTTGCGTGAAACTATTTCTGCTTTTGTTAAGACACAACCACAATGGAACAAAGAAACTGAAAACTACTCTAAAGGTGGCGGCGAAGATCACCTTCAAGGTGGTGCCCTTCTCTATGTAAATGATTCACGTACACCATGGGCTAACTCTAACTATCGTCTTTTGAACCATACGGCTACTAATCAAAAGGGTACAATTGATAAGTCAGTTCTTGATGAGCAGTCAGATCCAAACCACATGGGCGGTTTCGACTTCTTGCTAGCTAATGACGTAGATTTGTCAAACCCAGTTGTTCAAGCGGAACAATTGAACCAAATCCACTACCTTATGAACTGGGGTTCAATCGTTATGGGTGACAAGGATGCTAACTTCGATGGTATCCGTGTCGACGCGGTAGATAATGTCGATGCAGACATGCTTCAACTCTACACAAACTACTTCCGTGAGTACTATGGTGTTAACAAATCTGAAGCAAACGCTCTTGCTCACATCTCAGTCCTTGAAGCATGGAGTCTTAATGACAACCACTACAATGACAAGACAGATGGCGCTGCGCTTGCTATGGAAAACAAACAACGTTTGGCTCTCCTCTTCTCATTGGCTAAACCAATCAAAGAACGTACACCGGCTGTAAGTCCTTTGTATAACAATACTTTCAACACGACACAACGTGATGAAAAGACTGATTGGATTAACAAAGATGGAAGCAAGGCCTATAACGAAGACGGAACAGTTAAACAGTCTACAATCGGTAAATACAACGAGAAATACGGAGATGCGTCAGGAAACTACGTCTTTATCCGTGCCCATGATAACAACGTTCAAGATATTATTGCTGAAATCATCAAGAAAGAAATCAATCCAAAATCAGATGGTTTCACAATCACTGATGCTGAAATGAAGAAAGCCTTTGAGATTTATAACAAAGACATGCTCAGCAGCGACAAAAAATATACCTTGAACAACATCCCAGCAGCATACGCTGTTATGTTGCAAAACATGGAAACAATCACTCGTGTCTACTATGGAGACCTTTATACAGATAATGGTAATTACATGGAAACTAAGTCTCCATATTACGATACCATTGTTAACTTGATGAAGAATCGTATCAAGTATGTATCTGGTGGACAAGCTCAACGTTCATACTGGTTGCCAACTGATGGTAAGATGGACAATTCAGATGTTGAACTCTACCGTACAAATGAAGTCTATGCTTCAGTACGTTATGGTAAAGACATCATGACAGCTGATGATACAGAAGGTTCTAAATACAGCCGTACATCTGGTCAGGTAACACTTGTAGCTAACAATCCAAAATTGACTTTGGATCAATCAGCTAAACTTAATGTTGAAATGGGTAAAATCCATGCCAACCAAAAATACCGTGCTTTGATTGTTGGTACAGCTGATGGTATCAAGAACTTTACATCTGATGCAGATGCAATCGCAGCAGGTTATGTGAAAGAAACAGACAGCAACGGTGTCTTGACTTTCGGTGCTAATGACATTAAGGGTTATGAAACATTTGATATGTCTGGTTTCGTAGCAGTTTGGGTTCCAGTTGGAGCTTCAGATGATCAAGATATCCGAGTAGCGCCTTCAACAGAAGCTAAAAAAGAAGGAGAGTTGACTCTTAAAGCGACTGAAGCTTATGATTCACAATTGATCTACGAAGGATTCTCTAACTTCCAAACTATCCCAGATGGTTCAGATCCTTCAGTTTATACTAACCGTAAGATTGCTGAAAATGTTGATTTGTTCAAGTCATGGGGCGTAACATCATTTGAAATGGCACCTCAATTTGTATCTGCTGATGATGGTACTTTCCTTGACTCAGTTATCCAAAATGGTTATGCCTTTGCGGACCGTTATGACCTTGCTATGAGTAAGAACAATAAATACGGTTCTAAAGAAGACCTTCGTGATGCTCTTAAGGCACTTCACAAAGCTGGTATCCAAGCAATCGCTGACTGGGTTCCAGACCAAATTTACCAATTGCCAGGTAAGGAAGTCGTAACAGCGACTCGTACTGATGGTGCTGGACGTAAGATTGCGGATGCTATCATTGATCACTCGCTTTATGTAGCTAATACTAAGTCATCAGGTAAAGATTACCAAGCTAAATACGGTGGTGAATTCTTGGCTGAGCTTAAAGCTAAATACCCTGAAATGTTCAAGGTTAACATGATCTCAACTGGTAAACCAATTGATGATTCTGTTAAATTGAAACAATGGAAGGCTGAATACTTCAACGGAACAAACGTTCTTGAACGTGGTGTTGGCTATGTACTTAGCGATGAAGCAACTGGTAAATACTTCACAGTCACTAAAGATGGTAACTTCATTCCTCTTCAATTGACAGGTAAAGAAAAGGTTGTTACTGGATTCTCAAGTGATGGTAAGGGAATCACTTACTTCGGTACAAGTGGTACTCAAGCTAAATCTGCCTTTGTAACCTTCAATGGTAACACCTATTACTTCGATGCTCGTGGTCACATGATTACAAACGGTGAATACTCACCAAATGGTAAAGACGTTTATCGTTTCTTGCCAAACGGTATCATGTTGAGTAATGCCTACTATGTTGATGCTAATGGTAATACCTACCTTTACAACACTAAGGGTCAAATGTATAAGGGCGGTTACACTAAATTTGATGTTACTGAAACTAAAGACGGTAAAGAGTCTAAGGTTGTGAAATTCCGTTACTTCACTAATGAAGGTGTCATGGCCAAAGGTGTTACGGTTATTGATGGCTTCACACAATACTTTGGAGAAGACGGTTTCCAAGCTAAAGATAAATTAGTAACCTTTAAAGGTAAAACTTATTACTTTGACGCACACACTGGTAATGCTATCAAGAACACTTGGAGAAACATTGAAGGTAAATGGTATCACTTTGATGAAAATGGTGTTGCCGCTACAGGTGCTCAAGTTATCAATGGTCAAAAACTTTACTTTAATGAAGATGGAAGTCAAGTTAAAGGTGGCGTTGTTAAGAATGCAGATGGTACTTATAGTAAGTACAAAGAAGGTTCTGGAGAATTAGTTACTAACGAATTCTTCACAACTGATGGAAATGTATGGTACTATGCAGGCGCTGACGGTAAGACTGTTACAGGTGCTCAAGTTATCAATGGACAACACCTCTACTTTAAAGAAGATGGAAGTCAAGTTAAAGGTGGCGTTGTTAAGAATGCAGATGGTACCTATAGCAAGTACGATGCTGCAACAGGTGAACGTTTGACTAATGAATTCTTCACAACAGGTGATAACAATTGGTATTATGTTGGTTCTAATGGTAAGACAGTAACTGGTGAAGTTAAAATCGGTGCTGATACCTATTACTTCGCTAAAGATGGTAAACAAGTAAAAGGACAAACGGTAACTGCTGGCAATGGTCGTATTAGCTATTACTATGGTGATAGTGGTAAGAAAGCCATCAGCACATGGATAGAAATCCAACCAGGAATCTACGTTTACTTTGATAAGACTGGTATTGCTTACCCACCTAGAGTGTTAAACTAATAGATTGAAAAGGAGAACTTCGGTTCTCTTTTTCTACCATTTGCCAAGTCTATCAAGGCTTTAAGTAAAAAAAGAGATAAGATAGTGGCTATTCTGAGGTTACTGTCTTATTTTTAACACTTTTTGATCCATAAATGGGCATGCTAAAAAAACACCTCATCTGGTATTTTTTGAAACAAGGTGTTACAATAATACGGCATAGACAGCCTTATCGATTTTGGGTCAAAGAGTAATCGTAAAGTTTGTTATGCGTAATGAGGTAATACATTGTTCGAATGAGACGATGTATAGAGG
>ERZ772805.2482-NODE-2482-length-11890-cov-47.281115_pt1 | contig 11890 bp, 10 predicted proteins | sample MGYA00511344_ERZ772805 | MGnify/ENA primary metagenome ERZ772805 (study PRJEB29015, sample SAMEA2737730) | human gut metagenome | biome: human gut; feature: human-associated habitat; material: faeces | place: China | collected 2012 ...
TAGGGAGGGGGGATTCGAAACACCCCTCCCTACCTCTGGCCCGCGCGGAGCGCAAAGCCATTTGACCGAAAAAGAAAACTCACCCCGCGCCATCGGCGCGCGCAGCCGCTTCCCTAAAAATGAAACAAATAAAACGAGGCGTTTCTATGAACTACGAATCCGCTTTGGAATACATCCACGCTGTCCAGTGGGCCGGCCACAAGCCGGGCCTCAGCCGCACCCGCACTCTGCTGGCGGCGCTGGGCGACCCCCACAAGAAGCTCCGCTTCGTCCATGTGGCGGGTACCAACGGCAAGGGCAGCACTGCCGCCATGCTGGCGTCCTGCCTGCAGGCGGCGGGGTATAGGGTGGGCCTGTACACTTCGCCTTTCATCAACCGCTTCAACGAGCGCATTCAGGTAAACGGCGAGCAGATACCCGACGACGCGCTGGTGCGTCTGGTGGAGCGCGTCCGCCCGGCGGCAGACGCCATGGCTGACGTCCCTACCGAGTTCGAAATTATCACGGCGCTGGGGATGCTCTGGTTCGCAGAAGAAAAATGCGACATCGTGGTGATGGAAGTGGGCCTCGGCGGTACGCTGGACTCAACCAACGTCATCGACCCGCCCGAGTGCGCGGTCATCACGGCGCTGGGCATGGACCATGTAAAAGAACTCGGCCCCACCATCGCGGACATCGCCGCTGCCAAGGCCGGCATCATCAAGCCGGGCAGTCCGGTGGTGAGCTACGGCGGTGTGCCGGAAGCGGACGCTGTCATCGCCCGTGTGGCCAAGGAGCAGAACGCGCCTCTCACGGTGGTGGATCTCTCCCACCTCAAAGTGGAGGGCGGCGACCTCGACGCCGTCACCTTCGATTTCGACGGGCTGGACGGTGTTCGTCTGCCCCTCATCGGCAGCTATCAGCCGAAAAATGCCGCCCTCGCTATCACGGTCCTCCGTGTGCTGCGGGGCAGGGGATGGAACATCCCCGACAGCGCCATCCGCACCGGCCTCGAACAGGTCAGCTGGCCGGGCCGGTTCGAGCTGCTGCGGCATTCGCCCGCTTTCCTGTTGGACGGCAGTCACAACGCCCACGGGATGCGGGCCACCGTCCAGAGCCTCCGGGACCGCTTCCCGGGGCAGAAGTTCGTTTTCCTGCTCAGCATCATGGCCGACAAGGATGTGGACGAGATGCTGGCACTGCTGCTGCCGCTGGCAAAGCGGTTCGTCACGGTCGCGGCCCACACGCCCCGCGCCATGCCCGCTGAGACGCTGGCAGAGCACATCCGCGCCCGGGGCGGAAAGGCTGAGGCAGCGGCGGACATCCCGGCGGGCGTTGCCCGCGCTGTGGAGCTGGGCGGCGACGGCCCGGTGTGTGCGCTGGGGACTCTCTACTTCTCCGGCGATGTCCGGCAGGCGTTTGCCCGGCTGACCGCAGAATAAACGACAAAAAGAAAAGCGATGGCCCAGTGCAGATGGGCCATCGCTTTTTTGCCCTTTCAGGCAAGCAGGGTAAATGATAAGAAGGTAAATGAAGAAAATAGCAATAATAAGAAGGTAAAAACAAGAAGAAAAACAAGGGCGCGGGATGCTATGTATCCAACAGCCTGCCTTTGTTGGATACAACAATAGCACGATTCCAGAAAAATTACAAGCCCTTTTTTGAAAAAACTTCCCAAAAAGGGGCGGAATGCTGTACTTTTGGCACAACGCACAAATCCCGGAGAGATTCACTGGCAATTTGACGAAGCAAGAAACGGCGGGGTGTTTCAAACAAGAACACTCTAAATTTTCGTAAGCCGCTCTCCGGCTCTTGCACGGCGGAGAAGGCTGTGCTAAGATGATAGCGTAAAATGAGAAGTCTGCGCTGAAATGAAAAACAGATGTGATATTGCAAACGACAAAGGAGAATATAGATGGTAAAAAATGCGTCAGCCGGCGAAAAGGCCGGCTGGTTCAACGGGCGGACGCCGCTGTTTTCCCAGAAAGACCTGCTGCGGCTGGTGGGGCCGCTGCTCATCGAGCAGTTTCTGGCCGTGACGGTGGGCATGGCCGACACCATGATGGTCTCCCGCTGCGGCGAGGCGGCCATCTCGGGCGTCAGCCTTGTGGATATGATAAACAACCTCATCATCGTGCTGTTCGCGGCGCTGGCCACCGGCGGCGCGGTGGTGGTGAGCCAGTATCTGGGCGCAAAGGAGCAGGAAAAGGCAAATGCCAGTGCGGGTCAGCTCATCCTGCTGAGCGCCATCCTGGGTACCGTGGTGGCTGCACTCTGCATCCTCTTCGCCCGGCCCATGATCAGCGCCTGCTACGGCTCCATCGACGCGGACGTTCTGGACGCCGGCGTCCTCTACCTTAAAATAACCGCCCTGAGCTATCCCTTCCTCGCGCTGTACAACGCGGGCGCGGCCCTCTTCCGCAGCATGGGCAACTCCAAGATCTCCATGCAGATCAGCGTCCTCATGAACATCATCAACATCGTGGGCAACGCGGTCTGCATCTTCGGCCTGAAAATGGGCGTCGATGGCGTTGCATGGCCCAGTGTCGTCTCCCGTGTCATCGCGGCGGTGCTCATTCTGGGCCGCTGCTACCAGAAGGGCCATGCCCTCACGGTGCCGAGGACCGTTAAGCTCGATACCGGTATGGCCAAGCGCATCCTTGGCATCGGCGTGCCGTCGGCCTTTGAGAACAGTCTGTTCGAGGCGGGCCGCATCGTCGTGGTGAGCATAATCTCCACTTTCGGCACCGTCCAGATCGCCGCCAACGCCGTCGCCAACAACCTCGACGGTGTGGGCTGCATCCCGGGCAAGGCCATCGGCCTTGCCATGATAACCGTCGTGGGCCGCTGCGTCGGCGCAGGGGATAACGAGCAGGCCATCTATTATACAAAGAAGCTGCTGGGCTGGGCCTACCTCGTCATGGGTGTGCTGAATGGCTTGATCCTGATTTTTGTCCGGCCTCTGGTGGGCATTTACGAGCTTTCGGGCGAGACGATGGAGCTCTCCATCATCCTGGCCTGCATCCACGCGGGCTTTGCAATGCTGCTCTGGCCTCTCTCCTTCGTGCTGCCCAACGCCCTGCGCGCCGCCAACGACGTCAAGTTCACGATGATCGTCTCCATCGCCAGCATGGCCTGCTGGCGTGTGGGCTTCAGCTATATCATCGGTGTGCGGATGGGCATGGGTGCCATCGGCGTCTGGATCGCCATGGTGGTGGACTGGGTCTGCCGCGTGACCTGCTTCGTGACCCGCTTCCGCAGCGGTGTCTGGAAAGAAAAATATAAGGCCTGAAAACAGAAAGGGACATTATATGAAACTCATCAGCTGGAACGTGAACGGGCTGCGCGCCTGTCTGACCCACGATTTTGCCGCAAGCTTCGCCGCGCTGGACGCGGACGTGTTCTCGGTGCAGGAGACCAAGATGCAGCCCGGGCAGGCCGACTTCGCCCCCGAGGGCTACACGGAATATACATACTCGGCGGAGAAGAAGGGCTACTCCGGCACAGCCTGCTGGTGCAAGACCGCGCCGCTGAGCGTGGCCACCGGCATCGGCATTGAAGAGCACGACCACGAGGGCCGTGTGCTGACGCTGGAATACCCGGAGTTTTACCTCGTCAACTGCTACACCCCCAACAGCCAGGACGGCCTGAAGCGGCTGGACTACCGGATGACATGGGAGGACGCCTTCCGCGCCTACCTGCTGGAGCTGGATGCCAAAAAGCCGGTCATCCTCTGCGGCGATCTGAACGTGGCCCATCAGGAAATTGATATTAAAAATGCCAGGACAAACCGGATGAGCGCCGGCTTTACTGACCAGGAGCGGGCCAAGATGACCGAGCTGCTGGCGGCGGGTTTCACCGACAGCTTCCGCGCCATCCATCCGGACGAGGTGAAATACAGCTGGTGGAGCTACCGCTTCCACGCCCGGGAGAAGAACGCGGGCTGGCGCATCGACTACTTCATCGTCTCGAACCGCATTGCGGACAAGATAAAAGCCGCCGAGATACACAACGAGGTGTTTGGCTCTGACCACTGCCCGGTGGAGCTGGACATCGACTTATAAGGAGGGCTCTATGCTCAAAAGCTATCTCATCGTATTCTTTATCTCGATGCTGCCCCTCATCGAGCTGCGCGGTGCCATCCCGGTGGGCATCGGGATGGGCCTGCCCATCCTGCCGACCTATCTGGTCTGTGTGGTGGGCAATATGCTGCCGGTGCCGTTCATCTATCTGTTCGCCCGTAAAGTTCTCATCTGGGGCTACCACAAGCCCATCATCGGCCCCTTCTGCCGTTTCTGCATCGTCAAGGGCGAAAAAGGAGGCCGTGCGCTGGAAGCCAAGGCCGGGCGCGGCCTCGTGGCGGCGCTGCTGCTCTTCGTGGGCATCCCGCTGCCGGGTACCGGCGCATGGACCGGCACGCTGGCCGCGTCCATCCTCGACATGAAGTTCAAAGATGTGCTCATCGCCTGCATGGGCGGCGTGCTGCTGGCCGGGATCATCATGGGTCTGGCAAGCGCAGGTCTTTTGGGAGCGCTGAGCGGTCTGTTTGCGGTGTAAGGCTGGTTTTCCATCGCAAAGTGTGCTAGAATAACAACAGCGTGTCTTGAGTAAAGACGAAGAAAGGACGAATCAAAGATGCAAGAGGCTTTGAACCAGAAGATCGACGCATTTGTTGCGGCGAACAAAGAGCAGATCCTGAAAGACATTGCCACGCTGGTGTCCATCAACAGCGTGGAGGGTGCCCCGGAAGAGGGCGCACCCTACGGCGCAGGCCCCCGTGCCGCGCTGGACAAGACGCTGGAGCTGGCCGCAGGCATGGGCCTTGCGACCCGCAACTGCGAGAACCATATCGGCTACGCCGAGCTGGCCGGTGCCGATGCCGAGAAGTATCTGGCTACCATCTGCCATGTGGACGTGGTGCCGGAGGGCAACGGCTGGACGGAAGACCCCTTCAAGATGGAGATCCGCGACGGCTGGATGATCGGCCGCGGCGTCGCTGACGACAAAGGCCCCATGGTCGCCACCCTGTACGCCCTGAAGTTCCTCAAAGAGGAGGGCGTCTCCCTGCGCTATCCCATCCGCGCCCTCGTCGGCGACAACGAGGAGACTCACATGCACGATGTGGACTACTACCTCGCCAACTACCCGGCCCCTGTGTTCTGCTTCACCCCGGACGCAGAGTTCCCGGTCTGCAACGGCGAGAAGGGCCACTTCGACGGCAAGCTGGTCAGCCCCGTCTGCAACGGCATCATCAAGGACTTCGTGGGCGGCGTCGCCACCAACGCTGTGCCTGACCGCGCCAGCGCTCTCGTGGCCACCGACATCACCAAGCTGCGCAACGCCCCCAACATCACCCTCGAGCCGGAAGGCGACGGTGTCCGCATCCGCGGCTGGGGCAAGTCCGGCCACGCTGCCATGCCGGAAGGCACTGTCAACGCCATCGGTCTGGTGGTGAACTACCTGCTGGACAATGGCCTCTGCAACGACGCCGAGCGCGCCTATCTGGAAGCCGTCAAGAAGCTGCACGACTCCACCGCAGGCGTGGGCCTCGGCATCGACTGTGCCGACGGCCCCTTCGGCCCGCTGACCATCATCGGCGGCAAGATGTCCATGGTGGATGGCCGGATGGTCCAGACCATGGACAGCCGTTACCCCACCTGCACCGACGGCGATACCATCGCAAAGCAGATCCGTGCCGCCATCGGCACCGGCGCAGAGCTGACGGATGTGGGCAGCGCAAAGCCTTTCTACATCGAGGCTGACACCCCCGCCATCAAGGCCTGCATCGACACCTACAACGAAGTCACCGGCGAGAACGCAACGCCCTTCACCATGGGCGGCGGCACTTACGCCCGCCACTTCCCCTATGCTGTCAGTTTTGGCCCGGAGCACAGCGATATGGTGCTGCCCGAGTTCGGCGGCCCGATGCACGGCGCGAACGAGGCCGCTCCCATCGACAAGCTGCTGGAAGCCCTGAAAATTTATATCATCGCTCTGCTGCGGCTGGAGGAGATCGACTTTTGAGCCGGGTGCGCGTCTTAGTCATTGACGGGCAGGGCGGCGGTCTTGGCCGTCAGCTGACGGCGGCGCTTGCCGCCGGATGCCCGGACATCGAGTTGACCGCCGTGGGAACCAACAGCATCGCGGCTTCGGCCATGCTCAAGGCGGGCGCACACCGCGCCGCCACCGGCGAAAATGCCGTGGTGGTCAACTGCCGCCGGGCGGACATCATCGTCGGCCCCATCGGCATCGTCATCGCCGATTCGCTGCTGGGCGAGATCACCCCGGCCATGGCGACGGCGGTCTGCCAGAGCAGTGCAGCGCGGGTGCTCATCCCCATCAATCACTGTGATAACATCGTGGTGGGTGTGCCGGACCAGCCCATCGGCCAGCTGGTAGCAGCAGCGGTGGAAAAGGTGAGCCAGCTCTGCAGCAGCGGCTGCCGGTAGCCGCTGCCCGGGGGCAGTGCCTCTCATCCGGCGCTGTGCGCCAAAAGGGGGGCTTTTGCCCGCCGCAAGCCTATCCGTAAAAAAAAAAATGCACCTGCAGCCAAAACTCGCTGTTTCCGGGGACCGGAAGCGAGGGCTGCAGGTGCATTTTTTGCGTTGGACGGCAAAGAAACGGCAAAAAAAGTGGGTGCGCAATTTTTTATATTGACAGGGCGTTAGGGGGGGGGGGGTATAATAAATGGGAAGAGAGGGCGCTGTGCTCTCTGCACCATCAATAAGGAGGAGATCAAAACCATGAAACAGTTCAAAAAGCTGGCGTCTCTGCTGCTGGCAGCAGTGCTGGCTATGACCCTGCTGGCGGGCTGCGGCGGCCGGGGCGGCAATGTGGGCACTGCGGTCACCGAGCAGAGCATCCTGAAGTACATCAACGAGTCCCGGAAGGCAGCTAACATGGGCCTGAGCCCGGTGAAAAATGACCCCACCTTGGCCAATGCAGCGGCCAAGCTGCTGGAGGAGTTTTCCAAGACCCCGGCAAAAACTGACTACGGCACTGGTTATAAGATGACCAAAACCGCGGCCGAGGACATCCTGCACACTGCCACCGGGAAGAGAAGTCAGGAAATCAAAAGCTTATATGATATGCACAATGGGAGCTTTTTCTATTTGGCTCCCATCGGCATTAGCACTACGGCTGATCTCTATCTGCTCCATCGTGGCGACAAAGTCTTCGATTCTACGAACCACATCAACGGCTACATCAACTCGATCGAATATTTTTGCCCCGATATGGCCATTATGGCAAGTGATGTGAAGGTGGGCATCGCCTTCCGGGAGATCAAGGGTGAGCGGTTTGCTCTGCTGGTCTACGATGTGACCATCACGACCTGACCTGTACCCCTGCAGGGAAAGGGCAGGCAGCAGCCTGAACCATAACAAAAAACAGGACCCCGGCACCTTCTGGGCATCATGCCCAGAAAAGGTGCCGGGGTCTTTGCGATGGGGCATGGGCGGGGGCAGCTTACCGCCGGCGCTGCCGTGCGGCCACCTGCTGGGCTGTGGGGGGAATATCGCCCTGCGCGGCCTTTTCCAGCTGACCGATGCGGCGGTCGAGGTCGATGAGACGCTGGGCCATGATGTCCGGCAGGTCCTGCTGGTCGAGGTCGTCGGCAGGGTTGATGGCCTTGTTGTTGATGCGCACCACTTCGGCAGGGACGCCGACGGCGGTGCAGTTGGCGGGCAGGTTCTTGAGCACCACGCTGCCCGCGCCGATGCGGGCGTTGTCGCCGATATACACCGGACCCAGCACCTTGGTGCCTGCGCCGATCAGGACATTGTTGCCCAGGGTGGGGTGGCGCTTGCCGGTGTCCTTGCCGGTGCCGCCGAGGGTCACGCCATGGTAGATGGTGCAGTTGTCGCCGATCTCCGCCGTCTCGCCGAAGACGATGCCCATGCCGTGGTCGATGAACAGGCACTTGCCGATCTTCGCGCCGGGGTGTATCTCGATGCCGGTCTTATGCCGGCCCCGCTGGCTGACCCAGCGGGCGAGGAAGAAGTGCTTGTGCTCGAACAGCCAGTGGGCAATGCGGTGATAGACCAGAATATGAAAGCCCGGGTAAAGCAGGATGACCTCCAGCACCGTGCGTGCCGCAGGGTCCTTGCGCTGGATGTTCCGCGCGTCCTCTAAAAGACCCATCATAGAAAACCTCCATTTTGCCGCCCGCAATGGCGGCCCCCTCTCTGATAGACATTATAATAGCACATCTGAACTTTAATGTACAGTGAAATGGTAGGATATAAGAACAAAAATGAGGATTTTTTTGCACGAGGGCGCTGGCGGCGGGGGAGAAGAGGGACTTTTCGGTAGAGTAGCTAAAATTCGAGGCTTACGGATGCAAACCTTCTCACATGGAAATGAGGGCAAAAGCATTGACACATTTTGCGCTTCTATGATAAAATATATCGAAAAAGAACGGATGGAAAAGGAGACGGGAGCATGAAGGCCAAGATGATGCGTGCAAAACTGAAAAATCAGTTTGCAGCCGTTTTTGCTGTGGCTCCAGTGTTTCCTTTTTTGATGTGCTGACTTTTCCCTTTGCTGGGAAAAGTTTTTTTTTTTGCCCTTCTGAGGGCAGACACACCCGGACGATGAAACCAGACGAACACAGACAGGGAGGTAATCTTATGCTGCTCATCAACGCTGTCAACGCCGAGGGCCGGCCTGTGGAGCTGTATGTAAAGGACGGAAAGATCGCCGCCGTCGGTCAGGACCTGGCCGCACTGGCCGGAGAAAACGAAACGGTGCTGGACGCCGGAGGACTGACCGTGCTGCCCGCTTTCGTGGACCTGCACTGCCACTGGCGCACACCGGGCTTCGAGTACAAAGAGGACATTGAAACGGGAAGCCGCGCCGCAGCTGCAGGCGGCTACACCTTCGTGAACCTGATGCCCAACACAAAGCCTGTCTGTTCTTCGGCAGCACAGGCCGCGATGGTGGAACAGAAGGCTGCTGAGGTGGGCCTGTGCGACGTGAACCAGACCGTCTCCATCACCGAGGATTTCGACGGCAAGACCATCGACCACCTCAAGACCCTGCCCGCTTCGGTCAAATTCATCACCGAGGACGGCCACGGTGTGCAGGATAACGCCACCATGGCCCGGGCGTTCGCCATCTGCACCCAGCGGGACATCACCGTGATGAGCCATGCCGAGGATATGGAGATCAGCCCCTGGGACTATCGGCTGGCCGAGGACATCGAGACGGTGCGGAACTGCTGGCTGAGCGAGTATTACCAGACCCGCCTGCACATGTGCCACGTCTCCACCCGGGGCGCCATCGAGGCCATCCAGATGGCAAAGCTGCAGGGCGCACCCGTCACCTGCGAGGTGACGCCCCACCATCTCTGGTTCACCAATGATACCTGCGACTACCGTGTCAACCCGCCCATCCGCACCGCCGACGATGTGCAGGCCCTCATCGACGCCATCCGCAGCGGTGTGGTGGACGCCATCGCCACCGACCACGCGCCCCACTCCGAGGAAGACAAGCTCAAGGGCATGGCCGGTATGGTGGGCAGTGAGACGGCTTTCGGCGTCTGCTACACCAAGCTCTGCAAGGAAGAGGGACTTCCCCTCGAGCTGCTGAGCCACCTGATGAGCACCCGCCCGGCGGAAATTCTGGGCCTTGCCAAGGGTCAGCTGGAGCCGGGCTATGACGCCGACTTTGTGCTGGTAGACCTCGACACCCCCTACACAGTGGACAAGAACAAGCTCCACTCCAAGTCCCACAACTGCCCCTTCGACGGTGCGCAGCTCTACGGCAGGGTCTGCGCCACGGTCAAGGGCGGCGAGCTGACCTATCAGGCAGAAGAATAAGCTGCAAATACATTATATATAAAAGAGAGACAAACAGGAGGAACCCCAAATGACGAACATGGATAAGCTTTACGAAGCAGTCGAAGCACGCGGCCCGGTCTGCGTGGGTCTGGACACCGATTTCAGCTACCTGCCCGCAGATTTCGTGGACAGCACCCTCTCCAAGGGCGAGAACATCGTCCGCTTCAACAAGAAGCTCATCGACGCCACCAAGGCCGTCGCGGGCTGCTACAAGGTGCAGATCGCTTACTACGAGTCTCTGGGCCTCGAGGGCCTGAAGGCCTATGCCGACACCCTGAAGGCTGTCCGCGAGGCCGGTGTGCCGGTCATCGCCGACATCAAGCGCGGCGACATCGCCAAGACCGCTGAGATGTACGCCATGGGCCACTTCACCGGCGACTTTGAGGCTGACTTTGTCACGCTGGCTCCCTACATGGGTCTGGACTCCATCAGCCCCTATCTGCCCTACGCAGAGAAGCAGGGCAAGGGGATGTTCGTCCTCTGCCGCACCTCCAACGGCGGCGCAAAGGATTTCGAGTATGAGAAGCTGGCCGATGGCCGCCACGTCTACGACCTCGTGGGCGACAAGCTGAACGCCCTCGGCAAGGACTACATGGGTGAGCACGGCTACTCTTCCATCGGTCTGGTCATCGGCGGAACCCACATCGAGGAGGCTACCGAGATCCGTGCAAAGTATCAGGACAGCTTCTTCCTCATCCCCGGCTACGGCGCACAGGGCGGCAAGGCCGAGGACATCGCCCAGTATCTGTCGAAGGGCAACGGCGGCGTGGTCAACTCCAGCCGCGGCATCCTGCTGGCCTACAAGAAGCAGCCGGGCGCAGCCTTCGACGAGGCCGCTTACAACGAGTGTGTGAACATGAAGGAGGCCATTGCCCATGCGTGCAGCCTGCTGTGAGGCCACTGTCCTGCGCCATGAGGTCATCGCGGACGACATTCGCCTGCTGACTGCCCTCTGGCCGGACCGCGAGCATGCCCCCCACGCCGGACAGTTCTTCACCCTGCGTGCCTGGGGCGCAGATGAAGCGCCCTTCCTGTCCCGGCCCATCAGCGTCCACAAGTGGGATGCCGAGACCCAGACCGTCGAGTTCCTGTACGCCGTCGTGGGCGAGGGGACCCGCAAGCTGACTGCCCTGAAAAAGGGTGACAGCTTCCAGCTCACCGGCCCCATGGGCAACGGCTTCGATGTGGCCGACATCCTGAGCAAGTATCAGAAGATCGCCGTCGTGGGCGGCGGCATCGGCACCGCCCCCATGTACCAGCTCACCCGGGAGCTGGCAGCGGGCGGCGTCAAGCCGGACGTCTTCTTCGGCTTCCGCGACAAGCCCTACTGCATGGAAGAGTACCGCTCCATCGCGGGCATTGTCAAGGTGTCCACCGACACCGGCGCGGTGGGTTTCCACGGTTTCGTCACCCAGCTGTATGACCCGGCGGATTACGATGTGGTGCTGGTGTGCGGCCCCACGGTCATGATGCGGAATGCCGCCCGCCTCTGCGCGGAGAAGGGGACTCCCTGCTTCGTCAGTCTGGAAAAGAAGATGGCCTGCGGCATCGGTGCCTGCCTCGGCTGCACCTGCGAGACCAGGAGCGGCGAGGGCAAAAGCGTGTGCAAGAATGGTCCTGTGTTTGATGCAGCGGAGGTGTTCTGATGGCAGACTTGAAAACGAACCTGCTGGGCTTTACCATGAACAGCCCCATCATCGGGGCCTCCGGCACGGTGGGCTACGGCGTGGAATACGAAGAGCTGGCTGATTTCAGCAAGATCGGCGGCATCTCGGGCAAGGGCCTGACCCTGCACGGCCAGTACGGCAACAAGGGCGAGCGCCTGTGGGAGACGCCCTCGGGCCTCATCAACAGCATCGGCCTGCAGAACCCCGGTGTCCAGCACTTCATTGATGTGGAGCTGGGCGAGATGCTGGAACTCAAGCAGAAGTACGGCACGGTGGCCATTGCCAACCTCGGCGGCCACAGCGAGGAAGAGTACGTCGAGGGCGCAGCCATGCTGAGCGAGAGCGGCGTGGACATCGTGGAGCTGAACATCTCCTGCCCCAACGTCAAGGTGGGCGGCATGG
>ERZ772805.2483-NODE-2483-length-11888-cov-3.272965_pt1 | contig 11888 bp, 8 predicted proteins | sample MGYA00511344_ERZ772805 | MGnify/ENA primary metagenome ERZ772805 (study PRJEB29015, sample SAMEA2737730) | human gut metagenome | biome: human gut; feature: human-associated habitat; material: faeces | place: China | collected 2012 ...
GTCTGCTCGGGTTTTAGTTCTTCTGTGACGGGAACAGGCTGCGTTCGAGTACGTAGATCATGCCCTGGTAGTGGGCACGTGTCTCTCCCGTGGCGCTTTTCACGCGCGACCGCAGCAGTTTCAGGATCCGGTCGTTGACGTTGACGAACAGCGCGCGTGATTCGTCGATCGACCGCAGCTGGACGTTGTACTGCCAGCCGTAGCCTGACGACAGGGCGTCGCTGTTCCAGAGCAGCGAGGCGACATATCCCTTTCCGTGCTCTTCTTCGGCCTCGCGCAGCGGGCCGAGGTAACGCTCCACGACGCCGCTCCGGTCGAGGCCCATCAGCGCGATCTCGTCCACCGAGGGGGCGTAGGCCTCCGCGATGCCGCCCAGCTTCATGCGCTTGGCCTCGCTGGAAGCGACGTCCGCGGCCGCGTCGACGAACATCCGCTGGATGAGCCGTTCCGACGGCGACACCGGGCGCCCCTTGATCGTGCTTTCGAAGACGATGCCGTAGAGGTCGTCCATATACTCCTGCGGCGTGTAGGGATCGTCGGCGATGTGCGACGAGAGTATGACGTTCTTATAATAGGTAAAGAACGCGCGGCAGAAGTTGAAGCGCAGGATGAACGAGAGGTCCACGTGCAGCGGCAGTTTTTCGGTCAGCGCGGGCTGTTCGAGCCATGCCGAGTCCTTTATCTGCCCGAGCACCCATTTCAGCGATGCGCGCTGCAACTCCTTCGGGACGGAAACGGCCTGCGGACCGCCCGCCGTGTTGCTGTTCACGTCCGTGAGGTAGATGCCGCCCACGTTGAGCATCACGGCGTTCACGTAGCGGGCGAACTGTCCGGCCGCGGCCTCGTAAAGCTCCGTGCGGATTTTCAGGTCGGGGTCCTCTTCGTCGGTGATCCACTCCTCCATATGCGAGAGGACGTATTTGAGGTTACCGATGCCGTAGTCGCCGGCCTTGATGTGGTCGTCGCCGAGGTCCTCCTCGATGGCGGTGGGGTCGTAGCGGGCGACCACCTGCTGGCGGCCGTAACGGTAGATCGGGTCGCCGACCTTCTCGTCGATCCATCCGCGGATGGTCTTCTCCTCGTCGAACATGTCCTTTTTGTCGGGCAGCGGCGTGTAGGCGTATTTGATGACGTATTCGTCATAGGGTCCGAGGTCCGGCGGGGTGAGTTTCACCCCTTTGTCGCCCGGCTGGGCCACGTAGTTGAAACGCGCGTAGTCCATGATCGAGGGGGTCGTGCCGTGCCGCTGCGTGAACGAGGCGCTGCGGAGCGAATCCACCGGGAAGGCGCTCGATGCGGCCATGTTGTGCATCAGGCCGAGGCAGTGCCCCACCTCATGGGCGAGGATGTACTCCAGCGACTCCTGAAACACGTCGTCGGGCAGCTCCTTGCCGCGCACGCGCTCGTCGACCTGCGCGGTCTGCACGAAACGCCAGTTGGCGGCCAGCTTCACCACGTCGTTGTACATCAGCACCGAGGCGTTGATGATCTCGCCCGAGCGGGGGTCGACCCACGAAGGCCCCATGGCGTTGGCCACGGCGGCCGGGACGTAGCGGATGCAGGAGTATTTCAGGTTGTCGGGGTCGAAATCGGGATCGTCCTTCGGGAAGTCCTCGATGTGCATGACGTTCTTGAACCCGATCTTCTCGAAGGCCTTGTTCCAGCGCAGCACGCCGCGGCGGATCGGTTCGCGCCACAGCGCGGGGAACGCGTCGTCGAGGTAGAAGACGATCGGCTTGACCGGCTCCACGAGTTCGCCGCGCTTCCAGGCCTCCGTGTCTTTGGGCTGGATGTTCCAGCGGTTGATGACCGAGAAATCCTCGATCTTGTCCTTCTTGCCGTTGATGCGCGACATGCCGGTCAGGAAGATGCCGATGCGTGAATCGGCCAGGCGGGGCCGCATCGCCTCTTCGGGCAGCAGCAGGATCGTGCGCGTCACCTTCACGGTCATCGGCTCGTCCTTCTTGATGACCAGCAGGCCCAGCAGGTCGGCCGTCACCGAGAAGGAGAGGTAGGATTTGACGGTCACGTTGTCCTCGAAGGACTTGATCTGGTCGATCACCGAACCCTCGGACTTGAACTTGCCCGTGATGTTCACCACGCCGCCCTTGGTGCTCTTGATCGGGGCGATCAGTTCGTTGTCGCCCGAGAAGAACTTGGTCATTTCGATCACCATGGCCGAGCTGTCACGGTTGTAGCAGACCAGCGGGTAGGCGTGCATGATCGGCGGGAGGGTGCTCCGGCCGATGGCCTTGGCCATGTGGGGATCGTTCGTGTCGTGGACGGGCGGCACGACGGCCTGCGAGAGATAGATCGTCGTGTCGATGCGCGTGAACTTGACGTGAATGGGGTCCGTGGGCTTGTAGCCGATGGTTCCGAGGTTGGTGTCGCTGGCCTCCGAGATCGTGGAGGCGATCAGCATTTCACGGCCTATCGTCTTGAGGGGAACCTCCACGTAGAGTTTTCCCTTGAGCTTGTGGAGCGTCAGGAACGGTCCTTTGGCGGTCTGGCACGACTTGTCGTTGACGAACATTTTGGTGTACTTGTCGACTTTGGGTTTGGCGACCTCCTCGGTTTTCGATTTCTTCTTTTTGGATTTCGAAGCCGCCGTCCCCGACGCCGGGGCGATCAGCAGTCCCGCCGCCAGGAGCAGGACACAGAGTTTGGATAGTGAACGCATATAAGTAAAATTGATGAATAGACGTGTTTTTGTAAGTGTATGACGTGTTTAAGTTTCAGAATGTTAAGAAAAAATCATTTTACGGTATGATTTGTTTTTGCCGATACCCCGTTCGGGTGCGGGGGCGACGCACAAAGATATAAAAAATAGGCCGAATGGTACATTTCGGCCGTTTTTTTGACCATGTTCCTTTCGGCTGCAAATCCCGGGAAACGGGGTCTGGCGGGCGGTTTTGGGGCCGGGCAGTCGAAAAAAGAACTGCCGCGCAGCTGATGGAATATTGCGCGGCAGGGGTTGTTTTGCGGAAAATCAGGGATTTACTTGCAGTCGTCGATGCGGGTGATTCTGGCTCCGAGGGCATTCAGTCGTCCGTCGATGTCCTTGTAACCGCGGTCGATCTGGTCGATGTTCTGGATGGTCGAGACCCCTTCGGCCGACATGGCCGCGATCAGCAGCGCCACGCCCGCGCGGATGTCGGGCGAAGTCATGCGCGTCGCGCGCAGGCACAGCCGGTGGTCGTGGCCGATCACCGTGGCGCGGTGCGGGTCGCAGAGGATGATCTGCGCGCCCATGTCGATCAGTTTGTCGACGAAGAACAGGCGGCTTTCGAACATTTTCTGGTGGATCAGCACGGCGCCGTTGGCCTGCGTGGCCACCACGAGGAAGATCGACAGCAGGTCGGGCGTCAGCCCCGGCCAGGGGGCGTCGGCGATGGTCATGATCGAGCCGTCGAGGAACGTGTCGATGCTGTAATGGTCCTGCTGGGGGATGTGGATGTCGTCGCCCCGCTGTTCGAACCGGATGCCCATGCGGGCGAACTGCGCGGGGATGATGCCCAGGTTTTCGAACGAGACGTTTCGGATCGTCAGTTCCGAGCGGTTCATCGCGGCCATGCCGATGAAGCTGCCCACCTCGATCATGTCGGGCAGCAGCGTGTGCTCCGTGCCGCCGAGCGCTTCGACACCTTCGATTTCGAGCAGGTTCGAGGCGATGCCCGAAATCTTCGCGCCCATTCTGTTGAGCATCTTGCACAACTGCTGGAGATAGGGTTCGCAGGCCGCGTTGTAGATCGTCGTCCGGCCTTTGGCCATCACGGCGGCCATCACGATGTTGGCCGTACCGGTCACCGACGCCTCGTCCAGCAGCATGTAGGTCCCTTTCAGCTCCCGGCCTTCGACCATGAAGAACTCGTCGGCGATGTCGAAGTTGAACTTCGCGCCGAGTTTCTGGAATCCGAGGAAATGGGTGTCGAGCCTCCGGCGGCCGATCTTGTCGCCGCCCGGCTTGGGGATGTATCCCACGCCGAACCGCGCCAGCATCGGGCCGATCAGCATGACCGAACCCCTCAATCGTGTGCAGCGTTGGCGGTAATCGTCCGATTTGAGGTATTCGAAATCGATGTCGCGGGCGCAGAACGCGTAGGTGTCCTCCGCGAGTTGCTCCACCTCCACGCCCATGCAGCCGAGCAGTTCGATGAGCTGCATCACGTCGAGAATCCGGGGTATGTTCCTGACGACGACTCGCTGGGGCGTCAGCAGCGTGGCGCAGAGTATCTGCAACGCTTCGTTTTTGGCTCCCTGGGGGGTGATCGATCCGTGGAGGCGGTGTCCTCCTTCGACTTTGAATATGGCCATAAATAATAAAAGTGTGGTTCTGGCACCAAAGGTACGAAAAAGTCGGACGGTTCCAAAACAGATTTGCGGGCGGTGCGGCAAAACATCCCGACTCCGAAAAGGGGTGTTACGCCTCCGTTACGACACCGAAGATAATAGGATTCCGGGCTTTTTTCGGAGTTTCGGAAAATATTTTCGCGAAAAACTTTTGCGGATAACTTTTTTGTTGTACTTTTGCAATCCGTAAAAATGTCTGAAACAATAAAAACTATATAGCTATGGCAATGAAGAGAACATACCAGCCTTCGCGTCGCAAGCGTATCAACAAGCACGGTTTCCGCGCTCGTATGGCTACGGCTAACGGTCGCAAGGTGCTGGCTGCGCGCCGCGCAAAGGGTCGCAAGAAACTGACCGTATCGGACGAGTCGACGTTCAAGTACGCTTAATTTCCTGCAGGAAAGATTTAAGGTCGGCTTTTAGCCGGCCTTCTTTCGTTTAACAGCTGCCGTATCGCTATGCTTTCGATCCGCCGAGCCACCGAAGCCGACTGCGGGCTGATCCGCCGCCTGGCCGGGGAGGTCTTCCCCGCCACCTACCGCGAGATCCTCACGCCCGCGCAACTGGATTACATGATGGAGTGGATGTACTCCGAAGAGAGCCTGCAAGGCCAGTTCCGTGCGGGCCACGTCTGGTTCATCGCCTCGTCCGACGGCGAGCCGTGCGGCTACGTTTCGGTCGAGCGGCAGGGCGGTGACCTGTTCCATCTGCAGAAAATCTATGTCCTGCCCCGTTTCCAGGGTCTCGGCGCCGGGGAGTTCCTGTTCCGCCGCGCCGTGGAATACATCCGCAGCGTGCATCCCGGACCCTGCATGATGGAACTCAACGTCAACCGCCGCAACCGGGCGCTGCATTTCTACGAACGGATGGGTATGCGCCGTCTGCGCGAGGGCGATTTCCCGATCGGCGACGGTTATTATATGAATGATTACATCATGGGGTTGGAGATCGTCTGACCCCGTTTTCACTTTCCGGCTTACTCCTCCAGCACCCGTTTCACGCCGCGGTTCCCGACGACCGATATGCGGCTGCCTTCGATCAGCACGGCGCGGCCGCGGTTTTTCCGCCGGTTGAGGTCGTTCTGTACGTTGACCGCTATCACGCGGCCGTCGTGGAAGGTCGAAATATCGGGGAAAATCGTGTGGCCGACCAGGAGCCGGTCGGCGTCGTAACGGCGTAACAGCGCTCCGGTCTGTTCCGGCGTCAGCGGATCGTATTTCTCGTCCGCGCAGACCATTCCGCGATACCAGACCGGCCCGGCCGAGCGGTACAGGAATTCGAGCGTCGGGTCCTCCTTGCGCTCCTTCGAGGTCCGGTAAAGCCCTTCGCTCATCCGGGCGTTGAGTGTCTCTATTTCCAGATCGCGTTCGAGCAGTCGGGCGCTCAACCCCGCGTGTACGAACAGGTTGCGGCCGATGCGCAGCATCGTGTTGCGGGCCATGAGCCAGCGGCCGAGTTCCGTCTCGGGTGAGAACAGTTGGCGGTAATTCTCCATGCCGAGCTGCCGTGCCGTTTCGAGGTACTTCCCGCGCGTGTAGCGCACGTCGCCGGCCAGCACCATGCCTTCGTGGTTTCCCAACAGCAGCACGGCGGCGCCTCCCGCGTCCGCGGCCTCCTGTTCGAGTTTGTACATCAGCCACAGCAGCGGCAGTACGTCGTAGCCGCGGTCGAAAATGTCTCCGATCACCACCAGCTGGTTGTTTCCGTAGCTCCACCGGTAGCCGCTGTCGATCACGCCGTGGGCCTGGAGGAGCGTCGCAAAACTCTGGAAATCGCCGTGGGGGTCGGACGTGACGAACAGTTTCGGGGCCTGCGGAAGTTCCCAGGGACCTCGTTCTACGGCGTGCGGCGTGACGCTGAACAGATAGGCATCCCGGCTCGAACGGACCTCGACGGCGCCTCCGTCGTAAGGCATCGCGAGGACATGCCCCCGCTTGTCGGCTACCGCCGTATAGGCGCCCTTCTCCGCGTCATAGACGATGTAGGGTCCGTCGGTCGGGTGTTTCCGGCAGAGGTTGTATTTCGTCGGTTTCGATTCTGCGGCGGCGTCCGTCGCCGGGAGGGTGCAGAGCGTTGCGGCCAGCAGCAGTCCGAACAGCAGGGTCAGGCGTTTCATACTTCGGTGCGGTTCGGGGACGTTATTCGGCGTCCGTTTTGAACAGGTTCACTTCGCCCCGCTCGACCTTGCCGTACACGTCGGCCAACTCTGCGATTACGGGGGATATGTATTCCAGCGTGTCCGTCACGGCCGATTTGTCGCCCTCGCCCTTGATGCGGTAGAGCATCGCGGCGTAGAGCGCGCGGAAGCAGAGTTCCGTGTCGTTCATCCCCGGGTTGCCCAGGACGCTCCGCAGGCGCGGCAGCTCGGGTTCGAGACGGGCGTACGTCTGGCGGTAATGCGCGCCGACGGGAAGTTTCATCAGCTGGAGATGCAGGTCGTGCAGGTCCTGGATCAGGTGGAGCGTATGTTCCAGATGCCCTTTCTCCTCCTTTCCTTCCTGGCGGAGCAGGTTCGCCAGGTCCATGTACCAGAGCAGGAAGACGTGCTTCTGCTCCTCGCCGATGTCCTTCCGCGGGGCGATCAGCGTCGAGAAGATCGCCTCGGGGCTGAATTGCAGCGCCCGGAGCAGGTCCTCCAGCTGCCAGAGATAGAGAATGTATTCGGCGATGTTTTCGCGCCGTTTTGCTTTTGCGATGTCCATTTCGTATTCGGTTTTCGAGGCTCCCCGCTACTTCTTAATCCACGTTTTCGGTCCCGTGAGGTGTTTGAGGAAGTATTGCTGCGATTTGAGGAGGTTGCGCGACTGGAGCACCATGTTCTTGGTCTCGGTCAGGATCGTGAGGTACAGCATGCTCGCCTTGGTGTTCGAACGGGCCTCGTTGATGCGCGTAAGCTCGGACTTGATGGCTTCGGCGATCGACTCGAACAGCTGGTCGCGCATCGTCAGCACCGTTTCGATCTCCGAGAAGTCGCCTTCGCGCAGCATCAGGTTGATGTGGCGGTAGATCGACTCCACGTCGTCGTTGATCGACATCAGGTCGCGGGCCTGCTCCTTCGAAAGCCCTTCGTGGTTGTTGTCGATATGCTCGAACGCCGGACGGGTGATGTGCATCAGCGCCTTGGTCATTTCGTTGAGGTAGTCGACCACCTGCACGTAGTAGTGGGCCGTGTTGACGTCGCCGCCCTGGAGTTTCTTGAGCGTGGGGAGCAGCGAGTATTTTCGTTCGCGCGACTGGTAGAACAGGTCGTTCGACTCTTTGACCATGTCGCGCAGCACCTTGCGGTTCTCCTTGAAGACGGCGATCAGCGTGCGGTCGTAAATCTTCGTCGCGCACTCCATCGTGCGGCACACCTCGTCGCGCAGGTTGGCGATGATGTCCTCGTTGGTGTCTTCATGCTCCTTGACGATGGTGTTTTCCTTGTCCTTTTTCAGGAAATTGCTGTGGATGAGCATGTATCCGCACAACAGCGTGATGACGATGAAGGCCGGGGTCCCGCCGTAGATCAGCGCCAGTCCCACCACGAAGGCGATCAGGAATCCGCCCAGCGCGGTGATGAACCACCCGGCCACGACGGTCATGACGCCCGAAATGCGGTACACGGCGCTTTCGCGGCCCCATGCACGGTCGGCGAGCGACGAGCCCATCGCCACCATGAAGCAGACGTAGGTGGTCGACAGCGGGAGTTTGAGCGAGGTGGCCATGGCGATCAGCAGCGCCGAGGTCGTCAGGTTTACCGTGGCGCGGATCATGTCGTAGGGCGCGCCGCTGTGTTCTACGTCCTCGTATTCGAAGCGGCGCGAAATGGCTTCCCGCAGGTGTTTCGGGACTACGCGCTCGATGCCTGCGCTGACGTTGAGGGCCGCGCGGACGATCGTTCGCGAGAAGACCGACGAACCGTACTGCTGCTGGCCGGCGTCATCCTGTGCCGAGAGCGAAATTTCGGTCTCGGAGACGTGCATCGCCTTCTTCGAGGTCCACAGCGTGAGAATCATCAGGATGCCCGCAGTCAGCAGGATCAGGAAATTCGCCGGAACATTCTCGTTCAGCGCTCCCATGAGCATCTGCGTGTCGCCCGCTTCCCGGGCGATGGAATAGGCGTCGAATCCGGCCACGGGTACGCCGATGAAGTTCACCAGGTCGTTGCCTGCAAAGGCCAGCGCCAGCGCGAAGGTTCCCGAAAGGATCGTGATGCGCAGGATGTTGATTTTGAAACGCTGGATGAAGAACAGCAGCAGCGAGCAGACCACCCAGCAGATGGTGATGGCCGTGGGCAGATGCTCGATGAAGGCGTTGTGGGCGAGCAGCGACTTGAGTCCCTTGAAGACGGCGAAATAGACGATCGCCGTCAGCGAGGCTCCGCACCAAAGCGATCCGTAGCGGCGGAAGAGCGCCGTGTAGCGGAACGAGAAGATCATGCGCGAGACGTACATGACGAGCGTGCCGCAGGTGAAGGCGATCACCACCGACAGCAGGATGGCCGAAACGATGCCCATGGCGCGCGAGGTGTTGATGTACTGCCCGAGGGCCGATACGCCCTGTTCGGGGTCGTTCGAGATTTTGTAGATCGACACGGCGATCGCTGCGCCCAGCAGGCAGAATATCAGCGATACGGTGGTCGAGGTCGGGAGTCCCCACGAGTTGTAGAGGTCCAGCAGGATGACGTTGGCGAACATGACGCCCAGGTAGAGCATCATCACTTCGTGGAAGGTGAACAGTCCGGGGTTGAACATGCCGCTGCGGGCGACCTCCATCATGCCGCTCGACGTGACGACACCGATGATGATGCCGACGGACGCTACGGTGAGGATAACCTTCATCGAGGCGGCTTTGGAGCCGATGGCCGAATTGAGGAAGTTGACTGCGTCGTTCGTGACACCGACGAAAAGACCTGAAACAGCGAGGATTCCCAGAATGCCGACAATGACGGTGTAGATTTCGCTCATGTTGGGTTTTTAGTGCAAATTCTGAACAAATTTACGCCATTTTTTCCGATGAAATGATTTGGACATAGATTGTTAACATTAATTTAACACAAGATTGCCTGAGCGGCGCATCGTGGACGAATCCGGGAAGATCTTCCGGTGGATTCGGGCCTCTTTCCGGCAGCATCCTGTTCCCGGTTTTTCCGCGGGAGCGGACGACCGCTGCGGCCAGTGCGGCCGGGAGCATGGTACGGCATGCCGCAAATCAAAAAACCTTCTGCACATTGCAGAAGGTTTTTGGGGGAAATCGGCGGAGAGGTGTTCGGCCGGCTGCCATCCTCCCCGTATCCGTGCCGGGACTATTCGTCGTCGGTGTCGGTGTAGGCTTTGAGCAGTTTTTCCTGCACGTCGGCGGGAACCTGCTCGTAGCTGCCGAATTTCATCGTGTAGGTGGCCGAACCCGACGTCAGCGACGAAAGGGTCGTCGAGTAGCGGTACAGCTCGGCCAGCGGAACCAGCGCGTTCAGCCGGTCGAATCCCTTGTCCGACTCCATGCCGGCGATCATCGCGCGGCGGTTCTGCAGGTCCGACATCACGGCGCCCATGTATTCGCTCGGCACGAGCACCTCGACGCTGTATATCGGCTCCATGATCTTGGGTCCCGCGTTGCGGAAAGCCTCCTTGAAGGCGTTGCGGGCCGCCAGCTTGAACGAGATTTCGTTCGAATCCACCGGGTGCATCTTGCCGTCGTAGATCACCACGCGGATGTCGCGGGCGTACGATCCGGTCAGCGGGCCTTCGTCCATCTTCTCCATGATGCCCTTCAGGATGGCAGGCATGAAACGCGCGTCGATGGCGCCGCCCACGATCGCCGAGTAGAACTGCAGCTTGCCGCCCCACTGAAGGTCGTATTCCTCCTTGGTCTTGGGGTTCAGCACCATGTCGCCCTTGCCGGGAATCTTGTAGTTCTTCGGTTCGCCGATGCCCTCGTAATAGGGTTCGATGATCATGTGCACCTCGCCGAACTGGCCTGCGCCGCCCGACTGCTTCTTGTGGCGGTAGTCGGCCTGCGCGACCTTCGTGATGGTCTCGCGGTAGGGAATCTTCGGCGCGATGTATTCGTAGGCGAGTTTGTTCTCCTTCTCGATGCGCGAGCGCAGGATGTTCAGGTGGTGTTCGCCCTGGCCCTGGATGATGGTCTGCTTCAGCTCCTTGGAGTATTCGACCAGAATGGTCGGGTCTTCGAATTTGGCGTCGTTGAGCACCTTGCCCAGCTTCTCCTCGTCGGCCTGCTCCTTGCACTTGATGGCGGCGCGGTAACGCGGCTCGGGGAAAGCGATCGGTTCGACGGTCACGGGAGCCGACGGGGCCGAAAGCGTGTCGTTCGTCCGCGTGCCTTTCAGCTTCACCGTGCAGCCGATGTCGCCGGCCATGAGTTCCGTGACCTTGATCCGGTTTTTGCCCGCCACGGCGAACAGCTGCGAGAGCTTTTCCTTGTTTCCGGTGCGGGTGTTCACCAGCTCCGTTCCCTCGGCGATCTTGCCGCGGATGACCCGGAAATAGGAGATCTCGCCGATGTGCTGTTCCACCTGGCTCTTGAAGACGAACGCTACGGCGGGTGCGGTCTCGTCGGCCGTGATCTCCTCGCCTTCGGTCGAGAGGAATGCCGGGGCCTTCTGCGGACCGGGAGCCACGTTGATGATGAATTCCATCAGGCGCTTGGTCCCGATGTCCCGCTTGCCGCTGGTGCAGAAAATGGGCATCACCTCGCGCTTCGAGAGGCCGATCTTCAGGCCCGAGCGGATGTCGTCCTGCGTGAGCGTGCCTTTGTCGAAGTAAAGCTCCATCAGCGCCTCGTCGTGTTCGGCGGCCATTTCCACCAGTTCCTTGTTCAGTTCCTGGGCCTTTTCCAGCTCCTCGGCCGGAATTTCCAGCTCCTCGCGGTGGCCGTCGTTGTCCTTGAAGCGGTACATCTTCATCAGCAGCACGTCGATGAAGGCGTTGAACTCGGGACCCTGGTTGACGGGGTACTGCACGATGACGGGTTTCACGCGCGACGAAGCCCGGATCGACTCGACCGTGGCCTCGAAACTGGCCTTCTCGGCATCCAGCTGGTTCACCACGCCGATCACGGGTTTCTGCAGCAGCCGGGCGTAGCGGGCCTGAATTTCGCTGCCCACCTCCCAGCCGTTCTGGGCGTTGAACAGGAAGACGCCCACGTCTCCGACCTTGAAAGCCGAGAAGAGGCTTCCGCAGAAGTCGTCCGAACCGGGGCAGTCGATGATGTTCAGCTTGCGGTCCATGAATTCGGTGAAGAGGATCGTCGAATAGATCGAGCGTTTGTATTCGTGCTCGATATCCGTGTTGTCCGAGAGCGTGTTGTTCGTCTCGATACTACCCCTGCGGTCGATGACCTTACCCTCGAAGGCCATCGCTTCGGCAAGGGTAGTTTTACCCGTGCCGGGCGCGCCGATGAGTACGATGTTCTTGATTTCTTTAGCTGAATAATTTTTCATATTCTCGTATGGTTTTAAGGTTTTTCGGTTAGCCGACTATAAATATACAAATTATTCGTGAAAAACAACTTCGGGAATGAAAAAATCGCCCCTTGAG
>ERZ772805.2485-NODE-2485-length-11838-cov-2.491980_pt1 | contig 11838 bp, 8 predicted proteins | sample MGYA00511344_ERZ772805 | MGnify/ENA primary metagenome ERZ772805 (study PRJEB29015, sample SAMEA2737730) | human gut metagenome | biome: human gut; feature: human-associated habitat; material: faeces | place: China | collected 2012 ...
GTATACGTCCGGCAAAAGATCCTGAAAAACAGCGACGCCCTCCTCGTCCGTCACCGCTTTATAAGAATTTTTACTTCCCCGGATAGTCACCTCTTTATTAGCAAAACGGGTATCGATAAAATCTTCTTCCTGCAAACTAATCTTAATCTCCACCTTCCGCACAGGTTCAATATCATCGGTTGACGGCATACATGCAGAAAACATCCCGCCAAACATACAAAAACCTAGCAAATATCGAAATATATCTATCGTTCTCATATCATTAACATTACAATTTAATAGAAAGCTCCACACCAAAAGCAAACGTATTTTTATTCCGTTCACTCAAAGTCTTCGTCTGATTACTATGCTGCCAAGGCTCATAATACGGCAAATTATTCACGTAGAATGAGAAACCTGCAAAATCAGATATATTCTTCGTCAATCGGAAATTCATCAACCACAAAACCGGTTGCTTTATCGCATCACTTACTTGCGGATCTATAATCTGATCCTGTAACTTATACCCCTGTATCTTATAATCCGGATCATCCAACATCGCCTGCGTGATTTCATGATACACCAACTTGTTATCCAGATACCCCATGGGAATTCGTTTCGAATTTGTTGATTTCGAATAATTATACCAAATTACCTGAAACGTGGCTGACCCCACTATTTTCAACTTAGGTATATGGCAAACGGCCTGCAACTGCGTGCTAAATTGCTTATCGATATCTTTTTGCAATTTAGAAGAATAAGCAATTCTAAACGGAGAAGTATCCACATCCCCCGAATACCCAACCGGACGAGTATACAAAGGGGCTGAAGAATACAATTCCGAGCGAGTATATCCTCCTCTCAAATAAAGATCAGTCCGAATCGGATTGATTTTACCTAGATTAATTTCCAACTCAACTCCTTCATTCACACTTCCGCTCGTGTTTCCCATTTCCCCTGTAGTCGTCATCACCGTATCTCGTCGGAAAGGTTTGGAATAATCCACGGTTGGTTTTCCTCCTTCCGGATTCGGAACAACACCCCCGTTAGAAATATCATAATAATCAAAAGCATATGTCATATATTGCGATAAACTCCCGAATCCCAAATCATTCTTATCCCGAAAAGCCGATATGGAAATCATCCGGTCTTTCGGCAATTTCACATCAAACCCGACTTCATAACGAGTTGTCGTTGAATTTTTCAACTTGGAATTATTCACGTGTATAATTCTCGTATCATACAGCATATACTGCTCATCGGGATTACCCGTTCCGTAATTCACAATCATCCGGTCCACGTACTTCAAATCCGGGTACAAATGAGTCAATCCCGGTGTTTTAGCATTTTTTCCAAAAGCTGCTTTCACATCAAGCCATTTCACCGGAGAAAAAGATAAATTCACTCGCGGAGACAATGACCATACGCTCTCGCTCTTTCCTGGTTGTAACACAGTATAACGCACTCCTGCCTGTATCGTCACGGGACACTCATCAATATTAAGCATTATATTATCCTCAAAATAAGCTGATAACTGATTCAATGCCGGAATTTCGTCAAATCCTCTCGGACGGGCACTAGTTGGCTTTAATGGTAATGCATCATCCGTGTTATAATCTCCTTTTCCGCTATTTTTACTATACCGATATTCCACCCCCATATTAAAACGCTGATTCAGCAATCCCGCCTTCACAAAAAAATCATTACTTACCTTGGCAAACACACTTAACGGCTTACCAATCGTACCCCCGGAAGTTGCATAAGAAGCCGGCAACAATATCGCTTCATGAATTCCTTCTTCTTTAGCCGTAAAAATCGGAGTCCGCCCCGTGGAACTGGACACGATCTTGGAAGTAAAATAATCAGAACGTCCCGTTGTAACTCCCACATTATATCTCAATGTTCTACTCAATGCACTATTAAAAGAAAAAGAACCTTCATGACTGAATTTCAACGTATAATCTTTACTCTCGGTATACGTCCCGTTATCTACTTCATCCGGATCTTGCTGAACATTATCAATTATACCGGAATACCCGAAACGGGTTGTCATACGCCATATCCCGAACGTATTCATATAAGCTGCAGAAGCATTGATCCTGTCAAACGAATTCGTTTTTTTACGAGGATCACCCGAGGATTTCAAATAATCAAAGCTCCCGTTTAGGAAACCTCCCTTATCCCCCAATCTCCAACCTTTACCCAAAGAAGCTTGTATGATCGAAGGATTCACTTTTACCCGAGCTTGATAAGGACTCTTTCCCACGCTAGTCTTCACGATCACGGCTCCCGCACTCAAATCCCCGTATTCCACGGAAGGAACACCTCGAATAACCTCCACCGACTCAATATTATCGGTTCCGATTTTCCGCAGGTCATAACCACCACCCACAACGTTAAATTCATTTGAATTCAGATTCACATCATTAGACATAGGTATTCCATCCACCATAATTGATACCCCAAAAGCATTATTTTTATCCGAATTCAACGTCCGTAAATAAAACTGCTCCGGACTTGTCATATCGCTATTTTGTTTCAACAACTGCCCGGGCAATAATTGCATCAGATCCGCCAAACTCGTAGCCTGTAAATGATCTATCGCCTGCCTACCGATTTTTGAACTTGTGGCCTGTCCTGCTTCATTCTTAGTAGCAACAACATTCACCTCATCCAAAGCCAGAGAAGTTTCAATCATCCGGATTTCCAAAGAATAATTAACCTCTACATTTATCCCTTTCTTATAATTTTCATACCCTAGAATTTGAAGTTCCAATTCCGTTTTTCCCAATGGAACTTGCTGCAGAACCGCGATACCATTCATATCCGTTACAGCGTATATACCCAATTCTTTCAAAATACACGCAACTCCCACAAGCGGAATTCCTGCCACACTATCTTTCACAAGTAATGTCACGTTTGTACGCCGCACACTCTGCCCCGGTAATTGCACGGGTTTATCCACAATCGCTACTTGAGTTCCAATTATTCGATAAGTATAGCGACTATTCTTAAACACTTGGTTCAACACGCTATCCACTCGAACATGCTTCACAGAAATACTCACTTCTTTCACATTCTTTTCTTGAGCATCATTAAAAAAGAACCTGTAATCCGTCTGTTTCATCATCTCCTCAAACAGCACGGAGAGTGTAACACCTTTCAAATCCAGCGTCACATACTGACGTCCAACCTGTTGAGCGAATCCGACAGTTGACACGCAAAATAAAATTCCTACTAACGTAAATACCGACAAAAATCTTGGGTCTAAAATTTTTATCCAGTTCCTACAATACTTCTTGATTTTTTTCATAGATTTGTAACAACTAGTTGATAATAATAATTATTTAACTACTTTAATTAAAGAGTATCCATATGTTTGGTCGCATCCGGTACTCTTTTTTTTAATTTTTCAATATAACACGGTTTCCATCAATTACATAATTAATATTTAGATTTGCACATATTGTCTGTAAAACAACCTCAAGACCACTTCGTTCAAACACCCCGCTAAATAACAACGCACTCGATTGTAAACACTGATTTTCAATTTCCACCCCAAACCAACGCTCTAATCTACGTATCACATCCACGAAGGGTTCATTCTTTATCATCAACACACCATCCTTCCAAGCAACCAAACGGGCAGCATCCACTTCCTTGGTAGAAATTTTACGTGATTCCAAATCCAATGCAACTTGTTCATTTGGCTTCGCTACCACAACATGATTTCCCGATCTTACCCGAACGCATCCCTCCACCAAAGCCATATAAATCTCACCATGATCGCCATATGTATTCACCTCAAAAGAAGTTCCCAAAACCTCTGTCTCCATATCCTTCATCACCACGAAAAAAGGCCTGTCTACATCCTTCGTCACTTCAAAATACACATTCCCTTTTACCGTTACCACTCTCTTACCTATGCCAAATCGTACAGGATAACGAATAGCACTTTCCGAATTTAACCAAACCTTCGTTCCATCGGAAAGGATAATTGAAACACGCTCTCCCGCAGGAACCGTGATTTCATTCATAGCTTCTTCTTCAACATTCCGTTTCTCTGATGTTTTCACATTCTCATACACCAATTCATTCCTCCCCTCTTGTTTAATATTTACATTACCCGTCTTTTCGAATATCACTTCCCGCTTCTCATTTCCCACAACCACCTTTTCACCATCAGCCAAAGTCAACATCACCCCACGTTCATTCGGAATCGTTATGTCTACATAGGCAATTGCCAGATCATCCATGCTTCCAATCGGTTTCAAAAAGAAATAAACACATGACAGGATCACAGCCACGATCGCCGCATATTGCAACACTCTTCGCAAAACAACCGCTCTTTTTCTTCTTTCCGGCAAAACACGCATGAACTGCTTGTAGTCTTGCCATCCCTCTTTCACGACTTGATCATCGCACTGAACTCCAGTCGTAGTATGCCATATTTTCTTATATTGTTCAAAATACTTTCGGTTCTCTTCCGTACGAATCCATTCCGCAAACACTCGCAGATCCGCACGTGTTGCAGTATCATCCAAAATCCGGATCAGTAATTCATCTATATTTTTCGAGGTCTGATTCATAAATTTATCCTTTATACCTCTTAGACAAACAACTCCCGATTTACCCCTAAAAATCTAATCGAAAAAAAATAAAAATTTGAAGTAACCAACCTAAATCTTTACGTAACCGTTTGATCGCTATGGTCATCTGAGATTCTACCGTTTTCAAGGAAATACCTAATCGTTCTGCTATTTCCTTGTTTTTCAACCCTTCCATTTTACTCAGTATAAATATTTCCTGACACTTCTTCGGTAACGCCTCGACAGAAATCATTATAGCCTTTTCAATCTCCGAACGTTCCAACAACATCTCCGCTTCTGGAGTTTGTATTATTGTAGAAAAATACAATTCTTTCAACTGTTCCTCCTCGTACTTCCGAATTATATCTTTCCGAGTAATAGAATTTATACAATTATTATACACGGCCCGATACAAGTATGCTTGTGGAGAAATTGTAATCGTTAACATCGAACGATTTTCCCAAAGTCGATAATACGCCTGCTGAACAGCATCTTTTGAGGCCTCCACATCTTTTAGAATACGACTAGCATAATTCAGCAGGCTTTTATAATAAGTTTTATAGATATACTCGAAAGCAAGTATATTCCCCTCATTTAAAGCTGATACTAAAATTCCCGTATTCGTGTAATCCATATCAAGAACAATATCTCTAAAAGACAAATATAGTATATTAATCAAATATTCCAATACTTATTTAGACTTAATATAAAAAAGAATAACCTTTATGCCAAAATCACATTCTGCAATCAAGCTAAAAAAAGAAATCAATCAATTAGCAGAAGACAAATTACCTGGAGCTACAGAGATCAACTATAACGAAATCTTTCCGCTTTTCAACCTACAATCTATCCAACAATAGACGCCTAATTCTCTGGATAATATTCCACTTCCCGATCAAAATGCGGAACGACAAGGCCAACAACCACCTTATCACCGAATTGCTTTCTTTCAATCTGAATCATCCGATCCACCTCCTCCCCGAAAGCCTCCTTGATCCTTTGGTGAAGAAACAGCTCATACTTGTCCAAATTGCAACACAAATAATCCAAATCCGCTTGAATCCCCACAGGCACCCCCTTATCACTCATCCCGATATACACGGTTCCTCCTTGATTGTTCAGGAAACGGCACATATCCTGCATGATAGAATCCAATTGGGCCTCCACGTCCACGTGTTTCGCCCCCACCGGATAGACCAACGAATTCTTAAACGTTCTCTTTTCTTTCATATTCCCGGACATGGAATCTTCTTCACCTTTTCCCTTCAACGACAACAAGTCCAACAACTCATCCAACGGGATTCTTCAGGAAGATTTCCCTGCACATCCTTAGCCAATATAGCTCCAGCCACTTTAGCCACATAATCATTCTCCGAATGAGAAAAACGTTCCAAATCTCCCGCAAAAGAACGATCTCCATATGACGACAGCATTCGGATCACCGCCCACAAAGGTTCCAATGCAGGGTAAGCCCGAAAATCCTTCTCCAGTGCACCCAAGTCCAGTGTTTCTAAACGTCCCTCTATAAATTCATACTTCACGATCAAATGATTGATCAAGCAATCATAGTACCCTTTCAAACGATAATCACCTAACACGTGAGCCAACAAGCGAATAAAATAAAGTAAATTCAGATTCTCCAAACAAACCTCTTGCGTCAGGTAAAGCTGCAACAGCCGGATCAACTCCTTCACATACTTACCCGAAACCCCGATAGAACGCTCGATTTTACCCGTATTAAACTTTCCCTCGCCATCCCGATTTCTATATCTCTTGCACTCCTCTATATAACTGTAAACCAGATTAGCAACCGCCTCGTGCCTGTCAAATCGTTCCTTCGTGGCACCTAGAATCTTGCCTTTGATCCTCCCTACCGAGGGGACATCAGTAACTTCCAAAAGATAATACCCCCCTCTCTCCTCGCTCACCCCTTCAGCAAGAGGGGTCGAAACCAAGAAACCACTTTCCGACAACCACGTCAAAAATCCATTCTTCTCACTCAAAAGTAGAGCGTTACACTGATCCCCCACCCGCAAATGCTCCACGGCCACTTGATTCAGTTCCTCCCAGATCGAGAACTGCAAGCGGTCATCCTCCGACTCCACCACCGTCGCCGTCATAATATCCCCGGGATGAAGAATATCTTTCAAACTATCCAACCTTGCCCGTGTCACCTGACTGACATGTAAAACACCCTGTCCATCATACTGCGGGTCCACAATCGTAACGAAAGCCAGCGTGGGTTTAAAATTATGCACCAGTTTCACCCGTATATTCACGACAGCCCCCACAGGCGGCCGTCTCTTCTGAATCACGCTCTTTCTTAATTCATCCGAAAAGTCTGCGAGAATACTTCTCCACGCTTGGGTTGTCCCCACCAATCCTTCTTCAAAACTCAACTTTTTCTTACTGTACCCGAGTTTCAAAGCGACACCGTCAATCTCCATCAGCGTGTCAAACTTTAATGAAACCGGAGCGGCAAGCGTGATTGCTTTCGTTTCCACTAACAATTGCCCGTGTCCCTCGTACAGACGCCCCTGACAATTTCTAATCGCGTCAACCGTCTTTTCTGCAATAGATTCCATCAGGACAGGAATGGAGAACTTTAACAACTCTTCCCATGTGAACACGGCATTCTTCTGGTTAAACAATAAAGAATTAAACGCATTCTTCCGAATTACTTCATCTTCCTTATCCCGTAACACATACAAGTACCTGAAAAACATGGAACGCAAGCTTGCCAGTTCTTCCTGCACGGAATCCCCCAACAAGATCCGGGCCCCTAGAATCCAAACAGCCTCCTGAATCTGATCCCGGGTATGTCCTTCAAAACACAGCGCATCATCCTGTTCTCTCACAAGAGCTACCCGTTCGTTAAAACGTTCCATCACCCTAGGATTAGGTTTATTCAACGTGTTATACACCAGTAAAACGAGTCCCCGTGCCGGCAATAAATGCAACTTCGGACTAAACCGAACGATAGTCAGTAATGTTATCCACACGAGCGATTTCTTGTACAGGTAACCCGATACCATCAATTTCTCCAACTTCGAAGTAATATACTCCCCTTCTTCCCCTGCATCAATCAACCGGATCGCCTCCCTGCTGGCAATAGCCTCATCCAGATAACGTTCCACCTGCATTCGGGCATCATTCAGCTTGACCCCTTCAAAACATTTCAAATAATCAGACCCTTCAAGCATCCATTCCAATATACGAATAAAAATATCATTCAGAAGATCATAATCTTCCAAGATCATTTCCTCTCCCCCTAACTCCGCACGCACAACACCCAAGAAAGAAAATATCCACTCCGGCCCTTGTTTTCCAACAACCGTGAAATCATAATCGCAAATATACTCATCAAGAATACTCGCCTCTTCTTTCGTGAGAGGAAGTTCCTCGAACAAGTGTTCAGGAGATACAAAATCCATTATTCTTATTTTTATTTAATGCAAAAAATATTTAAACATACACTTTTTGGTAAAGCGCCGCACCTCATGACAAAAAATCAATGTCTCCATTCCTTCTCCGATGAATCGCAACCATGCAAAAGTAACAACTTTTTTCTGAAAATCAGCACTTCAGGCTATTACAATTTTATTCCTCTCTCTTCCAACATTTATTCTTCCTCATAAAAAAACATTTTCAATCTCGCCCATTTTTGCTACATTCGCTCACATCAACATAAACACAAAAACATACAAAACCATGATCCGCTACTTCCAACAACAAGACGAAGACTCCGTCATCCGGATATGGCTAGAAGCATCTGCTATCGCCCACTCCTTCATTCCCCGTTCCTACTGGGAAAGCAAAGTTCCGGATATGCGTAACGAATATCTGCCACAAAGCCAAACCCTCGTCAATGAAGACGAACACACAAACGAGATCACGGGATTCATCTCCTTAATCGGCAATTACATCGCCGCCCTTTTCGTCTCTCCCGACCGACAAGGCCAAGGAATCGGACATTCTCTTATGACTCGTATCAAGTTACAACACCCCGAATTGGAATTAAATGTTTATGCGGAAAACACGCAAGCCTTGACATTCTACAAACGCCAAGGCTTTACGATCACAAGTGAACAAACCGACAAACAAACCGGCCGGCAAGAGTTCACGATGAAATATCAACTAGACGCTTAAAGCATCCTCGACAATTCCTGCTCCAACATCCCCGATCCCCTCAAATCATTTCTCAACCGTGCATTCCCATCCCGGTCAACAATGACATACGAGGGAATCCCGTCCACGCCGAAATAATCACATATATAATCCCATTGTTTACGATTCAAACGATAATGCTCTCCCTCGATTCCTGCCACCATCTCCAACCATTTGGATTCCGGGGAAGATTCGTTCGTGATATACACGAAAACAACATCCTTATCCTTGAACCTATTCTTCCTGGGTTCAAAAGAAGCAATCGCCCCCCGGCAAGGTCCGCACCACGTGGCCCACAGGTCTACCATCACCACCTTCCCCTTATAACGGGCCATAATTGCATCAAATAACTTTTTCTCGGATACCGAAGGGACCTCCCGGATTCGTTTTTCCGCCTTCACCTTACTTTCCGCAACTTTCGCATCGATCTGCTGCTTCACCTGTTCAAAAGCCTTCGTGTAATAGGGGTCGATAGATGCCAGGTTCCGCCGTTGCTCTTTCGTCAAGGGTTTCATATTCTCCAGTTGATCATAAATACCCTGCAATTTAAAATAATCGATCAAGAACCCTTCCTGGCTTCCCAGTATCTTCTCCAACCGATCCAACGAAGGAATACGGTAACAAACGATATCAAAACAATATGGGAAATCACGAGCATATAACATATCCAGCCGATTCACATCCAACTCTTTCAACACGGCAAAATGCTTATCCGTGAACTCCGGAGCTTTGAAATCGATCTCCCGTTGGTCCCATCCGATATGATTCGCCTCCCTGTAAGCCGTCTCCAAATTAGACTCCCCGGAACAAACCAGCCTCATTACAAAACCTTTTACCCCAAGCTCCCGGTATTTCCGCACTCCATCCGGTAGTGCCTTATCATTCGCCAAACGCTCCATCTCGGCCCGGTAAAGCTTCATCACGTACGCAATATACTCATCAGCATTCATCCCGTTTATATCCTTGTAGAAAGAATACATAGAAAATCCATCCTCGTACTCATCCTGCAACGCGTAATTCAAGGAGACAAACCGGCTCTCCCCAACCACGTAAGCCAAACGATGAGCCTTCATCCGGTCTTTCTGATAGCGGGAAGCCCTCCGGGTAGCCTCTCCCAAATCGACATACACCTCCACGTCATCTCCCGGATCAAGCACAATCATCGTACGGAAGAGCGTGTTACTCAAATAAAGCCATGTCGTGGAATATTGATCAAATTCGAAGGTACAGCTATGATCCTGATCGATCCTCTTCGACAACTCCTTCCCGGGGTTAAACATATCGCTCACGAAAAGCTCGACATCCCGCCCGTCCATCAAATCACGATAACCGCATAAATGCACCTTTACCCTCGTCTTTCCCATTTTCAACTCAGCCGGCGGTAACGTGGTCGCTTCTTTCCAGTCCCGGGCAGACACGTCCGACGGGATAGCCACGGCAGTCATTTCAACATCCGGATTCAAATTCAAACCCCAAATATGCCAGCCCCCCAGGTTCATCCGACTCTCGATCACATCGATCGAATTCACTCCTTTCGGTAGCGGCGGGAAAAACAATTTGAACGAGAGCAATCCGGTATCACGCATCTCAAATTTCTCATTCAACTTCAATCCTTCCGACTTCAAGGCAAAATACTTTTGCCCGTTCGCCAAGATATAGATCCCGGCATCCACCCGAGCCCAGCCACCGGGATATTGTTCGACATCGGCATAAATAACCGTGGCCGTATCGTTTAAAACGATACGGGAGATTTCGAGTGACGCAGAATTTTTAGCCTGAAAGGCCGGGTAATCAATCACCCGTTCCCTCGGTTGGCAAGCAACGAGAATGCCCACGAACAGGAACATCAAGACAATTCGACTTAATTTTATCATATTTGCTATTTTATCAGGTCCACACAAAGGCCTGTTGTTTCCTCGATATAAATATACAAATATTTTAACAAAATACTTACTTTTACGGCGTAAAAACAAATATATGCCACATAATATCACGATATATACAGACGGAGCCGCCAGCGGTAACCCCGGACCGGGAGGTTATGGGGTCGTACTCATGGCCGGTGCCCACCGCAAAGAATTGTCGGAAGGTTTCCGCCGCACCACGAACAACCGCATGGAACTACTCGCGGTTATCATAGGCCTCGCCGCCCTACGTTTCGAAGGAAGCAACGTAACCATCTACTCCGACTCGAAATACGTGGTCGATGCCGTCGAAAAAGGCTGGGTTTTCGGCTGGGAAAAGACCGGGTTCAAAAAGAAAAAGAATCCTGATCTCTGGCGACAATTCCTCGCCCTTTATCGCAAGCATCACGTGAAATTCATCTGGGTAAAAGGACATGCCAACATCCCGGAAAACGAACGTTGCGACCAGCTCGCCGTAGCCGCCTACAAAGCCCCGAACTTGCAGATTGATGAATATTATGAAGCAGAACAGAGTTCTAACGAACAACTTTTTAGTGAATAGGCAAAAAAAATTATCAATTGTTAGTCAAGGAGATTCTAAAATAACTATTTTCGCGCTACAATCTAAAACTAGAAAAAGTAACATCATTCATCACAAAAACTTATAGAGATGAAAAAAATATTAATCGTTGGTGCAGGGGGACAAATCGGTTCCGAACTAGTACCCCACTTGAGATCCATTTATGGAAACAGCAATGTAGTGGCAGCTGATATTAGTGCTGAAAAATGTAAAGCATTGGCAGAAGCAGGTCCGTTCGAGGAATTAAACGCTCTTGACGGGGAAGGTTTCAGTGCCATCGTGAAAAAATACAATATTGACACCATCTTTAACTTAGTTGCCTTGTTGTCAGCCACGGGAGAAAAGAACCCGAAACTAGCTTGGGACATCAATATTGGAGCTTTAACCAACTCTCTGTACATCGCCAAGGATAACAACTGCGCCGTGTTCACGCCGAGTTCCATCGGGGCTTTCGGGAACGATACCCCAAAAGATAAAACTCCCCAAGACACGTTGCAACGTTCCAATACCACGATTTACGGGGTTTGCAAGGTAACAGGCGAACTTTTAAGCGACTACTACTTCAATCGTTTCGGTGTTGACACCCGTAGCGTGCGTTTCCCGGGATTGATTTCATACG
>ERZ772805.2488-NODE-2488-length-11830-cov-7.229979_pt1 | contig 11830 bp, 7 predicted proteins | sample MGYA00511344_ERZ772805 | MGnify/ENA primary metagenome ERZ772805 (study PRJEB29015, sample SAMEA2737730) | human gut metagenome | biome: human gut; feature: human-associated habitat; material: faeces | place: China | collected 2012 ...
TTTAAAAGAGCGGTGGAATTTACTTTTGCACTGGAATTTACTTTTTCAAGTCAGCATTTTTTGATAGAATTTTCATATTTTCAAAAATGCCCCAGGGATTTCTCTCCCCAGGGCATTTTTTGTGTCTTTCCTGTTATGAACTTTCAATATAAACCACAGCACGTTAAAACATTTATGACCTAGTTCTCTTCCCAGACTCCGTTCTCATCCACGAAATATCCATCCGGTGTCTTTTCATTCATGTAGAGGGAGCCATAAGGTCTTCTGGTGTTTTCCGTATCATAGACCCACATTCTGGACGCTTCATCATAAAACCATGTCTGCGTCTCCGCGAATGGATTCAGATACATATAGCCCCATCCAGGGATCTGCCGCCATCCGGTCAGCATCTCCCCCGTCGTAAGATCTAGATAGTACCATCTGCCGTCCTGCGGATCCTGATACCAGCCAGTAAGCATTCCGCGCTTTTCATCCACGTAATACCATTTTCCTGCTGCCGCATCCCAGATCCATCCGTTCTTCAGATAGCCATCGGCACCGAATGCCCACCTTGCGCCGCTGATCCGTCTCCATGCCACCTGTTCGCTCTGCGTACCGGATACCAAATCTGTCACATGGGAACCCGATACATATCTGCCGCCCGGAAGTTCATACCACCATCCATTCTGATCCTTTTTCCAGGTTCCGTCAGAATGAGTTCTGTTTGTTGCTGCCGGTTCTCCGGAATCATCAGAGTCATCTGAAGATCCACCAGAACCCGTTCCAGGTCTCGACGGGGTCGGATCATCCGGTGTTGGGTTATCCGGGTCTGGCTTATCTGGATTCGGTTTATCCGGATTTGGCTTGTCCGGATTTGGCTTGTCCGGATTTGGCTTATCCGGATCAGCTGGCTCAGATGCCGTCTTCGTCCGCGCATCCAGTCCTCCGCTCACTCCTGATGCCTCTGTATTCCGTCCTTCCTTCACTCTCACATAGAAATGATAGTCCGTGTCCGGAAGCAGTCCCGCAAACACTGCAGAATCCTGCCATTCCCCGTCTCCAAGGCGATATTCAAAGCCGCATAACTCTGGAATCTGAGTTCCATCCGTAAATGTTGTCGGCGGATTTAAAGTGATCGTATTGGCTCCAATCCCTGCAGCTGTCGGAGTATCCGGTGTTTTCATTGCCGCTTTTTTGATCGTAAGTATCAGCGTGATCGGGGCACACTCATAATCCGTATTATCGTCGCTGATCTTTACCGTGCATTTGTAGGTTCCTGCGTCTGCCGGTGCCACTTTGCTGTTATAATCGGTTCCGTTAATACCGCTGTATATCACTTCATACTGATTCCGCAGATCCTCAGAAATATCGTACTCGCCCCATGACGCCCGAACGTCCTCATCGATTCGGTGCTGATTTCCATCATAGGTAAATTCTTTGTCTGTCCCCTCGATTTTAGCTTTTTTCTTCGCCCCAAAGATCACATTCGTCACAATGTCACATGTCGGCATCGTGAGAGATGCAGTCCAGCTTCCATCCGCCTGCTGTTTAAATCTCGGCGGGAACAGGACAACATGTAAGCCGCCTTCATAGGTAAATACCGCATTTTCTGTCGGATTGTCTTTTAACCACTGAACGCCTGCTTCTGTCAGAGTCGCTGTGATCGTATCGCCAGCTATTGCTGTTGTTTTATCCAACGTATAATATCTACTGTTTTCCGCTTTCTGTACAATGTTGTATGACGCGTTCAGATCATTCTTCACTTCAATATTTACGGAGATCATTCCAGGTCCGTCAAGATATACATACAGAATCGGGTTGCCATTGGAATCATTCCGGACATAATACTGTCCATTTTCTTTCAGCGATTCTTTATTTGGTACCTCCTTCGGAGTGATCGTAACTCCCTTATATTTCGATATACTTTTGACATCAAAAACTTCAAACTGTTTGCCGTTGATAATATTCGTAACTTCCAGTGATCCGATATGGTTCTCATTTGCCCAGCTCGTAGTTGTATATGTCGCTGTCGTTCCCCATGTACTCCAGTCCTGTCCGACAAACCAGGTATACTGGTAAGGTGTAATATCTGTCGCATATTTTACTTTAACCTCAGCATTGCTGCACGGCATCGTGAAATAGCCGATAATCGGATCGATATTGCACAACTCCGCTTCAAATGTTTTTCCGTCCCCATCTGTTACCTCGATGTGGTTTACTACATCTTCTGCATTAAGGTTCTTAAATTTCAGATATACCTCAGAACCCGCCCGAGCCCGGAATGTGATTTGGGAATCCGCTGTTCCTTTACCAGATTCCACCAGGTATGTACCCGAAGTACCTTCCGCATCCTCTTTGCTCCGGTATACTTCGATCTCGGCATCTGGAGAATTAGTAGTATTTTCACGAACAATATTGACTATATGCTCACTATTATCTACAGTGATCTCGCTGTCCGCCTGTTTACTTTCGTCAAACTGGCTGACTGCAGTAACTGTATAGGTACTAGCCGCAGCATCTTTGTGGACCGCCACCGTTCCATCATCTGTCACATGAACCGCTGCCAGATCACTGCTGACCCATTTTACATCTCTTGATGCTCCATTCTTACTCTCAACCGTTGCTGTAAGCTTCAGACTTCCCTTCGGATAGATCGTTGCCTGCTGCTGGTCCAGGCTGACACTGATAACTTTCGGATCCATGTCTAAGGAGAGCGTTGGAATCATGGATTCTTTCTGTCCTTTTAATACCGGGAACTTGTAACCGCTCTCTGCGGATGGCATAGTCCACACGTTTTCAAAGTCCCACCCGAGTGTGCTCTGATAGAACTTCTGAGATCTCAGCTGATCCGCTGACGCATCCGCACCGTATATCTGATCCGGACCAATATTATTTTCTTCCGGTGTCAAAACTTTTCCAGTGCTGTTCCGGGCTGTCGTTCCCACAAAGCCATAGTTTCCGGAAAGCGTTCCACCCTGGCTGATTCTATTCACAGATGTCATTTCAGGGAAGATGCTGATGCTGTTTGTGATCGTTCCGTTATTTGCAATTCCTGATACAGTACCGCCTGCCCATTTTCCTGTCAGAGACTTACCTGCTGCATAACTATTCGAAATTTCAGCATTATTTCCTGCACCTACCAGGCCGCCTGCATAATTGATATAGTCAACGTCCATATCCACAACAGCATAACTGTTATTGATCTCGGCTGTTCCATCTATGTACCCGATCAGTCCACCTGCAAAGCCATTGCCCGCTGTTCCGGTAATCCTTACATCTGCAGAACACAACTCAATTTTCACGTTCGCAGATTGACGCACGTGCCCAATCAGACCACCTGCAAAATACGCATTTCCACTTCCAATAATGGAACCGCTAATATGACAGTTTTCTATTGTGACTGTTTCCGATGGTGCAGACATCAGAATTCCTATTTCTGTTTCACTCCATTCTGATGCAGGTTTCACTCTTGCATCCTTAATCGTCAGGTCTTTTATCAGACAAGCACCGGAAACATTACTGAACAATCCTGCGTACACGCCATTATTGACCGCCTTCAATCCATGGATCGTATGACCGCATCCGTCAAATTCCGCCACACTGTTGGAAATCGGAACAAAATCATGGTATCCAAGATCAATATCGCACACTAGTTTTGCTTTGCCGATTGCATGTGTGCCGCCCTGGAACCAGGCAAGCTCCGCTCCTGTGCTAATTAGATAATACCTATTATCATCCCTCTTTGGTTTTGTTTTTGTACTTCCATCCCACACATCATGCTCCCACATCGCAGTGAAGGTTACATTTCTGCGCGGCATCTTATATGCTGAACCAGCTGAATATACTTTTCCGTCGCTGTCCTTCCAGCCGCTAAACATCTTTTCGTACACAGTAAACGGATTCTCTGGAAGTGTAACCGTGGTTCCTTCCATCTTGCTTTCCCATGTCGGAGCTGTTCCACTGGCTGTCTCGCTGCCGGATTTAAATGTCACTGTGAATTTCGGCAGAATTGTGAGATCGACGGTAAGGTTCTCCGTCTCGTCTACCACGCCCTCTTTACGCAACGTTAAAGTAATCGTTCCGGTAATTCCGCCATTGCCGCCCGGTTCAATACCGTCGTTCGCTTTCGTGAGTGTAAATCCACTTTCCTCTGACCAGGCAGCCGAAATACTGTCGTTCGTAATTACACACGTAACTGCTTGAAGGATTTCAGCAGCCGTCGTTCCATTCGTTACGCTCATTTTCTTCAGCGTATTTTCTGCCGCTGTTTTCACGTCCGCCAGGCTCTGCGCGGTAAAGTTATATGCCGCACTTTTCACTCCAGCGCTGGTCTCATAGTTTTCATTTCCGATGGCTTTTACTTTAAATGTATAGGATCCCGTTTCTTTGATCTCAGAAGTAAAATCATAGCTTGTCTGTCCGGAAACCGTTTTTTCGGATCCAAGTACCACAGAATCTTTATACAGCTGCACCTGATATCCGTCCGCATTTTCTACCTCGTCCCAGACAGCTTTTCCATTTACAGTCTCATCCCATCTTACATTTGCCGGGTCTGAAAGCTGTATTTTAGCTCCTCCAAGATATACCGGCAGCTGTCCATCCGTAAGATCTACCACCGGACTGATTCCTGATGTCTTTAAGATCGGGAACTGTTCATCTGCAATCCCCCAGTTTGCATCATTTCCCCATCCGATCGTATTATTCCAGAAATCAGCTTTAAGGCAGTCTTCTCTGGATACATCCTCTCCATTTACAGCCTCATATGCCGCGAATGTACCATTTGCGCCTCCGCTCATACCGGCATATGCATAGTTCTTCTCTCCGTTAACATAATTGCCACCATATCCAAATATTCTGCCTACATATGCTGAATTTCCTGACGTTTTAACGGTTTCCTGCAGCGCGGCGCAGCGATTGATCGTGACCGTCTTATACTGTCCACCAACAAGACCGCCGCATCCACGTCCTATGTCCGTCTCGACAGTTCCCAGTGTGATGCATTGTTCGATCCTGATTGTTGTGCCAAACTCCGGAATATTTCCAATCAGACCGCCAGCCAGCGATTTATTGTTAATATCACCACTGTTTATAATTTTTGCATCAACAACACAGTTTTTTATTTCAACACTTGTTGTCCCTCCAGATACATCTCCAACAAGACCGCCGACAGCATAACTTGTGTTCGACAGCTTCCCCCTCACATAGCAGTTTTGTATATTAACAGTTTTAGACGTTTTACCGGCGATCGCTCCAACTGGTGTTCCAGCGTTTGTTTCCTCAATCGAAACACCTGAAATAACCAGGTTCTTCACGGTTCCATTTACAGTTTCAAAAAGAGGCTGTCCGATTCCGCTGATCTTATGCCCACGTCCATCAAATGTCTTTCCATTCAGGTTCTCCGCATCCCAGGTCTCACCACTCAGATCTATATCTGAACTCAGAGCAATATGTCCCTGCAGATTTCCATATCTGTTGTATGTTTGGTTTTCCTTTGACATCACAGCCTTCCAGTCATCGGCATCTGCAATCAGATACGGGTCACTTACGGTTCCTGTCCCTTCAATTATTCCGCCTGCAAACAGCGCGATCTGCTCCTTCTGTGCTGTTTTTGTCTCCGGGACCACCGATTCCTCCGGTGCTTTTCCCGCATCCGCATCACTCGCCACATTCCGCGCTCTCGAATCTTCCGCGTTGGAATCACTCGCTTTCAAAGCCTCTTCCGTCTGCCCGGTGCCCACCGTCTCTGCATAGACCGGCGCTGTCATCCCAAAAGAACTCCACGTCATCACAAACGCCATTCCCGCTGCCAGGAGCTGTCTTGTCTTTTTCCTCATATATATTCTCTCCCCTCTGTTTCCAAAAATTCACAGAATTGTCGTCTATATTTCTGTCTTTATTTTATCAATTTCGGCTTGTCATTCAAGATTCCCTGCACAAGATGTCATTTTTCGACACAAGATGTAAAAAATGATATCGATTCCTGATATCTACCGCCGTTTTATCCTATCTCACCTTTTTTACATTCTTCCACACATTTATCTTAAAACATGGTAAAATAGCTATAACAACCAGCATCGGAGGCAGGACAGAAATGAACATTGCGATCGTTGATGATTTAAAAACAGATTCCGACCGTCTTGTCGGATTTATTGATACATATATGAAACAGCACAATCTTCAATACGGAACCTTGGACCGTTTTTCCAGCGGGGAAGACTTTTTAGGCGCGTTTACACCCGGAAAGTACGATCTGATCTTTCTGGATATCTACATGGACGGGATCACCGGAATGGAGACTGCAAAACGGATTCGGCAGACGGACCATGACTGCAGGATCATCTTTATCACCACCTCTCCGGAGTTTGCCGTGGAGAGCTACAATGTGAACGCGTCCTTTTATCTCCTGAAGCCGATCGGGAAGGACGGTGTTTTTTCCGCCCTCGACCGGTGCGGACTTCAGGCGGCAGAACAGTCCAGATCCGTGGAGGTTGCAACTGCCTGCGGAAGGACACAGCTTCTGGTCCATGAAGTCTCTTACACCGAATATGTAAGGCGGCAGGTCCTTGTGCATTTTAAAGATGGTCAGGAACTGGCAGTCTCCATGAGTCAGAAGGACTTCTCCGCACTCCTGCTCCAGTACCCATGGTTTTCTGACTGCATCAAGGGGATCCTCGTAAACTTTGAAGATGTGGAAAAGCTCCTGGAAGATCGTTTTCTTCTAAAGAGCTGAGTCCAGATCCCGATCAGCCGTTTAAAATATAAGGAAGTCCGGGAACAGTTTCTCGAATTTTCCTATTCCATAGTCCGGGGGAGGTCACTATGACAGAACTTCTTTTTAATGAATTTTGCAGCTATTCTTTTCCTGATTGGCTGCGCCGATGTTACTTTTCGCGGGTAGGAATTTTCTGAACTGAAAATGCCGTATGATACAGTGGTGGTAACAGATTTTGCCGATTTGGAATGCGAAGCATCGGCAAAATCCGTTGCTGTTTAGTTAGCATTGCGTATCTTAAATACAAAATGCTGCATAGAGAGGAACCGTCTTTTTATTGTCCTCAAATGCAAAGTTTTTCGCAGAGAGCTTGATAGCATAGGCAGGCTTGTAGGTGTCCATATAAACCTTTAAGCTCTTTGCTCTGGTATTGTCTGCTGACTTGACTTCAATCGGAATGAGCTGACCGTCACGCTGAATAATAAAGTCTATCTCAGCTCCACGCTCAGACTCCCAATAGTAGGTGTTATAGCCGTTTATGGAAAGCTGTACATTAACATAGTTTTCAGTCATACCGCCCTTGAAGTCATTTAGCTCCTCAACCATATAGAGAATATCGTTTGCCACTAAGTCTTTCTTGGCACAAAGCAATCCCAAATCCGATACATAAATCTTGAAAGCATCAATATCACGATAGTTTTCCAAAGGTTTTTTGATTTGCGCTACCTTATAAACCTGTGACACGATACCAGACAGACAGAGCCATTCAATCGCATTTTTAAATTCAGAAGCCCGCCCGCCTTTTTTAATCAGCTTATATTGAAAACGCGTATTCTTCTTTGAGAGCTGAACGGTAATGTTGTCATAGGCAAGTCTGGTTTTCTTGATTTCGTTCAAGTTATTATACTTGCTCATATCGTTGAGATAGCTTGCAAGAATAGTAAGAAAACTGCTTTATATCATCTGATATTTGTTTTGACATCAGCAATTTCTCCGTATACTCCCTTTATAGCAATTTTTCTCCTTTCAAGCTTTCCTGCACAAGATGTAAATTTCTCATTTTTCCGCAAAGTCACAATAAAAAAAAGGGCTGCCGCCCAGCAAAAATATTTGCTGATGCGACAGCCCCGATCACCTAATTCCAGAAATCTACCTTCTCCGTGAGTCCAATATGCTCTGCCTTAAACACCGGATCTTTTCCGGCCTTTTTCTGTTTTCCGTAATCATCCAGACAGCGGAGAACCGGTTTTAACAGGATGAAGATCACCGGCACGTTGATGAGTGCCATAAAGCCCATCAGGACATCTGCGGTATCCCACACGATGCCGAGCTTCATCGTAGCACCGACGCAGACAACGATCGCTGCGATGATCCGCATTCCCCACTTCGCTCCGTTCGACGGAGTCATACCGCAAAGATATGCAAGGCCTGTCTCTGCATAGTAGAAGTTTCCGAGTAAAGTCGTAAATGCGAACAGGAACAGGGAGACGGTGATAAAGATTACACCGAATTTACCGAGTGTGCTGTTCATGGCTGCCTGCACATAAGCCATTCCGGCCATGTCTGCCTGTGGCTCAACGCCGGAGCAGAGAAGCAGCATTGCAGTTGCGGTACAGATCATGCAGGTATCAAGGAATACGGAAAGAACCTGAACGAGACCCTGCTTTACCGGATGGGAAACGCCCGCGGAACCTGCTGCACATGCGGCAGCACCGACACCGGCCTCATTGGAGAAGAGACCTCTCTTGATTCCAAGCATAACCGCAGATCCTGTGAATCCTCCGAAAATCGCCTTCACATCAAAAGCGCTGCGGAAGATCTCTGCAAACACACCCGGAAGAAGGTTGATATGTGTCACGATCACAAACAGTGCAACGGCAATATAGAAGAATCCCATGAACGGAACAATCTTTTCCGTGATTCCTGCGATCTGTTTTCCACCGCCGCTGATGCAGACGAAGAATAACACTGCAAGCACACCGCCAATGATCCACTTTGCAAGATTTTCATGCTCCACATATCCAGGAATAACACGGAACGCATCCGCGATATTAAACGATGCAACCAGGTTAAATCCGACCATGTAGGTCAGGATCATGAACACTGCAAACAGGATTCCGAGCCAGTGTTTTCCGATTGCCTGATCGATGTAGTAGGACGGACCGCCGTAGCAGCCTCCGTCATCAGAACGGCGCTTGTAGATCTGAGCCAAAGTTCCCTCCACGAAAGCGGTGGACATACCCAGAAGCGCTGTGAGCCACATCCAGAATAAAGATCCGACACCTCCGAGACAGATCGCTGTGGATACGCCTGCGATATTTCCGGTTCCCACACGGGATGCCGTCGAAACCATAAGTGCCTGGAACGATGAGATCGCCTTGTCGTCCTCGCTCGGTGCGAGAACAACCTTGAGAGACTCCTTTAAATAACGGAACTGGACAAATTTTGTGCGGACGGTAAAGTAGATTCCGCCTGCTACGAGCAGAATGATCAGGATGTATGTGTAAAGATAGTTACTGAGATTCCCGATCAGTTTTCCATACAAATCGTACATGTGTTGTTACCCCTCTTTTTTCTTTTTGTGTAACGGTTCAATGCCATCATATCTACAGGAACCTCCCCCAGAGCTTCCCTTCGGATGCATGAATCGTCATCATTTTGTTTACCTCAGATATTTTACTGTAAGTTTCTTATATTGACAATGTTTTCTTTCAGAAACTTCCACCACTGTATTGTACGGAATTTTCAGTTCAGAAAATTCCTACCCCATAAAAAGTAACGTCTTATTTTCTCATCCGGATTCTTTCTCCCCCTTCCTTCACCTTTCTTTTTTATAAAGAAGGAAGCTTTTGTCTGCCCCGTTTTCCCCTATCAGAGCTTTCGCTGCTTCCAGCCTTTTCTTGTCATTCAGGCAGAATGTACCTGTCCCAATTTACTTCTTTGCAAAAATATGAAGTCCCATCTTCGAAGAAAGGAACTGCAGGATCTTTCTCCCCGCAATGCTGTTTCCCTTCTCATCCAGAGCCGGTCCATAGATCCCGATCCCCATCTTCCCGTCGACAACCGAGAGCAGACCACCGCCGACGCCGCTCTTTGACGGGATCCCCACGCGGACCGCAAATTCACCGGAACCGTCGTACATACCGCAGGTCATCATGATCGTCTTCACGACTCGCACGGTGTCAGAATCCAAAAGCCGCTTTCCGGACGGATCTACACCGTCATTGGCTAACAGAAGTCCAAGACTCGCAAGACTCTCTGCTGTGACGCTTAAGGAGCACATTTTTACGTAGAAATCCAGCGCTTCCTCCACATTTCCCCTGATCACTCCCTTGCTCTCGAGAAGATAAGCGATCGCGCGGTTTCTCGCGACATTCGACATCTCCGAATGATAAACTTTCTCATCCAGAACGATCCCCTCATCCTGGCAGAAACATCTCGCGAGCTTTAGCATCTCCTCAAACGAAATCTTCGGCTCGATATAACTTGCAACAGCGATCGCACCGGAATTGATCATCGGATTGTACGGATGACTGTTGGATCCCTCCAGCTTGATCAGAGAGTTGAACGCGTCCCCCGACGGCTCCATCCCCACATTCTCAAACACCATGTCAAATCCGCATACCTCAAGTGCTACTGCAAGGCTGATAACCTTCGAGATACTCTGGATGCTGAACCGGTCCTTCGTATCCCCGCAAGAGAACCGGCTCCCATCCCGGCAGAAAATGCTGATTCCAAGCTTATTCTTGTCCGCTCTTCCAAGCTCCGGGATGTAGGTTGCAACCTCCCCCTTCTCGATATATGGGCGCCCTGCCTCCAGCGCCTCGTTGATCAGATCCTCAAACATCACTTTTGTTTACCCCTTTCTTTTCCATCATATGCCCCTGCTGTCGCGTTTCACGCTCCTTCGCGCCCAAGCCACCGGCACATTTAACTTTCCCTTATTTTAAGCGTCCTGACCTCTCTCAAGCCGCTCTCTCACTTCCTTCAGGAATTCCTCCCCGATCCCGGAGATCGGCACATCCGCGAGCGTCACATACCCGAATTCCAGCTTTACCTCACAGCCCGGGATCGGCACCGAGACTGCCCGGAAATCAGAAAGCTGCTTATCAAAATCATGGATTCCGATACTGTAAAAATCCGTCTGCGAGATCAGATTCATGAGCGTCGCACGCCCTGTCACATAGATCTCCTTTTTCTTTCCCGTCATTCCCCCGTCCTCGCCCTTTCCGAGAATCCCTGACAGGATATCATCGTACAGACCAAGATACCGGATAAAACCATAATCCGCCAGATTTTCCCGCGTCATAGGCTTTTTCTCCCGCACGAGCGGATGATCCTTCGAAATGACGATCTGCGGTTCCACATAAGAAAGATAATGATATGTCAGCCCTTTCGCCTCGCCCATCGCCCGGACCTCATCATGCCTCTGGCTGTCAAAATGAAAAATCCCGATATCCGCACGACCCGAGATCACGTCCTCGATGACCTCCTCCATCTGCCCCTCATACAGCCGGTGCGTAAACTCCGGCTGATCCTGATATCTCCTGACGATCGTGATGAAACTCTCCATCACATGCGAAAACTTTGTCATGGAAACATTCAGCGGCTCCGCCTTTTCCGCCACTTTTAACGGCCTCAGATGCATCCCTTCCATTTCCTTCAGGATCCTGACCGCCCGCTCCAGAAACTCATTTCCTTCCGGTGTTAAAGTCACACCCTGACGGCTCCTGTTCAAAAGCGGTGCCCCAACCGTCTCCTCCAGATCATGGAGGATCTTTCCAAGATGCGACTGGGAAATATAAAGCATCTGGGCCGCCTTATTGATCGATCCGAGTTTCGCCACCTTGATAAAATATTCCAGATGTTTCAGATTGATATCATAACTCACATCATTTCCCCTACCTTCGTTCTATCGACCCATGTCAGAAACTTTCCACAAATCTTCTCTCTCAGTTCATCGTTTTCTTGTATATAATCTATCATTTTTTGCTATAGTTTTCCACTGTTTTGTTATTCGTCTTCAAGCTAATGGTTATTTCCCCCAGAAAAAACACATTGCAAACAACAAACTCCCACATATCTTCCCCTTGTTATCGCGACAGTCGCCAAGGTCTCGCGCAAGCGCGGACTTTGGCT
>ERZ772805.2492-NODE-2492-length-11819-cov-11.793438_pt1 | contig 11819 bp, 9 predicted proteins | sample MGYA00511344_ERZ772805 | MGnify/ENA primary metagenome ERZ772805 (study PRJEB29015, sample SAMEA2737730) | human gut metagenome | biome: human gut; feature: human-associated habitat; material: faeces | place: China | collected 2012 ...
ATTAGTTGTGGTTTCTTATTATTTTCATTTCGTTTGTCGCAGCCCGTCCTGTATGTTTGCAGGCTTGCTTGCGACGCTTAGTTTAATTCAAATTCTTTGCCACAGCTTGTAAAGGATAAAAACCTGACGAATTGTCATTTTGCGATGCTTTTATACTGAAAATCTGTCAGTTATATATCGCTTTTTGTCAGTTTGAAAAACGCAAGTGCGTTTCGGTTCAAACGCAAGTACATTTGACATGAAACGCAAGTGCGTTTTACCTTAAACGTACTTGTGTTTTCTTTTAAACGCAAAGGCGTTTTTTTGAGAGAAAAGAGAAAATTTATAACTAACTAAAAATCAGCTTCTTTTACGATGTGTAGTTTTTCTCCAGTCACCGGATGTATGAACTCCAATGCGGCGGCATGCAGATACAGACGGTCGGACGGCTGACCGTAGAGGTCATCACCTACAATCGGATGGTTCAATCCCTCCGGATGGGCAGCATGTACACGGAGCTGATGGGTACGTCCCGTATGCGGATAGAATGTGACCCGTGTTTTTCCGTTCTTGCGTTCCAGTACCCGATAGGAGGTGACCGCCCGTTTGCCATACTCCCGGCTCACCATCTGGCGCGGACGATCCATCGGGTTCGGACAGATGGGCAGGTCGATGATACCCTCGTCAGTTTCCAGTTCTCCTTCCAACAGGGCCGTATAACGCTTTTGGATAAGACGCGTTTCGAAAAGTGCCTGAAGCTCCTTGTGTACCTCCTTCGTTTTGGCTGCGAGCAGCAGGCCGGAGGTAGCCATGTCCAGCCGGTGTACGATAAGCGGACCGGTGGCCTTGGGATAAAGATTGTGCAAGCGCTGGAGAATGGAGTCGAGGTCATTCTTGCCCGGTACGGAAAGCATGCCTGCCGGTTTGTGTACCACCACCAGCCACTCATCCTCGTAGAGAATCTCCAGTGCTGTCTGGCGGTGCACATCCTCCTCCAGCGGGTTCGGTTCCACGTCCAGTCCCACGAGCATGTGTTTCAGAATCGGTTCACATTTCCCTTTGCACGACGGATAGAAATGTCCTTCGCGGCGAATTTCATCCTTGGGTGACATGCCCCACCAGAATTCACCCATAGCCAATGGCTGGAGCTGATGCAGGTAAGCATACTGAAGCAATTTAGGGAGTGCGCATTCTCCTGCACCGGCCGGCGGTGTCTTTTGCGGAGTGGAGCGGAAAATTTCGCATAAATCTTTCACTTCCCCTCGTGCGTTGAGCATGCGGAACTGGGCGAACAGACGCAACTGGAGAGCCGCCGAACGAGTTTTCCGTTCGTGGCGCAAGGTCTGAATCTCCTGCTCGAGTGCTTGAAAAGCCTCTCCGGCCGCTTGTACCTTCTCTTTCAATCTCCGTTCCAACCGTTTGAACTCCGCTTTTTGAAACTGGCTTTCGCGCGACATCGCTTCCGCTTCTTCGGGTGAAACGCCTTCTTTCCGACGTTGTTCACGGAGGGTTTTCGCCTCTTTCAGTTTCTGTTTTTCAGAAGCCAGCGTGGCTTGTGCCTCTTCTTCCGCCTTCTTCCATTCCTCCCGAGCCAAGCAGTATGCTTCGCTGGCTTCCATGGCGGCAATCCGGTGGTTGATGCCGGAAATCTCCGCTTCCTCAATGCGGAAAAATCCGTCGGGTTGCAGGAGGTCGTACACCGGCGGAACGAAAAACGCATGGTGGTTGCTTCCGGCCAGGTTACCCGAAAAAGCGGCTAGGTAACCCAGTTTCCCTTCGGTATCCTTTATTACCAGTACCCCGAACATTTTTCCCTGACGAAGTTCCTCTTGCCAGTCATCCCGTGTGAGCAGATACTGACGCACCTCGTCGGCCGCCAGTCGGGTGAGCGGGTGAGGGGTGTAGTGGAAAGGAAAGGTGAAGGCTTTCGGCAAGGCGATGCCATCAGTCGGGGTGTGTAAGGAATGTATCATGGTGAAATATTGAGTTCGTTTTTATTGTGGGGCAAAGGTACGAATAAAATGGCTTCTATAAAAATGAATTTGTATATACCATATATATCGTATATATTTCGTATCTTTGCGAAAAAGGGAAATTATGGAAGCAACAGTTACACATCGAAGAAAGATTATTGATTTGAAAGAAGATACCTTTAAGGCACTTTCAGTTATGGCAGCCCGACAGGGGACAAACCTGAAAAAGTTGATTGAGAATCTGCTTGACAAGACCGCAGAAGAATATGACGATAGCGAGGCTTACCGTTATCTGTCAGAAAACTATCCGGACGGGAAGATCAAGTTAGATGGTAAGGAGCGCAAAGATTTTATGGACTGGCTGGGAGTGGTTGAAAAATGAGGGTAGAGTTTTCAAAGGAGTTTGAGAAGGCTGTCCGTAAACTTTCCGGAAAGGTGCTGGAGTCGGTACGTGAAGCGGTTCAGGAGGTGATGGATGCTGAAAATATCGAGGAACTGACGGATTGCAAGAAACTGGTGGATTATGACTTCATTTACCGTCTGAGGATAGGTAGTTACCGTGCCTTTTTCAGTTTTCATGTGCAGATAGTGGATGATTGTGTGATGTTCCTCTATCTTGTGCCTAGGGGGCAGGCATACGATAAAAAGAATCTGCAAAGAAATGATGTGTAGCAGGGTTTGTTGCAGAATGTATATTTTATGAAAACAAAAAAGAAAACTATTCTTCGCCTGCTCATCGCTCTGGTAGTGGTAATAGGCGTGGTGTATGCTTCGTTGCCCTACTACGCCCGTCAGGCACTCATTCACTGGATGCCCGTCATCGATGACCTGGAAACCTTTCACCGGCATACGGTACACCACAATCCTGACGACGTGTGCCACTGGCCCCTTTCTGCTGATTATAACCGCTACCAACTGGCAGAGAAGGATGCGCACTATCTGGACAGTTTACGCACTGTGTCCTTCCTCGTCATCCGTCGTGACAGCATCGTCTTCGAAAATTACCGTGACGGGTGGAACGATACACTGACCTCAAATATCTATTCTGCTACAAAGACCATCGTGGGACTGCTGGCGGGAGTTGCCCTTGACGAAGGAAAGATTCATAGTCTGGACGACCCCGTATCGCGTTATATACCTGCCTATACAAAAGGAATGCAGGCTGACGTCACCCTGCGCCATTTGCTGACCATGAGTGGAGGCATGGCGTGGGATGAGGCGTATGCTTCGCTCTTTTCTGTCACAACGCATGGTTATTATGGTAACGATCTTTATGACCTGGTAACGGGTCTGGAGGTAGTTGATCGTCCCGGTGTGCAATATTCCTACCGTAGTGGTGAGACGCAATTGTTAGCTTTTGTCATCGAGGCAGCCACCGGGCAAACACTAAGCGACTATGCCGAAGAGAAGCTCTGGCGTCCGATACAGACCGAACGGGATGCTTATTGGTTGCTGGACAAAAAAGACGGTGATGAAAAAGCCTTTTGTTGCTTCCATACCACGGCTCGCGATGTAGCCCGTTTCGGAAGCCTCTTGTTACATCGTGGCAATTGGCACGGCCGCCAACTGGTTTCCGAAGCCTATATGGACGAACTGATGCGTCCCGCTTCGTACCTGAAAGATCAGTGGGGAAAGGATTCACTCAGCTATTATGGTTTCCAGACGTGGGTGATGGATTATCATGGTATGCGTTGCCCTTACATGCGCGGTATGCTGGGGCAATACATCATTGCTGTTCCCGATTTGGATGCCATTGTCGTGCGGCTGGGCCGTAAGCGTTGCGATGTATATAATCGCGAGATTACGACCGACATTACACGGTATATGGATATAGCTATGAAGATACTGAAGGGAAAATGATGGGTGCTGTCAGTTCACTGGTAACTGGTGCGTATGGCACTATGTGCAAATGTTTTTCTATAGGGTTGTTATTGAGCCGTTCTTTGTTTTGCAGGGCTATTCTAGAGATTTTTCGTAATTCTGGAAAACTTCTGTTATTGCCTTATACAAAAGACTTTGGGAGAATTACCCGATTTTGAGGTAATGACTTGGCAACTGTGCAATCTGCTGCGTTCTACCTTGAATTGCTTACAAGGAACTCTTATTTTGTTGCAAAGATACGAATTTTACTTATATATAAAAAGCACTGTACTATTTATTATGTCCCTTAGATAGTACAGCACTTGAATATTTGTCTAATTTCTTTTGATATAGAAAAAATGTTTTAAAGGCTATTCTTTGTGATAAGAAACCATATCTCCCTTATCATTTCGATACATCTCTATATAATCCAAACAACTTGGCTTTAATGCGCCATTAAAGTGGAAAACAAATGTTCTTCTTCCATCATTTGATTCACAACGTAGAGTTGATTCATCTTGTTTTGTTACACGTCCTACAACAAGAGGATTGTATGGTGGTATCATAAATTCAAACGTGCCCTTGCTAAATTTGTAGTAGATGTCTCGTTGGGTTGGACTATCTATAGTTTTTTCTCCATTTCTCCATAAACAGTTTCTTGGTGAACTAAAGTGATTATAATCTTGCCCTGAACCGATTTTATGTGCTCTTATAAAATAGCTCTTCACATAACTACCATAATCAGAACACATTTGAATATTCATTTTATAACCATTAATACCATAATCCCGTTCTTCTACTCCATAGTGTCCTTCTCCATATTTTACCATGTATGAAAACACCTTATCAGCAACATTGAAGTTTCTTGATGGGATCTTATCAATAAGACCTTCCGAGAAGTAATCTAATTCAAAGTCAATCTGATAAGAACCTTTCAGATAAAGATATGCTGCAAGATAAATAGCTTCTGCTTCAAGGTCTTTTGTATTAAGAGGCATGTGTTTTTTCAGGTCTGTTACACTTTCCTTTACATATTGTTCTATAGGGTCCATAGATGGAGCTTCTGATTGCAGAACTGACTTTATCGTAGATTCAGACTTACAATTGTTTACACTTGAAGATGATTGTGAACTCACATTTTTATCTTCCTTTTTACCGAATAAAAATTCAAAAAAATCCATGTTATTTGTATGATTTAAAGTTTAACACTCTTTTTCTTGTTTCTTTGTAATTGTACCTACATTCATATTGTAATATCTTAAATAAAGATTCAATATTACGACTTGTTAATTTGCCATCCTCCGCACAGATTCCTGTATAAAACAACAAAGCTATTGATTTTGCCTGCTCGTGTTTTGCTGATACAATTTCATTATATGTTTTTTCTTCAATATCAACATATCCTCCCGTATCATTAGGTTTAATAGATGCGTGTTGATAATAGGTAAGTGATTTCATATTATACTTCCATCCCGAAGATATTGATATTTGGGTTGCTAATTCATTACAATAATGCGCATAGTACATATCAGAAATGTACAACAAGTCAGGATTGATATTTATTGGAATTATATACCTTGCCATAGAATCCATAGCAATAGATGCCCTATTTACATAAGCTTCCTGTTGAAAGATTTCATCATTTGTTGTACAGGCTAATTTTGTCAAATATAGATAATCATATGAATAAATCTTTCTATATAGTTCCATATGGTTTTTAGGGCACATCAATAGTAATAATCTAAAAGTATTTGCTGCCCCAGCTAATCCATAATCACTATTCCAATATCGATTCGGGAACATTGCAAGTTGATTTATACTTCGATAAAGATAATTTAGCCCTTCTTCGAACTTTTGCCCATACATATACATACCTGCTATATCAGCAAGTATATATGGATGCTCTGTATCTTTAAATTCAAATATGATAGAATTTAATACAAAAGTAGGAATTTCATATAATGCTAATGAAATTCCCCTTGTACGCCAAGGAGAATTTAAATCTTTGAATTTAGGCTTGTCATTTTGTGCATTTTGAACTTTGAGGACATAATTATCCACAAACGAATCATCTATGCACAAACTTCTATCAATCATAGTAATTTCAGACATTTCATAATTCTTACATTTATTGTGTAGATACAGTCCCAACTCTTTAAGTAAAGATATGATATACTCATTGTGTATTTTATTCACATAAAAATCAAACATCATAGGAAAGAGCCAATTGCCCTTTTTCTCTTGAAAACAAATGGGATGTTCATGTGCAAATTGACTGAACGATTTTGGGTCAGCAGACTCAATTTTCTCAAGGAGAGTTTTGATGTAATAATTATCTTCCATACAAAAAACTTAATTATCAATGTTATGATAGATTTTCTCCCTGTAATGTTATCAACCGCTTCTTAACAGTCCCGTTCTTACAGGATTTTACTATAGAAATTATGACTTCATCCATACGTGGCACTTCCAATTTTCTGTATTCATTTGTATCATCACAGAAAACCACAAGATACATCTTTTCGATAATTATGTCATAATTTCTTTCGAGAATATAGCGATATAGGTTCTGTTGAATACAATAATGCCAATATGGCGTATCCTCAATTTGATTGAGTTCACCTAACCCTTTCTCGCCATAGTTGTTTACCGCAATCGGTTTACCCCAAAAATCGACAATGCGATGACTACGTTTCCAATCATATATGTCAAAAACATCTCCACGTTTATGTATCATATCTATTGTACCAGCAATTTTTAGTTCGTCATCATATATAGCCCATTCTGTTCTAAACGGTTTAAATTTGTGGTTTTCGAGAAACTCTATGAATTGCATATATTCAAGTTCAAGAGAAATTTGTTCTTCTATGTGAACATATTTTCCGTCATATTTGAAAGAGAATTCTTGTTGATATGGAAGTCCCTTATAATAGTTTTCTATTTGTTGGTGCATAAAAGTTCCGACATCACGTGAACACGCACCTTTTGAATCCCATTCTTCAAGAATCTGTCCTTGTGATATATTTCGTTGATTAGCTTTATATTCTGACCAATAGTATGAATCAAATGGCTTAAAGAAACAAGATATCACACTGCTGACAGGAATAAATTGTTCCTGTCCATCATATAGATAAATATGTTCTTGTGGATAGAATTGAATATGAACGTCTTTTTCGCAAAAAACAGGTTCTCCTATTTTATAGTTTACTTTTCTATTTGAAGAAAACACCAATGGTTTCATTCTCTTGGCACAAACCCTTTCTTTTTCCGTTTGTGTTATGTCTGCAATTTCAAGTTTCTCATTGTCAACAATACCAAATTCATGGTTCAAGTATTTCTCGCGAGTATTTTCACTTGCCATAACTTTGGCTTCGATTTCTGTCCATCGTTCAATTTCCTTTGGAGTAGAACATGAGAGAAAATCGATTGGTAAAACCATAGAGGGTTGTATATAATGAAGAACTTGTGCTATAAAAGCCGCACATCCCTTAGGATTGGAAAAAACTTGATATTCAGTAAAACGAATAACAATCCATCCGATATTATTCAGAAGTGCATCACGAAAATCATCTCCACATCCTATATAATGTATAGGTTTTCGTGTAAATGCAGCATATGGTTCGTCTATTTCAATGTCTATTCTTATAGATGGGTGCTTTTTGCATATAATCGCTATATCTGGTTCAAAAGGCCTGTTATCTTCTACAGGAAGTATATTGCAATCACCGAGTATAAGTAAATCACATCCCCTGAAAGTATCTTGTAGATAATTTTGGAATTTAGCTTCACTGAACCCTCTTCTTGCTATAGCTTTTCTTCTGTATGGAAAAACAATACAGCCATCTTCAGGATATTTAGTTACTGGATATTTCCAGTTACTCTTATCTTGGACAACTGATGGCATCAAATAATCAACATATTGAACATCAAAATCATCAACCACTCCAACAGCATAATCACTTTCTATTTTTTTCTCTGTTTTGCAAATGACATCTATCAATTCTTTATCTACGCTTTTAGACAAAGCAAAATCTTTAACCTTCTTGACTTTTTCTTTTGCCGTCTCAATATCAGCAGACTTTAATGCATTAGAAATAGAATTGATTTCATCTTTTATTTGTTTTTGTTGCTGCACTTCTATGTTCTTTTTATCAATGAGTTTTTGCATCTCTTCCCGAGAAAACTCTTTCATTAAAGAAATATAAACAATACAGGGCTTTTGATGCTTAAATTTCTGTATTACAGATTCGCATCTTTTTACAAACAAGTCTTGTGTTGTTACTCCATCAATAATAACAACATAGTTTGAAGATAATTCATCTATATGATGGAGAGCACATGATTGAAATCCAAGTACAGCCAAATCAAGAGTTAAAAACTGAACTTGAAGATTTTCATCGAATTCAGCCCCATATGCGATTACTTGCACAGGGACACCCAATGATTTTATAAAGTTACTAATCTCTATGTTGATATAAGAAGGGGTATTTATTTTTCCCTCCTTATATTTATCTATATTAATGTTATTCTCTTGCGTCTGTTTAAAATGAGTGTAATCTAAATCGGTTGCAGTGCAAAAACTTGAAAAAAAGAATTGCCATATGCGATATTCTCCTTGTATGATATTTCCTTTATAGTCGGTTTTTTGAAAATTCATGTTATAAAAATAGCAACCAGAATGTGGCGTTGTAGATTTTTTGCTACGACATAACTTACTAAAAGCTATTTGTGCCTTTTCCCATTCTTCGGTACTTAAAAACTCTTTTTGCCGCCTATCGAAATCTATTATTTCCGTAATATTACTTATTATTATTGATTTGTTTGCAGAAGGATGTTCTTTTTGCCAACAAGTAAGTCCATCTGAATAGTTGGCTTTAATCATATTATATTCAGTTGATACCTGCTTTTCTCGTTGTATTCTTTCCAATTCGAGCTTTTCTCTCTTTTCCCATTCAACTTTAGGGAATGAGAGGAATTTATTTATATCTTGTTTTGTAAGATTGTTTTCAGACTGGAATATTCGTAATTCTTTTCGAAAGAAAGAGTATGCATTAGGATATATATCTTTTTGATGCTTAAATTTCTTTATTAAACGCTTGGTTGATAAATTTGATATAAATATAAAAGCTATAAGAATGGCTATTAAAATTCCTATAATTATGCATACGACTTTAAAACCTTGAGTAAGTCCCCAAGTTATAAGTGCTAGTAGGGCATATCCAATACAACCCCATTTTTTTTCTGAATCCATAATTCTTACTTATAAATATATAAAGCGTGAACTGCACAGCCACGTCTTTATTTGGAGGTCGTAGGAAACCTTGCATACAGATGTAGTAATAGCAGCCCACGCTATAGCGTGAGAACCACTATGCCATCTGAGTATGCAATTTGAAAATTTCCTACGTTTCCAAATACTTGATGCGCATAACGCTTCTTTCTTATCTAATATGTTTTGGAAAGAGTTACCTCAATCCGATACAAAGGTAAGAAAAATCCGTGATCTGCCATTCAAACATCACGGATTTTTTTGATTTACAGTTTCATACTCCTATTCTGTCTTGGTTTCGGTATTCCGATAGCTTCTCTAAACTCATTCATTTTCTTTCTGAACCAGTTCACGTGTGAAACCCCGTCTATCTTGAAATCGAATCTACCGTTTTCGTCCTGTCTGATGGAACAGACGGAGTGTCGGGTATCAAAACTTCGGTTAAATTCGGAAGAATAGAGTTCGCCTTTTATCCCGACCTCCTTGAACTCGCATATAAAATGCCACCAGCGAGTTTCTAAGCTCTGCGGTGTTGCCAAGGACATTTGCTTTATCCTCCACAACTATTTTATAATCATAGTTTTGGGGAAGCTTATGAGGGTGATGATAAGCCTCGGCAAACATAGAAAATGTGAATAAAATAAACGGCAGATAGAAAAGCAGCATAAGAAATCTCAAAGGACTTCTTTTTTCGGTTATGTCATAGTCTGCATAGACATAGACAGGACGATAGTTCTCATAGTATACATATCTTCTTGCCCCGGGAAAGCTTGTGTGCTTTATGTGTTTAGCACTCGACCCTCCCGAGCTTGATGAAGAGCCGGAAAAGCCTGAGCCGCTGTGTGACCCTCCGCTGTGAGAGCCTCCCCCTGATGAATGTGGCATTTATTTTTTACCCCTTTCCCCTATACAAATCATAAATCCATCAATACTGCACACGCTCGGCTGTGTAGCCGTCTTTTTCAAGCAGGTCGATTATTCCTCCCTCGCCTGCATAGTGTGCCGCACCAACAACATAGAACACGTTCTTGCCCTGTGACATAAGATCCTCGGCAGCTTTTGCCATGTTCTTGTTTCTGTCATAGAGCATTTGGTTATTATAATCCTCAGCGATCTTTTTGTCCTCCTCGGTATAGCCTGCAAGCTCCTCCTCGTTATCTTCCTCAAGAAAGGTTTCGATATCCCCCGACTTCCATGCGGTATAGAGATCTTCAAGAGCCTGCTTTTGGCTCTCCTTGGTTTCACCCTCATAGCTTCTGAACATAAGGTCATAGATATCGTCAGAGAAATTTATGAGCAGATTCATCTGGAAATCCACCGACTCAACTTCATATATCTCCTTACCGTCTGCATGGGCGGTGGTAAGAAGGAAGTTATCAAGACCCTTTTCCGAGTCAAAGCCGGAATCCTGAATAAGCAGGGTATCAAGGGTGCTTGAAACAGCCCATGGTCTGTAGACCTCCAGGGCGGAGATATCCATGCCCCAATAGCCGAGATATGTTTGCAGTGCTGAATATGCTTCCTCGGAAATATGCTGGCTGAGCTTTGTGTTATCATTATAAAGCATTTGCTTCATAAGATTTTTCATATACTCGCCGTCCTCGCTTGTGGAGGTTATATCGCACTCCACCGCAAGTATATCAGCATTATTATACGCATTCGTTACTGCCTCAGGGAGCGGATAGCACTCGTCTTTCAGTGCATGGAAAGAGCCGAGCATCACCATTGTGTTGCCCTCAGGTGAAGTCACTTTCCACATAGCAGGTGTGATACCGTTCGTCTTTGTATCGTCCGTTACCGCTGATGAGCTGTCTGAAACACTGCTGTCAGGTGCAGAAGTGGCAGAAGCTGTACTGCTCGCCTCCCCTGTGGTGGTTGTATCAGCCGTAGTGTCGGCTGTTGTAGTTGTGTCTGCCTTTGAGCTGCTGTCGGTCTGTGAACTGTCGGGCACCTCTCCGCATGAGCAGAGAAGTGCGGTGCACATTGCAGCGACTGTAAAAAGGCTCAATGTTCTATGTATCTTTTTCATGGTTTTATCTCCTGTCTTCATAGTTGTATGTTTCAGTATATCACACATCAAAGAAATTTTCAAGTATGGTTACAATTTTGTAATAGTCAGGCTTTATTCTCTCTTATACGCTTTTCTATCGTTTCCATATCTATGCCGTATTGTTTAAGGATAGTCTGAGCGAAGCTGTTGTCACGGGGCATTCCACGGACTATCTTATACTTTCGCTCTCCTGTTTCATCATCTGCGTCGGCGACAATGCTTGCAAGCTTTGTTCTGAGCGTACTGTCTTTATTAAGCTCCACGGTCTTGTATGCGATATCCACAAGATGTGTTGCAAAAACTCCTCTTACGCCCATTTTGCAGAATATCCTCAAAAGCTCGCAGGCGACCTCGACGCACTCCCTGGGGGTCGTGCTTTGGATAGACTCGTTCATAAGAAGCAGGCTGTTCGCTGTGATAGTGTCGCTTATTTCACGGAACTCTTTTATCTCTGTGGTGAAACGGCTGGTGTCGATACCTGTTTTTTCCTCTTGTGGGAACTGAGTGTAGATATAGTCCACAAGGGATATTTCACAGTATGAAGCAGGCACATAAAGCCCTGTCTGCGCCATTATCTGACACAGGCCGACCGCACGGAGAAATGTGGTCTTTCCGCCATTATTTGCGCCTGTCAGCACATAAAAGCCCTCGCTGTCACCTCCCATGGTGATATCGTTTGTGACAACGG
>ERZ772805.2493-NODE-2493-length-11814-cov-3.659325_pt1 | contig 11814 bp, 9 predicted proteins | sample MGYA00511344_ERZ772805 | MGnify/ENA primary metagenome ERZ772805 (study PRJEB29015, sample SAMEA2737730) | human gut metagenome | biome: human gut; feature: human-associated habitat; material: faeces | place: China | collected 2012 ...
TGCAAAGATATACATTTATCGTGGTAATCAGGTGGAAATGAGGTAAAAAGTTAGTTGCAAACCGATTTTTTTTCAAAATTAGGAGAAGAACACAACAAAATGCTTTGACTAATCTCGAAAAGAAGTATATTTGCAACTCGTAAATAACACACGCTATATGAAAAAGATAACTTTTGCAGCACTTGCCACACTTACTATTACAGCTTGTAGTACCGGTCCTAAATTCCAGGTAAACGGGGATGTATCAGGAGCCGACGGCAAAATGCTTTATCTGGAAGCTTCCGGCCTGGAAGGTATTGTTCCGCTCGATTCAGTGAAACTGAAAGGTGAAGGTACATTCAGCTTTAAACAAGCTCGTCCCGAGTCTCCCGAATTTTACCGTCTGCGGATAGACGACAAAGTAATCAACTTTTCTGTAGACTCTATCGAAACGGTTCAGATCAAAGCTCCGTATATGGACTTCTCCACCGATTATACCGTAGAAGGTTCGGAAAACAGCAACAAGATAAAAGAACTGACGCTGAAACAAATCCGTCTCCAGAAAAATGCGGATGACCTGTTGGCTGCACTGCGCGGCAACAAGATAGGACACGATGTCTTTGAGGACAGTCTGGCAACATTGCTCGGTAAATATAAAGAGGACGTGAAAGTGAACTATATCTTCGCAGCTCCCAACACGGCAGCCGCCTATTTCGCACTGTTCCAGAAGCTGAACAATTATCTGATATTCGATCCGTTGAATAATAAAGATGACGTGAAATGTTTTGCAGCCGTAGCGACGAGCCTCAACAACACATTCCCCAATGCCGTACGCTCCAAGAATCTTTATAACATTGTTATTAAAGGTATGAAGAATACACGCCAGCCGCAAGCGAAAGCTTTGGAGATTCCGCAAGACAAAATTGTAGAAACAGGAATTATAGATATCGCGTTGCGTGACGTAAAAGGAAATGTACGTAAGCTGACCGACTTGAAAGGTAAAGTCGTATTACTTGACTTCTCCGTGTTCCAGTCGCCAGCAGGTGCTCCCCATAACCTGATGCTTCGCGAACTATATAATACATACGCATCGCAAGGTCTGGAAATTTACCAGGTATCTCTCGACGCGGACGAGCACTATTGGAAAACATCGGCCGCCAACCTTCCGTGGGTATGCGTACGCGATGGCAACGGAGTATATTCTACGAATGTAGCTGTATATAATGTACGCCAAGTACCGTCCATCTTCCTGATTAATCGCAACAACGAACTGAAACTTCGCGGCGAAGATATCAAAGATTTGGAAGCTGCCGTCAAGTCATTACTCTAAAGTTGTTATAAATTAGCATATTTCATTTAAATATGTTACATAGCAGCTTTTTTAACTTGACACGTATCACTTAAAAGGCTATCTTTGCAAAAAAATAATGAAAAAGAGGGTTCCAACATGACTCATGTTGGAATTCTTTTTTGTTTATATGACCATAAAAAACAATTAAAGGAGGAAAACATCATGGCTTATATGTCAGAAGAAGGTTACAAAAAACTAATGGCGGAACTTAAAGAGCTGGAAACAGTGGAACGCCCGAAGATCTCTGCGGCAATAGCCGAAGCCAGAGATAAAGGAGACTTGTCGGAAAATGCAGAATACGATGCCGCCAAAGAGGCGCAGGGTATGCTTGAAATGCGCATCAACAAATTGAAAGCTACCATTGCAGACGCAAAAATCATTGATGAATCTAAGCTGAAAACAGATTCTGTACAGATTTTAAATAAAGTGGAACTGAAGAATGTAAAGAACGGTATGAAGATGACTTATACCATCGTTTCCGAAAGTGAAGCTAACCTGAAGGAAGGAAAGATTTCCGTTAACACCCCGATTGCACAAGGTCTGCTTGGCAAGAAGGTGGGTGATGTAGCCGAAATCACTGTTCCACAAGGCAAAATTGCATTGGAAGTAGTAAACATATCAATTTAACGTAAAGGCAGGTCTCCTTGTGGGGCTTGCCTTCATTTATCAATAAAAGTTATGGCAACAATATTCAGTAGAATCATCGCAGGCGAAATCCCCTGCTACAAGGTGGCGGAAAACGAAAAGTTTTTTGCTTTCCTCGATATCAATCCGTTGGTAAAGGGACATACATTGGTAGTGCCCAAACAGGAAGTAGACTATATTTTCGATTTGAGCGATGAAGACCTGGCCGCAATGCACGTATTTGCAAAAAAGGTAGCCCGTGCCATCGAAAAAGCTTTCCCATGCCAAAAAGTGGGCGAAGCAGTTATCGGACTCGAAGTTCCTCACGCTCATATTCATTTAATTCCTATCCAAAAGGAATCGGATATGTTGTTCTCAAATCCGAAATTGAAATTGTCGGATGAAGAATTCAAGTCGATAGCACAAGCAATCAACTCCTCTCTATAAAACATGATGATGAAATAAGCAAGAGCGTTCTGTGAAGGACGCTCTTTTTTTGTTCCATGCCTTGAAACAAAGTGTTCCTCGGTGTGAAACGAAGTGTTCCTCACCGAGGAACAACCTGTTCCACACGGAGAAACTTTTATCGTTCCTTGCTTTCGGCAACTTCTACCAAATAAACTCCGATACAGATAAAAATAATGGCAAACGTCTGCGTCCAGCTAAAACGGTCTTGTCCCAAAGCAAGGGAGGCAATAGTTGCCACAATCAGAATCAGATAACCATAAATGGCAACCACCGTTGTCTTCAGATATTTCAAACCGACAGGCAACAACATATAACTGATAGTGGTCGGGAAAATCAATACGAACATCAGGATAAGGAAAGGTGTCCAATGGAACGGCATGGAGAATACCGGGGCATCAAATCCCGTAATGAACGTTACTATTATAGCAGATACAGCAGCACCGGAAAAAGTATAGCGCAACATGGTTATTGCTCCGATAGCAGTCAAGATACGCTGACTAAGAATCAGATAGACAGCATATACCACAGAGCTAAGAAGACAAAGCATATTTCCCGTGAAAGCATCGGACGCCAAATCATCACTTTGCTGGGTTAAAATACAAACCAATGCTCCTATCAGACCGATAGAAATTCCTATTATTTTTTTTGTGGTCGCCTTCTCCTTATAAAAGAATATCATCATGAGAAAAACCCAAATAGGCTGGAGACTGGTAAAAATAGAACTGGAAACAGGAGTCGTTTTACTCAATCCGGCCAGGTAAAGAAACATAAAGCCATAAAGTCCCAAGGCCCCCAACAGGAAAAGGAGCCATTTATCTTTGGCGGATGATTTTTCCGGAGGCATAAACCACCCGATTACCCAAAAGGCTGCTGCTGCAAACGTGCAGCGAAGGGTTGCTCCTGTCAGCGGACTCATCCACAAAGGCAGAAGATACTTCAGGGCATTCATATTTAACCCGCTAAAAACTTTCGAGACGGCCATGCTAAGATTGGCTTCCAGTTTCTTATTCTTCATTTTTTATTTCAATTGGTCGTTAAACAAAAAGGTATGACGGCGCCGATATGCCCAGAAAAGAGTGACAACAGTAATCAGCAGATTAAAGATAAACGGAAACTCTTGTGATTGGGTATGAAATATCCATTGGAAGAAATCAACGATGAAAGGATAAAGTAAGATGGCAAGATAGTTCATCATCATTACAAATGCCAGTGCCAATGTGGCCTTTTCCGGCAATGCGGTATGCGTAGTCTTATCATAAAGCATGGGTTGGATGACACCATAGCCCAACCCCACAAACAGACATCCGGGAATAATCAGCCATTCAAGCGGAGCTATCCAGATGAGCAACAATCCCAATGCCATGAACAGCAAGCTGTATGCTTTGGTACGTTCTTTCAATGTAGCCGCAATCTTATCCAGACAAAATCCCGGAGCCATAATCGCCAGAAAGAAAAGAGAAATCATCAAGCCCGAATTTCCACTTGAGAAATGATGCTTCTCCATCAGGAAAGGCAGATTGAATATCACCGCCAATACGATATAAGTCGTCACTCCGTAGAAGAACATCAATTCTATCAAATGCTTCACATGGATACCATATTTACTACCGCCGGTATCTATCACCGCCCGTTCTTCTTTCGAACTTGCACTATCAGCAGCGGCAACTTCCGGCCGGTCTTTCTTCAGACGACCGATCAACAGAATAGAAATCAGCGGAAGCAAATAGACCAGAAAAGGTAAATGCCAACTGACTTCCGCCAGATAACCGGTGACGGCAGTCGCTATCACCAACGTAAAATTAGTGATTGCTGAACTAAAGCCGAATTGTTTTACCCGGTAAGTTCCGGTAAAATACCTCGACACCAGACCGGTAGACAACGGAATAATCAGCCCAGCCCCGATACCCAGTAAGGCACTTACTACAATCAATTGCCACATCTTATTGGAAACCAGATACAACATACCGCTCACCGCAAAGAGCCAAAGTCCGATTTTCAGGATACGGACAAAGTCGACTTTCTCCGTCAACTTACCACCCAACAGAATGAAAGGAATAATGAGCAAGGAAGGAAGCGAAGTCAACATCTGGATATCCAAATCCGTAGCTTCCGGAAATATCTTAGTAAGATCGCCCAATATAGGCGAAACGGCCAGTCCCGGCAGAGAAGTCAGTGCCGAAACAGACCAGATGGCAATTAAAGTGATAAGAGGAATCGTTCCTCTTCCCGTCTGTATTTTCATACGCAAATTCGTTAAAAGTTTAGGTTTGATGAGAACAATGCTCATCGCATAAAGTTCAAAACGAATCCCCCCCTTAATAAACGCCAAATAATGTAAAAGCCGAAAACTTTCAAAACTATCTGCTGTTGTTGTGGGAAATTCGACGGGGAAAATCCCCATCGCCCTAAACCTTTAAAAAAACAAATTAGTATGGAAGATTTAAATTTCAGAAAAGGTGATGCAAAAACCGATGTATTTGGCTCAGACAGAATGCTACAACCCTCTCCGGTAGAGAAAATTCCTGATGGCCCTACTACTCCTGAAGTCGCTTATCAAATGGTGAAAGACGAAACATTCGCCCAAACTCAACCACGTTTGAACCTGGCTACTTTCGTTACCACTTATATGGACGAATATGCAACCAAGCTGATGAACGAAGCTATCAATATCAATTATATTGATGAAACAGAGTATCCACGTATCGCAGTAATGAATGGTAAATGTATCAATATCGTTGCCAACTTATGGAACTCTCCCGAAAAAGACACATGGAAAACAGGTGCATTGGCAATCGGTTCTTCAGAAGCTTGTATGCTGGGTGGTGTAGCTGCATGGTTGCGCTGGCGTAAGAAAAGACAGGCTCAAGGCAAACCATTCGATAAACCAAATTTCGTTATTTCAACAGGTTTCCAGGTGGTATGGGAGAAGTTTGCACAGTTGTGGCAGATTGAAATGCGTGAAGTGCCTTTGACACTTGATAAAACCACACTCGACCCCGAAGAAGCATTGAAGATGTGTGACGAAAATACAATCTGTGTCGTACCTATCCAAGGTGTTACATGGACAGGATTGAACGATGATGTTGAAGCATTAGATAAAGCACTTGATGCTTACAACGCAAAAACTGGTTATGACATTCCTATCCACGTAGACGCCGCAAGCGGTGGTTTCATCCTTCCGTTCCTTTATCCGGAAAAGAAGTGGGACTTCCGTTTGAAATGGGTGCTTTCTATCAGTGTATCCGGTCACAAATTCGGTTTAGTATATCCAGGACTTGGTTGGGTTTGCTGGAAAGGCAAAGAATATCTGCCCGAAGAAATGGCGTTCAGCGTAAATTATCTGGGTGCTAACATCACACAGGTAGGTCTGAACTTCTCCCGTCCTGCCGCTCAGATTCTGGGACAATATTATCAATTCATTCGTTTAGGATTCCAGGGATACAAAGAAGTACAATACAATTCGTTGATGATCGCTAAATATATCCACGATGAAATCGCCAAAATGGCTCCGTTCGTCAATTACTCCGAAGATGTAGTGAACCCATTGTTCATCTGGTATCTCAAACCTGAATACGCCAAAGCAGCCAAATGGACGTTATATGACCTACAAGACAAATTGTCTCAACATGGTTGGATGGTTCCGGCTTATACATTACCTTCTAAACTGGAAGACTATGTAGTAATGCGTGTCGTTGTCCGCCAAGGATTCAGCCGCGATATGGCAGACATGTTACTAGGTGACATCAACAATGCTGTTGCCGAACTAGAAAAACTGGATTATCCGACTCCTACCCGTATGGCTCAGGAAAAGAATCTTCCGGTAGAAACAAAGATGTTCAACCATGGTGGCCGCCGTTACAAAACAGTTAAATAAGAATAGATCTATGGATAAAAAAGTAACACTCGCTCAATTGAAAGAAGTGGTACAGGAGGCATACGACCAGGTAAAAACCAATACAGGAGGCAAGAATGCCGACTATATTCCTTACTTGGCAAATGTCAATAAAGATCTCTTCGGAATTAGTGTCTGCCTGCTCAACGGGCAGACTATCCATGTGGGAGATACTGATTACCGCTTCGGAATAGAATCCGTATCGAAAGTACATACCGCTATCCTTGCATTACGTCAATATGGCGCCAAGGAAATTCTGGACAAGATCGGAGCTGATGCAACCGGCTTGCCTTTCAACTCAATCATCGCTATCTTACTGGAGAACGACCATCCGTCTACTCCATTAGTAAACGCCGGTGCTATTTCTGCTTGCAGTATGGTGAAGCCTATCGGTGACTCTGCCAAGAAATGGGATGCTATCGTTGGAAACGTAACCGATTTGTGCGGCAGCGCTCCTCAGCTGATTGATGAATTATATAAATCCGAATCGGATACGAACTTCAATAACCGTTCTATTGCCTGGTTGTTGAAAAACTACAACCGTATCTACGATGATCCAGATATGTCGTTAGACCTCTATACCCGCCAATGTTCATTAGGAGTTACTGCATTACAGCTTTCTGTTGCTGCCGGGACAATTGCCAATGGTGGTGTGAACCCAGTGACTAAAAAGGAAGTTTTCGATGCTAGCCTTGCTCCTAAAATCACAGCCATGATTGCCGCGGTAGGTTTCTACGAACATACCGGTGACTGGATGTACACTTCCGGAATCCCTGCAAAAACAGGTGTAGGTGGTGGGGTAATGGGCGTATTACCCGGACAATTCGGTATCGCTGCATTCGCTCCTCCTTTGGACGGATCGGGTAACTCTGTAAAAGCTCAGTTGGCTATCGAATACATCATGAACAAACTAAGATTGAATGTATTTGGTAACAATCGTATCACTATAGTTGATTAACGACTCTCTCTATGAAAAAGATGAAAGGTTACTGTCTGCAGATAGTAACCTTTTTTCTTCTTCCCGGTTATACTTCAATATGAAGGATATTATCTTTTATAAAAGCATTATGTTTTTGCCTCTTGTACGGATTACGCCGGAGTTTCTTGTCCGACAGCCTTCTCCTTTTCTTCCTCCTCTTCTGCATAATATTGCTTCTTCCGCTTGTTGGACTGCTGAATAAGATTCGTGATATACACTGTAAAGATAGGAAACATCATCATTCCTAACGCTGCCAACAGTACGGACAACACTCTACCGGTCACCGTTACCGCTATTATATTCGACCCGACAGTAGTTACATCCATAAATGCCCACCACAATGCATCCCCATAACTATGGACAAGCGGATTTACTTTATGCTCAAGCACAAAGAAAGCAAGACTGGAGAAATAAACAGTAGCCAGCAACATCGTCAGATAAGAAACGAACAGGCTCGAAGCCTTATTGTACGTCAGCCAGCCGACCACAATCGCCAGCGCATATCCCCCCCTCAACAAAGGAATAAAACGGAGTAGATAAGTAATTTCGGGAGAAAAAGTCCATCCATAATAAGCAATAATGTTCTGATAAGGAATGGCTACCAACAGGAAAATGAAATGTGTCCGTAAATAACGTCCTTTGTGTTTCGCCAGAAAAAATTCCAATACAAAATCGAAAAGAAACCAAATGCAAATCCACAACTGGGTTTTCATATAAGACGACTGTGTATAAAAAGGAATTCCCTTAAAAGTATCTACCGAGATACTAATTACGAGAAAAAGAGACATCACCAATATAATAATGTGGAGAATGCCATAAATGCCTTTTTTCCCTAAGATAAAATCTGAAAGTGCTGATTTCATAACTACTTAGTTTATAATAAAATGATTCGTATGTAATTTATAATGCTTAGAAACAATCGGAGAAAGCGATTGTTTTGAAACAGACAAATTGAGATTGGCAAAAGAGCAGTTTATCGATGTTAATTAACGAACTTTGAAAGAGATTGCGGAAACATCTCGCGCAAAATGTTGTTATAACACTGACTTTAAAATATTTTTCACTTAAAACCTTAACTTATGGCAAATATTAAAAATGCAGTGAAGCTGGGTGTGTTTACCCTGGCTATCATGAATGTTACGGCAGTAGTATCCTTGCGTGGACTACCAGCCGAGGCCGTATACGGAATGAGTTCGGCCTTCTATTATCTTTTTGCAGCTATTGTCTTTCTAATCCCTACATCGCTCGTTGCAGCAGAGTTGGCGGCGATGTTTCAGGATAAGCAGGGTGGTGTGTTCCGGTGGGTAGGCGAAGCCTACGGCAAAAAACTGGGATTCCTCGCCATTTGGGTACAATGGATCGAAAGTACGATCTGGTATCCGACAGTATTAACGTTTGGTGCCGTATCTATCGCTTTCATCGGAATGAATGACGTACATGACATGTCACTGGCAAACAATAAGTATTATACGCTCGTCGTCGTACTTATCATCTATTGGCTGGCCACTTTCATCTCCCTGAAAGGTATGAGCTGGGTAGGTAAAGTAGCCAAAATCGGTGGTATGGTCGGTACCATTATCCCGGCCGGATTGTTGATTATCTTAGGAATCATTTACCTGGCAACGGGCGGACATTCCAATATGGATTTCAACAGCAGCTTCTTCCCCGACTTTACCAACTTCGATAATGTCGTTCTTGCTGCCAGTATCTTCTTGTTTTATGCCGGTATGGAAATGGGCGGTATCCACGTAAAAGACGTAGATAACCCTTCTAAAAACTATCCGAAAGCCGTATTTATTGGTGCGCTTATCACAGTGTTGATCTTCGTTTTGGGTACTTTCGCATTAGGTGTGATTATCCCTGCTAAAGACATCAACCTGACTCAAAGCCTGCTCGTCGGTTTCGACAACTATTTCAAATATATTCATGCTTCCTGGTTGTCACCAATCATTGCGGTCGCTCTTGCTTTCGGTGTATTGGCTGGTGTATTGACATGGGTTGCCGGTCCGTCCAAAGGTATATTTGCCGTAGGTAAAGCCGGTTATATGCCTCCGTTCTTCCAGAAAACAAACAAGCTGGGTGTACAAAAGAATATCTTGTTCGTACAGGGTATCGCTGTAACCGTATTAAGTTTGTTGTTTGTTGTTATGCCTTCCGTACAGAGTTTCTATCAAATTCTGTCACAGCTGACAGTTATTCTTTATCTGATTATGTACTTGTTGATGTTCTCCGGAGCTATCGCATTGCGTTATAAGATGAAGAAACTCAACCGTCCGTTCCGTATCGGTAAATCCGGCAACGGCCTGATGTGGTTTGTTGGCGGTCTTGGCTTCTGCGGATCATTACTTGCCTTTATTCTTAGCTTCATCCCGCCCAGCCAGATTTCTACCGGTAGCAACACCGTTTGGTTCTCCGTACTAATTATCGGTGCAATTATCGTTGTCGTTGCTCCGTTTATTATCTACGCTTCCAAGAAACCGTCTTGGGTAGATCCTAATTCCAATTTCGAACCGTTCCACTGGGAAGTTCAGGCTCAACCTGCCACTGCAAATGTTAGTGCAAGCAGCGTTAATGCTCCGCGTCCTGCTAATGCAACTTCTGCACACACAGGAGGAACAACTGGGGCAAGCACAGCTACCCCCGGTGCAACCGCTTCTAATGCAGCAACTTCAGGCACAGCATCCTCCGGTTCAGCTTCCTTCGGAAGTTCCTCTGCCAGCAAAGCATCTCCGGGAACCGGAGACAAAGATAAGGATGCACCTAAGTCGTAAAGACTAAGTGTTCATCCTGTTCACAAAAAGTAAGAGGCTATTCAAACAGCTTTGAACTTATAAAATTACCCTCACTACAGTGAAGTGCTCCCCTTTAGTCGGTTATAAAACCTTTGGGATGCACTTCACGGTTGTAGTGAGGGTAATTTATTTTAGAGATTTTTGCAGGCCCTCTTATTTAGAAGTATGCCAATCATCATTTAATAGATACAATACCTAGCGATTGGAGATTACTTTATTGCCTGTGACTTTATTAGTCCCGGTTTTATCACCCGTGGCAACACAAAGCTGAAAGTAGATCCCCGGTTAATTTCCGAATCAAGTTCAAGATTTCCACCCAGATTTTGGATAATCGTTTGCGAAAGAGTCAGCCCAAGTCCCGTTCCCTGCATTTCACGGTCGAGTTTTATGAAACGTGAGAATATCTTTTTCTGGTCTTCTTCCGGTATACCAATGCCTGTGTCGGACACAAAAAAGTAAACTTCTTCCATTCCTTCCAAACGGCACCCGAAACGGATTTCACCCGACGCAGTAAATTTCATCGCATTATGTAAGAGGTTAGACAATACCTGAATGATACGTTCTCGTTCCGAATACATCATAATAGGTTGCACATGCGCCTCACAAATCAATTCCACCGGCGAGTTATTCAATTTCGCCTTAAATATTCCATCCAATTCTCTCAACAAATCATTGGCATCAAACTCCTTATATACGAAATCTACCGTCCCGGATTCTATTTGAGAAAGATCGAAAATATCATTCACCAGGCGCAACAATCGTTCATTATTCTCTGCGAGAATATCAGCATACATTTTTCTTTCCTCTTCGCCGGAAGCCGACACCATCAAACCGGAAAATCCGACAATAGCATTGAGCGGTGTACGAACTTCGTGACTCATATTAGCAATGAAGGCAGATTTCAATTTCTCGGCAGAGATGGAATGTTCTTTTTCAATGGTCAGTAACCTTTGCACATTTTTCAGTTCTGTCACATCATAAACAGTCAACACCATATAATCTTGGCCATGAATATTCAAATAAGTACCCGATACTGATACATCGCAAGGAGTCACTGTCATTTCATCCTCACTCAACAACTTCATCGAAGCTTCCAGATTCTTAAAACTTGCTTTCTTATAAAAAGCCTTACCGATAGACGCACGAATACAACATAGTTTACACTGTTCGTGCTGACCACATTCACCGGCTGCTATCGCGTTTCTACAATGCAACAAATCCCCCACTCTTTTTGTAACTCCACCTACCTGAACAGGCAGACGGTTCAAAGAATAATAATTGGTGTCACAGACTACAAAATCCTTGTCAATCAATAAGAAGTAGGCATTGATGTTCTGCAAAACCAAAGCCAACTTCTTAAGTTCATTCTCTTTATTTTCTTTCGAATGTACCTCTTTTTGAAGTGACTGGCACTTTGCCCACATATAGATGAAGGCAGCTAACAAAACTATTATAACAATAATCGCCAGTGATGACATAGTAATAGAGTGTTTATATTGTTTTGATCGTTTCAGTGCGTAAATTTATAAAATATGTCGCATAAATAGCTGTTTATCTACATATTTATTCTAACAAAAATTCATTAATATTTTCATCGGTCAGAATTTGGCGAAATTTTCCCACGAAGTTATTGCGGTATTAAAAAATATACTTATCTTTGCACCCGCAAACGAGAAAGGTGCCATAGCTCAGTTGGTAGAGCAAAGGACTGAAAATCCTTGTGTCCCCG
>ERZ772805.2508-NODE-2508-length-11756-cov-2.713871_pt1 | contig 11756 bp, 17 predicted proteins | sample MGYA00511344_ERZ772805 | MGnify/ENA primary metagenome ERZ772805 (study PRJEB29015, sample SAMEA2737730) | human gut metagenome | biome: human gut; feature: human-associated habitat; material: faeces | place: China | collected 2012 ...
TTCGTATCTTGCAAACTGGGCCGAAGCGTTAAAGGCAGATAAACATTTAATTGTCAAAGCTGCGTCTAAAGCTGAGCAGGCAGTAAAGTATATTTTAAATGCAAAATAATCATAAAGGGATTTGAAGCATCTTGTTTCAAATCCCTTTATGCTTTAGATAACTGTGTTTGGAAAGAGGTGTTTTTATGTCAATAGGTTTAAGTGAGTTACTTGTAATCATTATTATAATCATAACCCTATTTAAACCGGAAAAACTGTCTGACTATGCTAAAATGGCTGGCAAGTTCTTAAAGAATGTTAAGCAGGCTGCTAAAAGTATAACAGATGCTACTGAGCCAGTCAGGGATGCCATTCAGCCAGTAACTGATTTAAAGAAGGATATTGATACACAAATATCAGAAGTAAAAAATGAATTTAAAAATGAAAAGGAGATTAAACAATGAGAATAGGATTTTTAGAGTTGATTGTTATTTTTGCTATTATTTTGGTTTTATTTGGTGGTAAGCAGCTGCCAAAACTTGCACAGTCTCTTGGCAAATCTAAGAAGATTCTGCATGATGAGTTTAAATCTGGTGAAGATTCCAAAGAAGGTATCGAAGAAAAAGATGAAAAGGATAATGTGGTAGATGAACAATAAAAACCAATTAACATTGTCACAACATTTTCATGAGTTGAAAAAGCGTGTAATTGCGTGCTTTGCTTTTTTCATAGCCATTTTTTGTTTTTGTTATTACAATGCAACTTCTATCACTAAGTGGTTTATTCAGATTGGTAAGGATGCAGGGTTTACAGTTGGTTATGTTACTCCGCAGGAAATGCTAATTCAATCATTAAGACTGTGTGGCACACTTGCGTTAGTTGCAAGTCTTCCATTAATAATCTGGAATGTACTTGCATTTATTATGCCAGCTATTTCATCACAACGTGTACATAAATTGATAGCTACAGGTGTGCTAGTTTTCTTTAGTTTATTTGCACTTGGGATTGTCTTCTGTATAAAGATTCTATTTCCTTTTGTGTTTCAGTATCTGTATTCATACTCAAAAGGATTTGAGGTCACTGGGTACGCAACTGTAAGTTCTTTTCTCAGTTTGTTTTTGACAACAACTTGGATAATGGGATTCCTATTTGAAGTTCCTTTATTTAGTGCATTACTAACCATTGCGGGGATTTTGAATCATACTGTAATGCAGAAAGGACTGAAGCCTGCTGTTATAATAATTGCAATTATTGCCGCTATTATTACGCCACCAGATGTTGTGTCAATGATGATTGTTGGAATACCTATGATGGCTATTTATGTTTTCAGTATTGGTATTAGTTTTGTGTGTGAAAGAAAGAAGCATACAAAAACTTCATCAGAGTAAAATCATTCCTTTTGTTACTGGTATTGAGTGTAAAAGCTCAGTGCCGGTTTTAGTATAATTCTTATCTATGCTAATCAAATTTTATGAAAGGGGAATGATTATGAAAATCAAAAAACTTGACAGAAGTAGAAAGATCCTTCTTTCTGTGGTACTGATGATTACTTTAGTGTGTGGTGTTATTTTTTACACAGTGCAAAAGCCTGAAGTAACACTTGCAACTGAAGTAAAGCTGCGAACATATGACACTTTAAACCAAAATGAACCTATGAAGGAGTCAGATCTGCGTGATACAGAAAGTATCAAGAAGTGGGCGATGCCAATTGTTGAAGGTACATTAAAAGCAGAAAAGCGTACACTTAATGATGAAGAGTATCAGAAAGTGCTAAACGCAGTTGTAAAAACACTTAATGACACAGTGGATGCCGGTAATATAGATATTCAGGCAGATGGCACTTTAACTGATTTATCAAAGAGTTATGTTGCTAATGCAGTTGCTAATGCCATTGCATATGCTTTACCGGAGGAAGATTTAAAGTCTACTGTTGATGGTTCAACTACACAGTATAAGCAGATTTTGGATATCCAGAAGGCTTTAAATGCTCTTGATAATTCAAATCAGACTTTAAAGAAGACTGTAAGTGCAATCAATAATACGTACCAGAATTCATCTACTGATACGAGTTCTCAGATTCATGCAGTTGATACCTCCTTGACAGAGAAGCTTGATGCACTCGAGACTGAATTACTTGCACAAATTCATTACAATAAAAAGACTGGTGATCGTTTAACAAAAGATGTTTCTGATATTCAGGATATTCTTGATAGCATTACCAGTACGCAGAATGAGTGCTTGTCTCAAGTCAAGACCGCTTTAGCCAATATCAAGACTCTAACAACCAATGTTTCTGATCTTGCAAAAGCTGATGAAGAGACAAAGAAGCAGCTTAAGGAAATAACAAATAATATTACAAGTGTTACAACTCAGATTGATAAGACGCAGCAACAATTTACTAATCTGTTGAATACAAAGGTGAAGAATCTTACTGATTCTCAGGAAGCCCTAAAGCAGGAGATTACAACAAATATTAGCAAGACACAAACTTCTTTGCAGACATTAGTTGATAATCGCGTTACAGAGCTTACCACAAAGTTGACTGGTAGTATTGATACTTTACGTAAAGATACGGATAGTAATGACCAAAAAGCAAATACTGCTTTGAATCAGACAGAGACAACAATTAGAAATGAAATTACAAGTTCTAAGGAGTCATTAACGAAGATTATTCAGCAGAATGTTACACAATTGACTGAGAATATGTCTTCAACTAAATCAGAGTTACAGCAAAAGATTGATAAGAATTATACTGATATAACAAATAAGCAGGATGCAGATAAGAAAGAACTTTCTGATAAGCAGGATGCTGATAAGGCTGAATTGAATTCTACTATTACTGATGTGCAGAAGGATCTGCAGCAGCAAATCTCTAAAAATCTTGATGATCTTAACAAGACAATTAGCAATAATGTTGACGATTTGAATAAAACAATAGCTGGTAATAAAACTGAGTTATCTAACAAGATTGACAAGACAAAAGAAGAGATGACTAAGAGTATCGAGGATACTAAGAATGAGCTTAACACAACAATAGATACTAAAGTTACTGAGTTGAATCAGACTATCACAGCTTTAGATCAGAAGCTTTCAGCAAGTATTGACGATACAAATGCTTCATTAGCGCAGACTAAGGCAGATTTAACAGCAGTAACAATAAGAGTTACTAATGCAGAAACAGATATTAAAAATATCAATCAGCAAATTACTGATCTTACTGCTAAGTATGATACTGCAATCCAGAAACTGTGGGATCAGGTTAATGCTAACTCAGCTGATATTAAGGCTTTACAGTCACGGTTAAACGCTTTTATTGCATCAGCTAATGGTCATTATAAAGTTGATATGGTGCCAGGTTTTACTATTACAGCAGCTCAGTGGAAGGCAAGTGGAAGTAATGCTACTTACACATTTACTCATGAGTATTTAAAGAATTGTACTGTTGTTGATGTTGATTATGCAAGTCAGTATGATATTTCACCAACTTACTCAATAAATTCTTCCACTGGTACAATTACAATTAAAATTCCTGCATCTCAGGCACAGAATATTTCGATTGCTGATATCATGTGTTATCACTTAATTGATGACGATAAGGGAAAAGATGCAGCTGTGTCACATTCTGATGATTCAGAAAAACCGGTAGCTGATGAACCTAAGAATGACACAGCTACAAATACAGAAACTGAAAGTCAGGATGTAACCGGACATAAAGAAAATGAGGATTCGAAAGATACGTACAGCACGCTTAATTGAAAGGAGGATTCTTTAGATGAAAGAGGAAAATGCAATTAGCACAGAAACTGAAAAAATCAGTCGTTTGGACTTTTTGAAAAAAACATCTTTAGGTGCTCTTGGTCTGCTTTTACTGGCCAAGTCAACGTTAACAACTACTAATGCAGCTACTACTGTTAAGGATAATTTAGCAGGTGGTGGTGGTGGTGTTTGTATTGGCAATTCAGCACCAGCTAACAAAAGTAAACTTTGGATTGATACTTCCCATGGCGGTCGCGGAGTGATGAAGTATTGGAATGGATCTGCTTGGTCCGCAACAGCTTCCGTTTGGGATGATTAGAGGTAATTTCTATGGGTGATAACAAAAATACTTCTCCGACTACTGATGTAATCGGGGGGGGTACTCAGTAAATAACAAAAATAAAGGAAAAACTAAAGAAAGACTAAAGAAAGTAATTGCTACGGGAATAGCAATTACTGCAGTAGTCACTAGTGTTAATGCTGATCTCGAACCTGTGCACGCAGATTGTTATCCTGGTAATTGCTCAGGTGGGTGTTCAGGTAACTGTTATTCTGGTTGTGCAGAATCATGCCAGGGTTGTGGTGGCAGTAGTACAAGTTCATGCGATTGTTCAGGTTCGTGTAGTGGTGGTTGCAGTAGCAATTGCTATGGTTCATGCGATGGTGGTTGTAATAGCAGTTGCGTAGGCGGTTGTTATAATACATGTCAGGGTACTTGTACAGGTGCTTGTGATAACTGCACTGGACATTGCAAAGGTAGTTGTTCAACTGGATGTACTTCATGTAATGGTTGCAGTAATTGCGGCGGTTGCAACGGAAGTTGCAGTACAGGATGCTACACATCATGCAATGCATCTTCTTATAGTTAGTCAGCATTAGTCATCTTTAGTTTTTCTTATTGAGGGATCAAATGAGAGAGAGAGAGAGAGAGAGAGAGAGATCAACAGCTCTCCAGATAATGATAACAATTTAACTAACAAAAATAAAGAAAAGCTAAAGAAAGTAATAAATGTTGGCACTGCAACATGTTCAGTTTTAGCCGTAGCTGAAACTGTTAATCAAGAAGCCGAAGTTGCATTTGCAGGGTGTACTTGTTCAGGGTGTCAGGGTTGTACAAGTTGCACTACTTGCTCTTTGAATTGTGCTAGTTGTGGCAGTGCTTGCACTGTCGGTTGTACGGGTTATTGTACGGCATGTACTAGTTGCACTACTACATGTCGTGGAGAGTGCACTAGTTGCGGTGATAGTTGTTCAAGTGGTTGTGGGGGTAGTTGTTCTAATGACTGTTCAGGAGGCTGCTCTGGTGGCTGCGTTGACAGTTGCGATGGTTGCGGTGATAGTTGTTCTAATAACTGCACTGGTGGTTGCAGTGGAGGCTGTATTGGCAGTTGTACAGGAACTTGCACCGGATCATGCATTAGAACATGTGCTGACAATTGCGAAAGTTCTTGCACAGGACATTGCAAAGGTAGTTGCTCAACTGGATGCACATCGTGTAATGGGTGTCAGTCTTGCAGTGGTTGTAACGGTTCATGCAAAGTTGGCTGTTACACTTCCTGTAATGCAAGTGCATATGCATAAATTTTAAGTCATCTTTAGCTTTTCTTCTGAGGTAAATATTATGAGAGAGAGAGAGAGAGAGAGAGAGAGAGAGTAGCTCGCTCACTTTGGATCAAAACAATAAGAATAAAAATAGAGAGAAGCTAAAGAAAGTAGTAAGCACTTGTACAGTAGCAGGTTTAGCACTGGCAGTGATTGCTACTGTTGATAAAAATAAAGAAGTTGCAAATGCCATTGAATGTGGCTGTGGAGTCTGCTCAGCTTGTGCAAACTATTGTGGTACTTGTGCAGTTTGTGTTACAAATTGTAATGGATGTGGTGGTGCATGTAGTAATGATTGTAGTGGTTGTACTGGCGGCTGTTCAGGAGACTGCGATGGTTGCAGTGGTGAATGTCGCAGAGATTGTACTGGTACATGCGTCAGGACCTGTGCAGATAACTGCGAGAATTCATGCACAGGTCACTGTAAAGGTGGCTGTACAACTGGATGCACTTCTTGTAATGGTTGCTCTAATTGTGGCGGTTGCAATGGTTCCTGCTCAACCGGATGCTACACATCATGTAATTCATCAGCCTATGCTTAATTTTCAACATCTTTAGTTTCTCTGAAAGGAGTTTTAATGGCTAAAGATGATAAATTAAAAAAGGCTGTAATGACTGTAACTGTGTCTACATTAGCTTTAGCAGTTGCTATAACGATTGATGAAACTGCTGAAGTTGAAGCTTTTGATTGCGCTAGTTGTTCTGGAAATACAATGAGTCTTAATGGTTGCAGTTGTGATGGAGCCTGCTCAACTGGGTGCGGAGATGGCTGTACTGAAACATGTCGTCGATCATGTGGTGGGAATTGCAGTGGCTGCGTTGGGGATTGTGAAGGGTGTGGCGGTGAATGCTCATCTGGCTGTGGTAGCTCATGTGGATATGGCTGTACTGGTACATGTTATGGCGGTTGCAACGGAACTTGCACTAGAGCATGCGCAAATGATTGTGAAAGTTCTTGCACTGGACATTGTAAAGGTGGATGTTCTACAGGCTGTACTTCATGTAATGGTTGCCAGTCTTGTAATGGTTGCAATGGTAGCTGTAGTGCTGGGTGCTATACATCATGTAATTCAAGTGCTTATGCCTAATTTAGTTTCCTCATTAAGAGGAGATTAAAATGACTAAAAATAATAATGATAAATTAAGGAACACTATTAAAGGGACAGCTATTGCATCATTAGCATTAGCAATTATAGAAACAGTCAATGATGATGTTGAGACAGCAAATGCTGGTTGTTCTTGTACTGGAGATTGTGGCAATAGATGCACTGGGTGTGGATCTGGATGTTCTGGAGGCTGCGATGGTTGCGGTGATGACTGTAGTCATAACTGCGACGGCTGCTCTGATGGTTGCCTTTTTACCTGTTCTGGTGGCTGTGATGGAGGCTGCAATACAAGTTGCCTTGGAACTTGTACAGGTACATGTAATACTGGTTGTAATACATCATGTACTGGTAGTTGTACCGGCGGTTGCCAAGATAGTTGTGATGGATGTACTGGTGGGTGCTCTGGTTGCTCCGGAAGTTGTGATGGTTGTGATAATACATGTCTTTATATCTGTACTGGTGGCTGTGGAAATACTTGTACTGGTACTTGCTCAACAACTTGCACTGGCAAATGCACTAGATCATGTGCTGATAATTGCGAAAATACATGTACCGGCACCTGTGTAAGGACATGCGCTGATAACTGTGAGAATACTTGTACGGGGCACTGCCAAGGCAGCTGTAGTACAGGTTGCTCAAATTGTAATGGTTGTAGTAATTGCGGAGGTTGCAATGGAAGTTGCAGCAATGGCTGTTATACTTCTTGTAATACATCAGCTTACGCTTAAAGAATGGAGGTTTCAATGGGTCTAAGTCGAAGTGAATTAGTTACCCTGAAAGCCAAGATAAAAGCAGAGATGCAGCGTCGTAATGGTTTAGGACCATCAAACCGTTTATGGACTCCATCTCGTGCTTATGGTTCAGTTTCCCAATTTGCTGGTGGTGAGTATGATTTTATTCACACACCAACAAAAGATGATAAGATTTATTCCGAGTACGGAAGAAAGACAGTAGACCTTTTAATGCAGATAAAAGATTTCTCTGGCTTAGAAGTTACAGTCACAGGAAATCCAATTCCTAAGACTTGGAATGGTAATCTTATTACAGAGACTGATCGGCTTTCTCAAGAACAGTTTAATGGAGAAACGCAAACAACAATTAATGCAAGACGTGCTGCTGGCGAGTCTGTTGGTATCTCACCAGAATCTTCATCATGCAGAGCAGCTTGCACTGGTTTGTGCATTGGAAGTTGTATTGGAATGTGTAATGGTTGCCTACAGACGTGCACTGCTTCTTGCGGTACAGGGTGCGCTGGAGGCTTAACAGTTTCAACAACTTGATTTAGTGAGTGATAGTGTAAAAGCTATCACTCATTTTAATTTATTCATGATATTAGAAAATTTATTACCTTGAATAGTATTGTGCACTATTTATATAAGAATAATGATTTATTTCATAAAATAAAGAAAGGAAAAATTGAATGTTTACATTAGATGTATACTTGCGAGAAGATCTCGCATTAGCTATTCAGAAGATGGAGTTTGAAGCTAGAATGGCGCAAAACAAGGTCGTTTTTATGCTGGATCAACATTTAAATGACTCTACTGATGATTGGCTTAACTCAGATCAGTATCAGGATTTGTTGTCAGACTTTTCTGTTGCTTACTTTAAGTCTAGCGCTGTTATGGAAAGTGTTATTGATTTGGTTGCAGGAAAGCATGTTAAAGAATCATCTTTCCAATTTTCTGATAATTACAGACATTTGGTGCTTACGAGCAAGGAAGCTATTACTTGTGATCAGCAGTACCTTATTGATCCTACTACTGTTCAAAGAAAGTTTACGAGTTTCACAGATTTCATTGCTAAGTGTTATCCGGAGGCATCGGAAGGTTCAGCTACTATGGGACCTGATCGCATACTTACAAGAACAGTTACTTTTCAGGTTACTGATAAGTGTAACTTGGCTTGTACATACTGCTATCAGATCAATAAGAGTGTCAGAAGAATGAAGTTTGAAGATGCAAAATTATTTGTTGATAAACTTTTGTCTGGTGAGGATGGCTTTAGTGAGTACACTAATGTTAAGAACTCTCCAGGTATTGTTATTGAGTTTATTGGCGGTGAGCCTTTCCTCGAGGTTGATTTGATGGATCAGATCGTTGATTATTTTCGATTGCGTACAATCGAGTTAAATCATCCGTGGGCAGACAAGTTTTGTATTAGTGTTTGTAGCAATGGTGTATTGTACACAGATCCAAAAGTTCAGAAATTCCTACAGAAGAATAAGGATTGCATCAGTTTTTCAGTTACTCTGGATGGTAACAAGGAATTACATGATGCCTGCCGTGTTTTCCCAGATGGTCGAGGAAGTTATGATCTTGCTGAGTGTGCTACTCAGGATTGGATGAATCGCGGATACTACATGGGAAGTAAGATTACTATTTCACCAGATAATTTACCTTACATTTATGATGCTTTGATGCATATTGTTGAGCTCGGTTATACAGAAATTAATGCTAACTGTGTGTATGAGGCCGAGTGGACTGATGAGCAGGCAGGACAGCTTTATCATTTAATGAAGAAGTTTGCTGATTTTATGCTTTCTGATAATAAGTACAAGCTTTTAGATTGTTCACTATATCAGTCCACATTAGGGCATCCAAAAGAAGAAACTGATCTGCAGAATTGGTGTGGTGGTACAGGTTCCATGCTTAGTATGGATCCGGACGGTTGGCTATTCCCTTGTATTCGTTACATGGAGAGTAGTCTTGGTGCTAGTAGAAAACCTATGAGAATTGGTAATGTACACACTGGTCTTGCTACTTGTCAGAGAGATAAAGATTGCGTTGCTTGTTTGAATGCTATTGACAGACGTACGCAGTCTACAGATGAGTGTTTTTATTGCCCAATCGCGGAAGGATGCTCATGGTGCTCTGCATGGAATTATCAGAAGTATGGCACAGCTGATCACCGTGATACAAATATTTGTAAGACTCATAGAGGCCGGGTTTTAGCAAATGTTTATTACTGGAACCATTATTACAAAAAGTATGGAATTCCTAAAGTCTTTGATCTTTGGGTTCCAAAGCAGTGGGCTTTGCCAATTATTGGTGAAGAAGAATACAACTACTTAGTTAATTTAGTTAAATCATTAGGAGGATACGTAAATGAATCAGATACTGAAGTTCGAGGATACAAAGCAGCAGATAACAATTGATAAGGATACTTGTGATGATATCCGTGTGGCAGATATCAATTTCCAGTCACAGAAAAATAATATCATCAATCTGCTTGAAACACATGCAATGGACTTAGCTGACACATTAACACAGACAGTTCTTTTTATGTCATTACTCAAGCGTGTTGCAGATGCAATGCAGGAGTGGGATTCATTAAAACAGGATATGCTTAAGAAGAATGTTGAAGATGCAGGCAAGATTCCTGATGGTTCTGTGATCACAGATTGGAAGCTTGATTACACAACTGGAATTTTAAATGTTACATTTGCTAAAGATGTGAAGCAGGTTGAGCGCACAGAAGTGATTGATAGTGAACTGTGTAGCAAAATTAAAGGGACACAAATTGTCTACAATGCAATTGCAGATATTGTTTCAACGATTATTGAAAAGCATTCTATGGATGCTAAGGATACTATTATCAACAACCCTACATTTAATGGTTTTTATGATCGTCAGGCGCAGGCTCTTACTGCATTTATGAATGCTAAGAGCACGATGATGGATTCATGCTTAACTGATGAAGAGCGTTCACGAAATGTAACATGGAATCTGTCTTTTGATGATTGTAAATTAACTGTTTACAAGTAAAATTCACGGTGTAGTAGTGTAACAGCTACTACACCGTTTTAGCATACTGTTTTCGGTTTCAGTATGTTAACTCTGTGTGCTAATTTGTCGGTTAGTACATTGGGCATATCATTTTTGTACTCCTGTTTACGCAGTTTAAAACTACGTAAACGAATCTTCTTCTTTTTTTTTTTGAGTGTTTTATAGTACCGCTGTATTTTGTAAAAGACATACAGCGGTTTTGTGCATTTGTGTAATTGCACTACAATGAATAATAGTGTTCATTGTCACTTAAAAGGAGTTTATTACGTGAAAATTTGTGAAATGAAGCAGGGATCGGAAATCATTTTAGATTTTACTGCAGATAGAAAATTAAAAGTAATTCTTGGTTCTATTAGAAAAGGATGCGAAAATGAGCACGGAAAAGCCATGTTATATGTTACATTACGTAAAGAAGATTATGATCACCTGGACTTCTTTTCAGTTGCTGGAAATGTTTATGTACCTAATGATGGTGATGCTTGCGTGTTTGAGAATGTTTTTGTTACAAAAACTGATTACCCTTGTGAGGTTCTTTTAACTTGTGATACTGATAATATCTTAGTCAGTAGAAGAAAGACTCAGAGAATTTCATGCAGTATTGGAGGTCTTGCATTTGTTGACAAGCATATGCCATTTCCAGTAAACACGAAAGACATTAGTTCAACAGGTGTTTCTTTGTATGTTGCTAAAGGGTCGGAGCTACTGCCTGGATCCCACTTTAATCTGAACTTAATTCAGGCTATTCCAGAAGAAGTTATGAGTATTGTTGGTTGCATCAGCAACAAAAGGGCTGTTGTTCGTCGTATTCAGGATGCAGATTACGGGCGTGTGCTAATTGGCGCTGAATTTATTGATGGAGTTTAAGGAATTGTTCTTCTAACATTAGTGTTTTCAGACATTAGTAAGCAAACTACCAAACAATTGCATTAGAGTTTTGCTTGTGCTAGACTTTAGTTAGTAGGAGGTGTTTATCATGACAAATAAAGAAAAAATTATTGAACAGATGCGAAAGTATGGTATTAAGAAAGCTGTTTACACACCAGGTTTGGATTTTGAGGCAAAGCATCCATGCGGTGATATTGTTTTTGCCGGAGAGCAAAATTCTGAGTTTACTAAACAAATTTGGAATCTTTATGATTTCTCAGATGTGGAGGATGAGGATAAGTGCTTTGGAGCTTGGATGGCTCCAGAGGATTCCTCAAGCTTTAGAGGATTTCAACTTCATAGCTGCAAGGAGGTTTTAAATGCCTGAGTATAAAGATGTTAATAAAAGCGATATGCTAAAATATTTAAATATGATAGAAGAAATGGTGCTTGAATGTAAGCACCATTTCTCTTTTGCTGCGTTATTTGCAATTATTATTGCTGTGTATGAGTACTGTCTATGCTATTCTTACTTTTACTTGAATACTAATGTTACTGCATTAAATGGTCAGAAAGTGACACAGGGACATATTTATGGTTTCCTTAGTTCTAAAAAACCACGTTATGATTATCATGACGCTTGCGAATTATTTATGCGTAC
>ERZ772805.2527-NODE-2527-length-11653-cov-6.958269_pt1 | contig 11653 bp, 9 predicted proteins | sample MGYA00511344_ERZ772805 | MGnify/ENA primary metagenome ERZ772805 (study PRJEB29015, sample SAMEA2737730) | human gut metagenome | biome: human gut; feature: human-associated habitat; material: faeces | place: China | collected 2012 ...
CAATGAAGAAATCCACCGCTTTGCGATACACGGCGACCGTGTCATCGAGCACGGAGCCGTAGCCCTGAATGCGGACGCGGTAGGAGGTTAGGATCTTCATCGTTGTTGTTGGCGGTCTCTAGATGTACGAGTAACTCTAGCACAATTCCTTAGCAGACAAGGAATTTCCTTAGATTCGGGCTTCGCCCGGCCTGCTCGACCCCACCCTACTGCTTCTCGGTTAGGATGGGGCTTGTGCAGGCGATTTTGTCAACAGCCGATGAACCGGGCGAGATCCGCGACGGTGTCACAGAGACACGTCGGATTGGAGAGCACGAGGTCGCGCCGCGGCTGCGCCCCGTAGGTCATCGCCGCGACGTCGCAGCCGTAGCGCTGCGCCATCACGACGTCGTGCACGGTGTCGCCCACCATGAGCGTTCTTTCCTTCGGAATGTCGGTGTAGAGCCCGATTTCCTCCAACATGTCGGGATTGGGCTTTGGGGCCGTTTCCTCGGCCGTGCGGGTGATCGAAAAGAGTTCCTCGACGTTCGTTCGGTTAAAGACGCGGCGTAGGCCCGCGCGGCTCTTTCCCGTCGCGACGGCGAGCGTCACACCGTCCGCATGAAGGCGGCGCATGAGGTCTTCGATCCCTTCGAAGAGGCACACGTCGCGCTCGCGCGGAAGGTACCAGGCCTTGTAGGCCTCGTTGAATTCGTCGAGGCGCTCCGCGGGACAGTCGGGCACCGCGATCGCCATGGCGCTTCGCCAGTCGAGTCCGATGACGGACGAGGCCGTCTTGCGGTCGGGCACGCGGCAGCCGAGCGCCGCGGCCGCCTGACGGATACCTTCGGCGATGAGGCCCGTCGTGTCCATGACGGTGCCGTCCCAGTCGAAAACGACGAGATCGTACTTTCGGGAGGTGGAGGTCATTTTTGTCCTTTCTTGTCCAAAGCGGCGAGAAGCGCCTCGCAGTCGGGCCAGAGCGGCGCCTCGACGCGGACGGCCTCGCCCGTGACGGGGTGCTCGAAGGCGAGCGTGCGGCTGTGCAGGAACATGCGCTTCAAGGGAACGCCGAGCGCCCCCTGTGCCACCTGGCGGTTGAATTCGAAGTCGCCGTACTTGTCGTCGCCCACGAGCGGGAAGCCGACGGAGAGCGAATGCACGCGGATCTGGTGCGTGCGCCCCGTAAGGAGCTCGGCGTCGAGAAGCGTCACGGCGCCGTAACGCTTCAACTTCGTGAAGATCGTGTGCGAAGGCATCCCTTCCTTTTCGTCCACCCGGACTCGGCGCTCGCCCGAAGGGAGGAGGTAGCGCAGAAGCGGCGCCTTCACGTGGCGGCGGTCGTCGGACCAGTCGCCCTTCACGAGCAACGTGTAGTGCTTTTCGACGGCGCGGGTCTTCATCATGTCGTGAAAGCGCACGAGCGCCTTGCGGCTCTTGCAGAGGATGATGGCGCCGCTCGTTTCGCGGTCGAGCCGGTGGGCAAGTTCCAGGAAGGGAACGTCGGGGCGCGAAGCGCGCATGCGCTCGATCAAACCGTGGGAGATCCCGGAGCCCCCGTGCGCGGCCAGGCCCGCGGGCTTGTTGACGATGAGGAGGTGACGGTCTTCAAAGAGAACGGGAACCGTGCCTTCGGCGAGCGCCGCAGGGGGCGCCTTCGTGACGGCGCGCTCGGAAACGCGCACGGGCGGAAGCCGCAGGAGATCTCCCTCGACGAGGCGCGTCTCCGCCCTGGCGCGGGCCTTGTTCACGCGCACTTCGCCCGAGCGAATGATGCGGTAGATGTGGCTCTTCGGAACGCCCTTGGCGACGCGCACGAGGAAATTGTCGAGGCGCTGACCGTCCGCATCGGGACCGATCCGCACGAAGGAAACGCGGTCCGAGGGAAGCGACGCGAGGCGCGCGGAGTCTTCGGGATGAATGTCGGATGTCGTCATGAGTCGGTATGCGGTCGGGAGGGGACGAAAAAAAGGTTTTCCAAATGCGAAAAACGTCCCGCTTCGACCGCCCGATAACCCTTCGAATTCGCGTCGATGGTTTATACTTGTGCGTTGCGATGGGAAGTCCCGCCCGACCTTTTGAATGTCGTGCCGCGATTTTCTCACGTTTTGTAGTGAATTTGTTCGTTTCGGTTCCCGACGGGTCGTCGGAACGGAAACGGTTTTTAACCCGATGCCCGACGCCGTGCGGAAGGAAGTTCGTCCTCCCGCAAATCGTCGGCATCCCGGCGAACGCCCGACTTCGGGCCGTTTCGCCCGAGCTTGTTGCCAACACGATTTTTGGATGTTCCGCCCCGAAGGGCTGTCAGCGACGTCGAACGGACGGCGATGCGCACCCCGAGCGGAAAAGCCCCGCGCAAGCGGCCCGACGCCCCTTGCGCCGATCGGCACGAACGGATCGCAGCGATCCCCACGAGGAGCCCCGTGCGCGACCCCGAAGCCTCAGGTCCGATGGTACAGAGACCTGCGCTTTGACGATGGTCCCCGGGCGAACCCCTTTTTTGCGTGCCCCTCGCTTTTCCCTCCCCGAACGCGCGTCCCGCCTTCCCCGCCGCTTAGCGTCTCGAACGGGAATTCGTCCTGAGGGACGAAAAGGCGGATTTTTGTGAGGGATGGAGCCCCCGGCGCCCCGTGCGGCCGGGCCGTGACTCTCCCCACGCGCCGACGAAAGGGCGTGCGCAACCCGTGCCATGCGCGGGTCCTCCCCTTTTGGATCGGCGGACACAGAACCGGACGGTGCCTCCCGTCGAGGATGGTACGTCGCGGCTCCCCGTTGCGCTTTTCGGTGCGGCGTCGGGAGACGTCGGCGTTCAAAAGGAAGGCCGTTGCCCGCAGGAGTCGGGCATCCGTCGTGTGCAGAGCTCGCCCCACCACCGGAGTAGAGCCAACATGAAGCGTATGCTTTTCAACGCCACGCACGCCGAAGAAACGCGTGTGGGCATCGTCGACGGGCAGCGACTCGTCGACATCGACATTGAGACGGCCGGCCGCGAAGCCCGCAAGTCCAACATCTACAAGGGCATCATCACCCGCATCGAACCGAGCCTTGAAGCGTGCTTCGTCAACTACGGCGAAGAGCGCCACGGCTTCCTCCCCTTCAAGGAAATCTCCCGCGCCTACTTCAAGGAAGGCGTCGACGTGCGCACCTGCACGATCCGCGAAGCCGTCGAAGAAGGCCAGGAAATCATCGTTCAGGTCGAAAAGGAAGAGCGCGGCAACAAGGGCGCTGCGCTCACGACCTTCATCAGCCTCGCCGGCCGCTATCTCGTCCTCATGCCGAACAATCCGCGCGGCGGCGGCGTCTCGCGCCGCATCGAAGGCGAAGAGCGTCAGGAACTGCGCGCCACGATGGAAAGCCTCAAGTGCCCGTCGGGCATGTCCATGATCGCCCGCACGGCCGGGATCGGCCGCAGCGCCGAAGAGCTGCAGTGGGACTTGAACTACCTCCTCAAGCTCTGGGAGGCGATCGCCGAGGCCGCCAAGCCCCAGTACGAACTCGTCACGGAAGAAAACGGCCGCAAGACGACCTCGCTCGTCGACACGCCCGTCGTGAACGGCAAGCCGCTCAAGCGCGCCAACCCCGCGCCCTTCCTCATCGTCGAAGAGTCGAACCTCGTCGTTCGCGCCATCCGCGACTACTTCCAGCCCGAAATCGGTGAAATCCTCGTCGACACGGACGAAATCTACGAGCAGGCCCGCCAGTTCATGGCGCACGTCATGCCCGACATGATCAACCGCGTCAAGCGCTACAACGAGGACATCCCGCTCTTTACGCGCTTCCAGATCGAGCACCAGATCGAATCGGCCTATTCGCGCACGGTTCCGCTTCCCTCGGGCGGCGCGATCGTGATCGACCACACCGAAGCGCTCGTCGCGATCGACGTCAACTCGGCCCGCTCCACGCGCGGCGCCGACATTGAAGAAACGGCCTTCCGCACGAACTGCGAAGCGGCCGACGAAGTGGCCCGCCAGATGCGTCTGCGCGACTTGGGCGGCCTCATCGTGATCGACTTCATCGACATGCTCGACGCGAAGAACCAGCGCGCCGTCGAACAGCGTCTCAAGGACGCGCTCCACTACGACCGCGCCCGCGTGCAGATGGCCAAGATCTCGCGCTTCGGCCTCATGGAACTCTCGCGCCAGCGTCTGCGTCCGTCGCTCTCCGAAGGAAGCCACGTGACGTGTCCGCGCTGCAACGGCGTGGGCGTCATCCGCGACACCGAATCCTGCGCCATTCAGGTTCTGCGCATCCTGCAGGAAGAAGCCATGAAGGAAGGCACGGGCGCCGTGCACGCGCAGATTCCGGTCGACGTCGCGACCTTCCTCCTGAACGAAAAGCGCAGCGACATCCAGATGCTCGAAGCGCGTCACCGCGTGCCGATCGTTCTCATCCCGAACACGTCGCTTGAGACGCCGCACTATCACATCGAACGCATCCGTCAGGACGACGACCGTCTCGACGACCACATTCAGAGCTTCAAGCGCGTCGCCGAACTCGAAGTGAAGAAGGCGGACGACCCGTACGCGATGAAGAGCAACGAAGAAAAGCCCGTTCGTCCCAAGCAGGTCCCCGTCATCAAGAACGTGCTCCCGCGCGATCCCGCGCCCGTGCACGTCGAACAGCCCAAGAAGACGGATCGAGCCGAATCGCGCGCCGTCCCGATGACGCCGGTGCCCGAAAAGCGCGAAAAGGGCTTCTTCGCCCGCGTCATGGACTTCTTCAAGAACCTCGGCGGCGACTCGACCGAAAAGGCCGAGCCCAAGAAGGCCGAAGAGGAAAAGCCCAAGTCCGACCGCAAGGACCGCGGCCGCCGCTCGGGTGAACGCCGCGGTGACCGCGCCCGCATGGACGAACGCCGCTCGCGCCGCAGCCGCCGTCCGAAGTCGGAAACGACCGAGGAAGGTCAGGACAAGCCCGCCGCGCCCGAAACCGCCGCGCAGGCCGTGGAAATGGAAAAGTCCCGCCGCCGCTCGCGTCGTCGTCCGGCCCTGAAGAAGGACGCGGAGCGCGAAGAACTTCGCACGACCGAAGTCGTCGCCGCTGAAGCCGCGGTTGTAGAGGAAAAGGCTCCCGTCGAAGCACCCGCTGAAAAGCGCGTCGAAGCGCCCGTGACGGAAGTCGCCGCGGAAGAAACGGTTGTGACCGAAGCGCAGCAGGGGGCTGAAGCGCCCGCGGAAGCGGCCGCCGAAGAGGGCGAAACCCGTCGCCGCCGTCCGCGCCGCCGTCGCCGCAGCCGCACGACCGAAGGCGAAACGGCCGAGGTCGCGCAGGAAGTGACCGAGGAAACGGTCGCTTCGGAAAGCGCCGAACCCGCTCCCGAAGCTACGCCTGTAAAGGCCGAAACCGAAGAAGCGCCGGTTCAGGAAGCCGCCTCCGAAGAACCCGCTTCCCGTCCGAAGGAAGTGCAGTTCAAGCTTGAGGACGCGCCCGCGCGCACCCGCCGTCCGCGCCGCCGCAAGCCCGCCGACAAGACCGCTGATGCCGGCGCCGCCGAAGCGGTGGCGACCGAGTCCGCCGAAGCGGCCGCGCCCGTGACGGAAGTTCGTGCGCCGGAAGCCGAAGAAAAGGTGGACGCCGTCTCCGCGGCCTCGCCCGTCGTCGACGAAACCGAATCGACCGAAGCCCTCGTTGCGGGTCTCCAAAAGAGCCTCATCTCGGGCGAAGTCGAACTCGTCGAAGAAAAGCCCGCCGAGAAGCGCAAGAGCGCCAAGAACGGCGCGAGCGTTCTCCCGCTCCTTGAGGAAGCCGGCTGGCCCACCCGCGAAGAGATGATGCACACGCTCGTCTCCACGGGTCCGAAGAGCTACGCCTCCGACCGCCATCTCGGCCTCAACGGAAACCGCCGCGAACCCGCTCTGCAGGACGCCATGGCCGACGCGATCCTTCAGATCGCCAAGGACGAAATCTCCGAGCAGCTCACGCAGTACTACTCGGCGATGGAACCCAAGGCCGAAGAAGGGACGCAGCCCCAGGGCGAGGAAGAGCCCAAGAAGCGCAGCCGCCGCGGCGGCCGTCGCTCCCGCAAGGCTCACGCCGAAGAAGCCCGCACGAGTGAAGCGGTGAAGACCGAATCGGTCGAAACCGAAGCGCTCGAACAGGTGGAAACGAAGACGGCCGCGGCCGAAGAACCGCTCGTTCAGATCGAAACGAAGACCGCCGCTCCGGCGCAGGCCGAAGAGGTCCTCGTTCAGGTAGAAACGAAGCCCGCGGCTCCGGCGCAAGCCGAAGAAGACCTCGTTCAGGTCGAAACGAAGCCCGCGGCTCCGGCTGAGGCCCAAGAGGTTCTCGTTCAGATCGAAACGAAGCCCGTCGCCGAAGCGCCGGTCGTCGAAGAAGTTCCTGCCGACACGGTTGTCCGTACGAAGTCGACGCTTCTTGCCGACCTCGCCGAACGTCTCGCCGCAGCCCACCTCGAACAGGTGGAAACGCGCGCCGAGCTCGTGACGCCGGTCCGCTACGAAGCCGTGGTCTATCCCGGCCGCAGCGTCGTCCGCTCGGAAGCGACGGAAGAAACGGGGCTCGAGCAGGTGCACACCCGCAACGAATTCATTCGTCCGGTCGCCTACGAACCCGTGATCTATCCGGGCCGCCCCTACGTGGCGCCCGTCGTCGCGGACGAAGGTCCCCTTGAACAGGTCCACACCAAGGCCTGATCGCGGGACGTGAATCCCCTCTGAGGGACTACGGGAGGCTTCGGCCTCCCGTTCTTTTTGAGCGCTTTTCTCGCTCCTTTGCCCGCTCGTATCGAATTGCCACGTCGCTCTCTTGTGGTAGAGGCCTCTGAGGTATATTTTCTCCACGCATACGAACCGTTCCGAACCACTATGACCGAAGAAACGCCCGGCGTTCGTTTCGACATCGAACGCGACACCCGCATCGGCCTTCCCGAAGCCGTCTTCTGCGCGGGGAAACCCCGCGCCGCGCTCGAGGGACTCTTTCGGCGCTTCGCCGATCCCGCGGAAAAGCCGATTCTCTTCACGCGCCTCGAGGAATCCGTCTTTGCGGCGCTCCCCGAGAGCTTCCGCGCCGCCTACGACTATGACGCGCTTTCGCGCACGGCCTGGAACCGCACCTGCCCGAAGCACGCCGAAGGCGTCGTCGCCGTCGTCTCGGCGGGAACCGCCGACGGGTTCGTGACGCATGAAGTCGCGCGCACCCTCACCTATCTCGGCTGGACCGTCCGGCTTTTCGAAGACTGCGGCGTCGCGGGACTCTGGCGCATTCAGAAGGCCCTTCCCGACATCAACCGCTGCGACGTGGTGGTCGCCGTGGCGGGGCTCGACGCGGCGCTCCCGACCGTCCTCGGTGGCCTCACCACGAAGCCCCTCTTCGCCGTTCCCACGTCGGTGGGCTACGGCATCGCCGACGGCGGAAAGACGGCGCTTCGCAGCATGCTCGCCTCCTGCTCGCCGGGCGTAGCCGTCTTCAACATCGACAACGGCTACGGCGCCGCCTGCGCCGCCGCCCGCACGCTTCGCGCCATCTTCTATCGATAAGGAATTCGCAATGGATCAAAACGCACTTTTCGGCCGCGACATCCTCACCGTCCGCATTCACGCGGGCTTCAACGCGGCGAGCTTTCTCGCCGGGCTCATGGCGCTCACCGATCAGTCGGGCGGCACGGCCACCCTCTTTCTGCGCCGGCTCTTTCCGACCATTCCCGCGGAAATCCGCTTTGAAGACCGCTACGTCAACGACATCGCGGGCGTGACGGCGAAGATCCTCACCCAGCCCGAACACCCTCACCGTACGCCCAGCGACATCGCGGCGATCTATGCGGAAAGCCGTCTTTCGGACGAAGCCCGCCAGAAGGCCGCCGCCGTCTGGAAGGTGTTGAGCGAAGGGGAAGCGGGCGTGCACGGCATGCCCGTCGAGCACGTCCACTTCCACGAAGTGGGCCGCATGGCGAACGTTCTCGCCGTGGGTCTCATCGCCGAATGGATGACGACCCTTCGTCCCGCCCGTCTGGTCGTGAGCCCCATCCCGCTCGGAGACGGCGCCATTCAGTGCGCCCACGGAACGATCCCCTATCCGGCGCCCGCGCTCTTTTCGATGCTCGACGGCGTCCCGGTGCGCGCCTGGGCGGGCGAAGGCGAAGCCGTGACCCCCACGGGGCTGGCGGTCCTCAAGGGCCTCGGCGCCGAATTCGGCGGCTGGCCCGCCATGACGATCACGAAGCGCGCGACGGTCTTTACCGACAAGTACTTCGAAAACGTACCCAACGGCGCCCTCTTTGCGCTCGGCACCCCCTACCGCTTCGAGGACGTGCCGTGACGGCGGAACTTCCCGCCGCGCTCGTCGACGCCCTCCGAAGCGCCTCGCGCTCGGGCGAGATCGCGATCGCTTATTCCGGAGGGCTCGACAGCCGCTTTCTCGCCTTCTCGGCGAAGAAAACGGGCCTCACGCCCCTTCTCTACCACGTGACGGGCCCGCACGTCGCGCCCGCCGAATCGGAGAGCGCGCTCTCGCACGCCCGGGAAATGGGTTTCCCGGTCACGGTCGTTCCCTTCGATCCGAGCGTCCTTGATTTGGCCCGAGCGGGACGCGCGCGCTGCTACGTCTGCAAGAAAGCGCTCTTTTCGGCCGTTCTCGCGAAACTCCGGGAGGACCGTCCGGATCTGCCGCTTTGCGACGGCATGAACGCGTCCGACCTCACGGTCTATCGGCCCGGTCGCCGCGCCCTCGAAGAGCTCGGCGTTCTCTCGCCCCTGGCCGAGGCCCGCATCGCGAAGGCCGACATCCGCCGCATCGGCGCGGCAATCGGCCTTCCCGCCCCCGATCAGGCGGCGCGCCCCTGCCTTTTGACGCGCTTTCCCTACGGCGTCACTCCCCCGCGCGAAGCCCTCGACACGGTGGCCGAGGTCGAGGCTTTTCTTGAAACCCTCCCCGACGCCGCGGGGCTACGCTATCGCCTGCGCTATCCGGCGGGACGACCCGAACTGCACTGGGAGAAAAGCGACGCCCTGACGGAAGAAAGACTCGGGCGCATCGCGCTCGCGCTCTTCAAAGCCTTCCCCGACGCGCTCAAGGGGCTCACGATGCGGACCTTCGAGACGCTGTCGGGCTACTACGACCGCCCGAACTCCTGAGCTGAGCCGCCTCAATACGGACAAGGCCCGAACGAGCACCACACGCTCTTTCGGGCCTTTCGTTAGGGCGTCAATGAGTCGGACGACCTTATTCTTCGGTCACCGCTTCTTCGACAGGCGTTTCACCGCCCGTATCGCGGAAGAAGCGCAAAACGGCCTTCTTCAATTTGCCGTCGTCGCGCTTGCGCAGCGCATTCACGATCTTGGCGAGCCGCTCGGCCACGAGCGCCGCATCCGTCCCGGCGGGAAGTTCAGGCGGCACGAAGAGCGCGCCCGCCACGCTTTCGACGATGCGGTTCCCGGACGTGGCGACAAGCTTCGTCCAGAAGTCGCGGAGTTTCTCGGAGGCTTCGCGTTCGTTCGCGGCCCGGGCGACGCCGTCGACGACTTCCTGCAGCTGCGTGAGGACCGTGGGCGTCACGCGTTCGGCCCACTGTTCGGCGCTCGCTTCGAGGAACCAGAGACGCGCGTCCGCGAATTCGTCCGCGCCGCACCCGGCCGTGAGACGATAGTGAAGATCGCCCGCGAGATTCACAGGATCGAAGTCGGTGACAAGCGACCCCGCGCGCTTGACGCGCTTCAGCATGCCGGAGCGGTCGAATTCCTGCAGGGCCTTGCGGATGCGGTAGCGCGTCACGCCGAAACGCTTCGCGAGCTGCTGCTCGGTTTCAAGTTTCTGTCCCTTTTGACGGAAGACTTCCTGCAGATAGGCGCGAAACGCCTCGAGGAAGGCTTCGTCGCTCACTTCCGCCTTGACGGTCGCCCCGTTTTCCACCGGGTCGACCTTCGGGCGAACCGCCTTCACTTTTCGCGCCGCACGGGGCTTTTTCACCGGTACCGGCACGGCCGCAACCGTTTCTTTCGAAGACGTGGTCATGATCTCCTCCTTACGGAAAACAATGCATTTCGCATTGGTTGCAGTATAGTCGACCGACGCTTCTCGCCCCAGTCGATCGAACCCGTAGGAAAAAAGCGGAAGCTCCGCCAGGGAACTTCCGCTTCGTCGATCGGATGGTCGATCAGGGCTTGGGCATCGTCCCGCCCATGAGCTGCGCACCGCCCGCGTCGGGGTTGCCGCCCATCGGCGTTCCCGCGCCCATCATCCCCATGGGATCCGCCGGAGGCGGCGGGACGGGATCCTGCGGAATTTCCTTGAGGTTCCCGTTGCGAAGCGCCATCTCGATGTTCGAGGTGAGCGTCGCGTAGATTTCGTCTTCGGGCGGCACCATCTGGCGGAAGCGGTTCCAGAGAATCGCCGCCTTGGCGTAGTCGCCCTGATCGAAGGCGACGGCCCCGCCCAAGAGGAGAGACTTCATCTGATAGGGATCGAGCTCGAGCGCCTTGAAGACGTACTCGGCCACCTTTCCGGAGAGATCTCCGTCCTGGGTCGCGACGAGAATGTCGGCGAGCTCTCCGTAGGCGACCGCGTTGTCGGGCTTCAAGCGCACGACGTTTTCGTAGGCGACCACGGCCTGCGCGAGGTTTCCCGTCTGCGCGTAGTGTTCGGCGAGGATTTCCCAGGCCTCGAGGTTGTCGGGCTGCGAGACCACCCCCGCCTCGAGACGCTTCACCGTCTCGAACATGTTGCGCTGACTCTGCATCGCTTCGCGCGTGGCGCGGATTTGTTCCTGCGCCTTCGGGTCGAGCGACGAGTAGTCCCCGTAGTAGAGGTAGAGCCCCGTCGTCGTGGCGGGCACCATCACGGCGATCGCCGCGATGGTCGCCATGAGGAGCGTGTGGCTCTGCGCCTTGGCGGATTCGTCGGGAAGAGCCGTTTCGTCGAGCGTGCGAAGAACGAGTTCGCTTTCGCGCTCGCGGAATTCCTCGTCCGTCATGCGCCCGGCCTTCTTCGCGGCCACCGCGCGGTCGTACTCGTAGCGAAGCGCCTCGACGTTTTCCTCAATGCGCGCCCATTCGCGAACGTTGCCCGCGTCGCTCTTCAAGAGCCGCTGCGCGAGGAGAAGGATCGTCAAAAGGACGAGTGCGAGGGCGCAGCCGATAAAGATCCAATGCAGCATTTAGACCTCCTTCTTCACGGGGTGGAAGGCACCCTCGCGGAAAACGAGTTCGCCCTTGAGGATCGCGAGACCCTGCGCGTACGCCTCTTCGGAGAGCGCCGCGCGGCGGGAGCGCGACTCGGCCTTGCGGCGGCGGTTCAGACGCCACACGGCCCAGAAGGCGACCAGGAAGAAGATCGCCGGACCGCACCAGAGAAGGAAGGTCTTCGCCTTGAAGGGCGGATTGTAGAGAACGTAGTCGCCGTAGCGCTCGACCATGAAGTCGATGATCTCGTCGTCGGTCTTGCCGCTCTTCACCTGCGCCGCGACTTCACGGCGAAGGTCGATCGCAAGCTCCGCATTCGAGTCGGCGATGTTTTCGTTCTGACACACGAGGCACCGCAACTGGCGGCTGATCTCGTAGACGCGCGGGTTTTGCTGCGGATCGAATTCCGCGGGCGCCGCCTGACGCGGCGCCGTGGGGAGACCTTCGAGCGTCGCGGGATCGGCCGAGAGCGCTTCGCCGAGCGTCATGCCGCCGATCGTGCCCGCGGGCGCGGGCGTCGAGGCGGCGGGCGCAGAAGAAGC
>ERZ772805.2529-NODE-2529-length-11647-cov-6.519151_pt1 | contig 11647 bp, 4 predicted proteins | sample MGYA00511344_ERZ772805 | MGnify/ENA primary metagenome ERZ772805 (study PRJEB29015, sample SAMEA2737730) | human gut metagenome | biome: human gut; feature: human-associated habitat; material: faeces | place: China | collected 2012 ...
AAGCAAGCTTGCAACACACTTTCTCATTCAAACCAGCGCATGGCTGAACTGTAACTGTTTTTCTTCACTTTTCACTTATGTTTCTTTTTGTTCGCACGGATACGACATTCCGGCCTCCCCCACTGTCTCCGGCTTTCAACCTGTCACAACCTTCTTAGCGATATCCGCCTGGCATGTGCCAAAGTATTTCTCCTTATTTTCAGTCACCTGCAGAACCTGCCGCCGGTAACTCTTTACAGATACATGGCAACGCAAAAGACTGCGGGATCGCATGCCTTTTGCATGATCCTGCAGTCTTTTCTTCATTCATGATACAATTTTTATAACGTGTTAGTCTGCAAATAACGGTGTGGAGAGATATCTGTCTCCTGTATCCGGAAGCAGCGCCACGATCGTCTTTCCTGCGTTTTCCGGTCTCTTTGCAAGCTCAAGGGCAGCCCAGATCGACGCTCCGGAAGAAATCCCGACAAGGATGCCTTCTTTCTTTCCGACTAACTTTCCTGCTGCAAATGCATCGTCATTCTCGACTGCGATAACCTCATCGTAGATCTTTGTGTCAAGAACATCCGGAACAAATCCGGCTCCGATTCCCTGGATCTTGTGGGAACCTGCAACGCCTTTGCTGAGTATCGGGGAGCTTGCCGGCTCAACTGCAACAACCTTCACGTTCGGGTTCTGTTTCTTTAAGTATCTGCCGGTGCCTGTGATCGTTCCGCCGGTGCCGACACCTGCAACGAAAATATCAACCTTTCCGTCGGTATCTTCCCAAATCTCCGGTCCTGTTGTCTTCTCATGGATATCCGGGTTTGCCGGATTTACGAACTGTCCAGGGATAAAGCTTCCAGGGATCTCTTTTGCGAGTTCTTCTGCTTTCGCGATCGCTCCCTTCATGCCCTTTGCGCCTTCCGTCAGAACAAGCTCTGCGCCGTAAGCTTTCATCAGCTGGCGTCTCTCCACGCTCATCGTCTCCGGCATTACGATAATGATCCGGTAGCCGCGCGCTGCCGCAACCGACGCAAGGCCGATTCCTGTATTTCCGGAAGTCGGCTCGATAATTGTGGAACCTGCCTTTAAGATTCCCTTTGCCTCCGCATCATCGATCATCGCCTTCGCAATACGGTCCTTGACCGATCCGGCCGGATTGAAATATTCCAGCTTCGCAAGGATCTTTGCGTTCAATCCTTCTGATTTTTCAATATGTGTAAGCTCTAAAAGCGGGGTCTTTCCGATCAGCTGATCCGCAGATGTGTAGATATTTGCCATGAGTTATTACCTACCTTTCATATATGTTAATGGGATTATATTGTAAATATACGGATTTGTCAATACTAAAAAGACTCCGCGCGCCATAAGTTTTATGACTCACGAAGTCTTTCAATACCTAATGCACTGCCGGCATACCGTTCCATCGTCCATCAGAGGTCACTGTATAGCCATCCGGAGTCACTGTATTCTTCAAAAGTTTTCCCATATCCGGACCAAACTCTGTCTTAAAGTAATACCAGTTTTCTCCGATTTTCTGCCAGCCAGTTATCATCATGCCCTCTAAGGAATTTTGTTCTGTATTCAGATAAAATGTATTTCCTGACGCATCTGTCATCCAGCCTGTTGCCATTCTTCCATTTCCATCAAACCAGAACCATCCATACGGCATTGTCTGACCATTTGCAGATGACGCAGACAGATATACAAGTCTCCAGCCTCCAACACACTGATTGCCGAACTGATCCAATAAGTTCCAGTATGACGTTCCACTTTCTTTTCGCCACGTTCCTTCCATCACACCTGCCGGAAGAATATATCCGCGCATCGTCTGCACGGCTCCGGTATATCCAGCTGGAACTGCCGATTTTGCACTTTGTCTGGAATAGCTGCTTCCTCTGCTTCCAGAATGTCCGCCTCCAGTATTGCCTCCATTTCCGGAATTCGGCTTATCTGTGCTCGGATCATCTGTTCCTGGCTTATCTGTTCCCGGGTCGTCTGTTCCTGGCTTATTCGTTCCCGGCTTATCTGTTCCCGGCTTATCTGTTCCCGGCTTATCTGTTCCCGGCTTATCTGTTCCCGGATCCAGTGTCAGCCTTGTTCCATCACTTCTCAAAACATCATATGTCTTTGTCGGCTGAATGCTTTCAACATCTGTCCTGAGTGTTACTTTTCCTCCCTCATTATCTGCAAAAGCACTCTCTTCTACTCCTGACACAAGTTCTGGAAGAGTAATTTCACTCAGACGATTTCCAGCAAAGCTGTATTCCGGAAGTTCAAATGTCTCTTCCGCTCCTGCTACTCTCGCCGCAAATTCCAGAGTTTCCAGCTGATTGTTCATAAATGCTTCTTTTCCGATCTCTTCTGTCTTGCCTGCCAGAATAAGATTCTTCAGCTGGTTGTTCTTGAATGCGCGGTCACCGATATGTCCAGTGTATTTTCCAAGTTCCAGAGTTTTGATCTGATTATTTTCAAACGCACCAGTTCTCACCGCATGCATTAATTCAGGGAACTTCACAGAAGAAAGTTCGTTATCTTTAAATGCATACTCCTCAATGATCCTTAAACCTGCCTTGTTGATATCATTTAAATTCCAACCAAATTCCTGAAGTCCTGTTCCCATAAATGCACCGACACCAACAGTCTCAACCTGATCCGGCAGAGTTACTTTATTAATTTTTTTACCGAAAAAGGCAAAATCACCAATCTTTGTGATTGCTCCGCTATTTCCAATTGAGTTCGGGATCTCTACATTCTCATCCGCGCCGACATACCGAAGAAGAACATGATTTTTTACAACGAATCGACCATTTCCGGCCTTCTCTGCGGCTGTACTTCCTGCTTCCTGTCCATTGACTGTGAAGGAGAGCGTATCACCCTCTTTTATTGCCGGAAGTTCCAGATAAAAGTATCCTGCTTCATCTGCCACTGTTTTTCCGGTGTAGCCTCCTGCTGTTACCTGCACCTCAGCACCCGGAAGTACAAATCCAACAGTTTCCTTATCTCCTTCCAGAACCGGCATTCTGATCTGTGCTTCAAGAAGATAATAGTAAAAGTCAAGCGTATTTTTCTCTTTCAGAGTTAACGTCTGCGATTTGTCTTTACTTACATATACTTTTCCGTTATCTCTGAACGAAGGTGCATTTACTGTGACCGTCTGCCCGATTCTATAGAAATCAGATGCCGGATAATTTCTTGTCATTCCATATGGATTTTCTGTTCCATACTTTAATCCGATTTTAATGACATCCTCCTTATCCTTAGCATTGATCATATTCAGTTCCACGACTGCCGGATTGATCAGATACTGTCCATCTTTTGATTCAAGCACGGAGTTTTCTCCTGTATACACCTTTGCATATTCAAACTGTACACTGGAGGTATTTCCGAATGCTCCATCTTCAATCTCTTCCAGAACATCCGCCTGTACTTCCACTGACTTATTTCCTGCAAACGCTCCTGTCCTGATTGTTAGAACTCCGGGCATTTCTACTTTAAGCGGGCTTCCTGCACTTTCAAATACGGATTTCTCTACAATATGAATGTTCTCCGGCAGACGTACTGTCAAAGAATCGTCATCCATACCTGTCTTCCACTGATATTTAAATGCCCCCTCTTCCAGAACATTCAGGCTATCCGGAAGATAGATTTTCTGAAGATTATTGTTTTTAAAGGCATCCTTACCGATTTCTTCGATTCCCTCAGAAATTCGAACAGTACGGAGCCGCTTATCAGCATCCTTTCCGTCTCCTTTAAATGCCTCATTTCCGATTCTCTTCACCGGAACACCCTTAATCTTGGCTGGTACAACAACAGAAGTTTTCTCCCCCTTGTACTCTGTGATCGTCTGGGTTTCCGGATCAAATACAAACTCTTCTTCATCCGTCGGTTTAACATTTCCTGTATCCCCACCAGAGTTTCCTCCATCTACACTGGATTCTGGATTCTTCTCCGCATTTTTCGGATAATACCAGGATGCTTTCATCGCATAAGCTCCCGGAACAGAAAGTGCCGTTGTCTTTGTGAACGCCCCATCATAGACAAACGATCTTTCTTTCGCCTTATCTGAAGCTTTCATGTCGTAAAATACACCCATGCAGGAAGCCAGTTCCTTTTCATACTGAACTGCAATATAAACCGGTTCATCCCTCTGGATCCAATATTCTGTCAGATCAATCTTATTCCATTCATTCGGAACAAGATTTTCATATTCTCTGAACGGTGCAAGTTCTCTTAAACGTCCCTGCTTATCATATCCAAGAACCCCAATCTCCACATGATCCCCACCATAATAATTATTATTAACGAGGAAAATATCAGCACTCTTTAGAATTCCTCCTTTATGCGGTGACTGGAACCATACAGCTGCGCCTTTCATTCCACTTGTAAAGTGTACAGTTTGATAGCTTCCTTCGGTTTCTTCCACTACAAAACCGTAATCCGCTTCTTCTTCGGCAAAGTCTCCGATTTCTTTTAAGCGTACTGGATCCACCTGATTTACACCTTCAGTCAAGGTTACATTCACTTCCTGCGGAATATAGCCTGTTTTAAACACACGAAGAGTACAGTTTCCGGCATATACACCATTTCCGGTATAGGATCCATTTTTATCCGTCTCAAAGAGCGGAATACTGTCATTTTCCAGGACGCGGACTTTTGCGTTTTCCAACGGATTTCCTGCTTCATCCACAACAATACCATTAATGACTGCCTTTGGTGCTTCTTTGAGAACAAAGTCAATATTTGGATGCGGATCCTGATTCAGATCTACAGAGATCCTCTGAGTTTCAAACCCATATGCAGAAACTTCCAGTGTATATGGTTTCTCCACATTTACCGCATGATCCAGATGATAAGTTCCATCGATCTCACTGGCATATGTGTACTTTCCCGTCTCCAGTACTGTCACTTTTGCCTTCAGCGGAATTTCTGTCACTTCTCCCTGCACAGAGATATTTTCCTGTCCACCGAAAACAGCAGTTTTTTTTCTGATTGCATTTGATCTGGTTGCCGTATTATATTTTCTTACAGCATTTCCACCTGTTGCAATCAACTTTGACGCTTTGCTTCCTGAAAATTCCGAACGCGCTTTGCTCACAAAAATGTTGTCAATAAACCAGCCAAGATCGTAAGAAGAAACAAGATCTGTGCCTGTTGACACACGGAATCTTACCTGTACAGTTTTGCCTGCATACTTTGACAGATTCTTTGAAAGTGTCTGCCATTCATGCTGCTGCTCTCTTTTCTGCACCTCTTCTCTTGTAAACAAAGTAAACCACTCATCCGTATCAACTTCCCTGATCTCTACCGTCATGCGGTTGGAACCCACAATACTTTCCGTGGTAAGAGAATCAAAATAGAAATAATCCCCTTCAGAAACCTCAAATTCCGGCATAAGCAGGCAGGAATCCTGCTTTTTGGAAAGGAGTCCATTCGCTGTGGTTCCCCACATTCCGGAGCCGTTCTTTTCCAGGTTTTCCCATACCTGTTTGAGAATGAAATCCATGTATTCATCGTCCGGTCTTTCCGGATGGCTCCATTCCCAGTCATCTGCTTCCCCAGAAAGGATCTCGGAGGTAAATCCCCCGTCATTCTCATCAAACTCATATGATACAGATGTTTCATATGATGATACCTTCACTTTTATCTCATCTGACCATGGCCCTTCCTGCCCACCAAGGTCGACAGCCTGGACACGATACCAATATGTTTCTCCTGCCTCTGCGGTATCATCATACCAGAGGATCCGGTAGTGAGTTTTATCTACTCCGTTATTGATGAATTCTTCTTTTGCATCTTTGTCCAGCATTGCGACTTCTTTAAATTCGCTGTCTGCGCTTCTTCGCTCGATCCGGTAATTCTCTACATCCGGTTCTTCTACTTTTACAAAGCTTATGCAAAGTCCCTTCTGATCTACCACAGCTTTCAGTCCGGTAACTTTCTCCGGAATCTCACTTCCAGCGGTGTCAAGTTCCAGATTATCCAGATACCAGCCCACACCACTGTCCGCATCATGTCCAAAGAAATAAAATCTCAACAATAACGGTTTGGAATTTCCAGCATATTTAGAAAGGGAATATGTATTGTGCTCCCATTTCCGTTCCGTAATATCCGGTCGTTTTGTCAGATTATAGACAACTTCCCAGTCATCCTCATCTCCTGTATAAGATGCCTGGATCTCAGAAAGGCTGATTCCCGTAAATCCCACATACATATCTGCTGAGAGGAATACCGAATCCCCCTCGTTCATATCAGAAAGGTCAACCGGCGGAAGATATAAATAGCTGTCCACACGCTTTTCAAACGTACTCTGTCCGCCATCAATTCCAATATATGTATTTCCATCATCCGGCATTTCCGGTTCAGCTGCTGACTCGCGATGGGATAACTTCCAGTTTCCTTCGATCAGAAATCCCTGCATATCTTCCTCAAAATCCTGTTTCCACGGAACTTTAATACCGGGAAGAATCTGCATCGTCTTTTCGATTTTTGTGATATTATCCGCATAATCCGTAATCTCAGCTCTGAGATTCAATTCTCCTTCTTCCAGGATATCTGCGTCCAGAACTGCTCCATAGATTCCATCATTCTGTTCTCCGTCTGTCAGTTTCAGGGAAATTTCTATCTCATCACCGTCTTGTCCAATCTGATAATACAGGGCTGCCTTCTTAATAGAAACATCCTCTTTTACCTTTACAGACACTTCGACATCTCTTCCCAAATATCCAGAATCATCGCCAATGAACTCTGCACTGCTGGCTCCTGTATCCGTACCCAGCTTCTTTACTGTTCCAGAAATAGAACCGATCGTCTTTCCCTTCAAACGTGCAACTGCATCATATGCATTGATCAGACCATATCCATACCCCATATTGGGTGTTTCCTGATATTTCCGATCTGTCAGCGGCTCTGCAGTCTCCGTGATCACATTTTTGATTTCCCGGACAGAAAGTCCCGGAGCAGCCTGTTTCAGAAGTGCAACTACACCAGTCACATGCGGTGTTGCCATACTTGTACCATTCCAGCTTACATAATTTCCTGTTGCATCCACACTTCTAACCTGTACGCCAGGTGCTACAATCTCCGGCTTGATAATTTTTCCTGTCTCATCAAACGCCGATGGTCCCACCAGGGAAAACTTTCCAAGATTCTTATTTCTGTCCACAGCACCTACAGAAAGTACCTCCAGAAGATTTCCCGGGTTTGCGATCGATCCGGGTGCCGGATCTCCAGAAGACTGGTTTCCGGCAGCAAAGACCGGAACGATTCCTTCTTCGATCCATGCTTCTGTGATCTCAGAAAACCAGTCATCGTCATCATTGTCTCCCCCCCAGGAGTTATTGATAACGTCCGGCTTTTGCTCCAGCATCCACTCTGCTGCTTCCAGAAGATTCGCGACTTCTCCGCCTTCATCATTCAGAGCCCTCGCACTGATATATTTTGCCCCGGGCGCTACACCGATCTGGTTCAGGTTGTCGCCTTCACGTCCGCAGATCGTTCCGGCTACATGCGTTCCATGATCGTTGACAGAAGATGCCTCCGGTTCCGGGAGATCGTCTATAAAATCCTTATAGTAGCGGTTATCGATCTTTCCCGTCGATTCATCATAGCCTTTAAACGCCTTTTGAATTGCCGGAAGATTGTAATTAACACCGGTATCGATGATTCCTACGGTAACGCCTTCTCCATTGATATGGAAATCGTCCCACACTTTATCCGCGTGGACCATGGATACTCCCCATTCAATGTTCTTTTCATCCGGTTCAAAAATTGAATTCCGAACTGAATATGATGCCGTTTCAGGTTCCTCGTCATCTTCGACCGGCTCGACCAATTCAATTTTATTGTTCGGTGTGATCTTTTCCACATTCGGAAGTTCTGCGATCTGCTTTATCAATTCCTTCGATGTGATGACCGCATGAACCGCATTTACAATGTAATAGGATTGATACTCCGTCACAGACTGATCCTTTGTTTTCTGTTCCAGTAGTTCCAGTAGCTCCCTCTGTGCTTTGTTTGCCTTTTCCTTTCTGGAAAGCCCCGTACCATCATCGGAATATGTACACTTGATCAGTATATCGTACGGTGCACTGCCCTTCAGCAGTCTTTCAATTTCTGACAATACATACTCTGTTTTCTCGGAATCAGCTGCAGCTTTTTCCCCGTATGCACCGTAAGCACTTCCGGAGAATCCCGGAAGTACTGTAGATGCAAGCATAGAAAGTACAAGTGCTTTGCACGTCAGCTCTTTTATCTTTTTTATCATAATGGCCCTCTTTTTTGTTATCGTTCCCCTACTTACGACATCAGTACAACATGCAGTTCTGTCTCTGTATACCCTGGAAGATTCAGATAGATCGTTGTCACATACCGGTCACGATCTGTTCCCGGCTTGATCTGCCATTTTAACGTTCCCTCTGACTGATCTGTCGGGAGAAGGACTTTAAAACCATCTGCTGTTTTCTGTACACTCCAATATCCATACTTAGAAGAATCTGTCTCCTCGTCGATCGGTGACGGCACTGTAAAACGCTCTTCCCCTTCGCTCTGCATATCGATCCGAAGTTCTTTTTTAATCTTGTCAAGGGTCAGCTCACTGTCATTGATATTGATCTTTATGCTGCTATACTGACCGTACGGATAAACCGGATAACCATACTTCGGGCCGTCTTCTGTTTCCGGAATTTCAGCATTTAATGTTTTTGCTTCTGTTTCGTGCTTGTAGGATAAAGTAAGTGTAAATGTCTTTGCTCCAGGAACCTTTCCTGTCAGGGCAACAGAACCATTTTTATCCAGCTGGTCTTTGACAGCAGCATACGGAATATTGATATATGTGCACATTTCATCATTCACATACTCTTCTGTTACTTTAATTCCTGTAAGTTCCTGATCATCTGCATACAGCTTCAGCGCATCATAATCTGCTTTTTCAAGACTGATCACTACTGCTTTTACTGTTGCGCCAGTCTCGATATCTTCATACACATTCGGCCAAGCATATACGGATTTGCTCGCTTTATAACTTACTGTAATATACTTTGAATGATCTCCTGCTTTTACTTCCAGATCTACCCTCTCAGCTGAAGATAAGCTTCCGCTGTCTCTCTTTAAGATCTGCTGTGTAAACAGAGTAATCGTTCCATTCTCCTTATCATAATGGTACTCCACTCCATCTGTATATTCTTTATCATCATAATAGCCGAGATATTTCACTGTCACTTTTTCCGGGAAATTCATATTTTTTAAAGTAATGACCGGATTTTCGTCATAGTAGTAATCCTGCTGATCCAGTGTCATGTCCGGAGTTTTCTTTTTCTCTACAATGACCTCAGCTTTTACTTCCGGCTTATCTCCTGTAACATTCTCCGGAAGTTCGTACTGTGCCTCAGCGTAATATGTACCTGCTGCCCATGTATTCACGTTCGAGGTCATCCAATCCTCAACATTCACATCAATGCTTTCCTCGTTGCTCAGCAGCAATTTGATCGTATTTGGAAGCGCCTCTAAAATACCCTTTCTGCTTTCTCCATATTTTACAGTTACAGCGTCGATTGCTTCGTAACCAACTGCCGTGATGATCTCCGGCACCTCCGGCTTTTCTGCTACGATAATCGTGAGGGAAACTTCCGGTTTATCTCCCCTTACATCTTCCGGCAGGTCATATCTTCCATATATTTTTACTTCTCCCGGACGATATGTGTTCAGGTATGACGGCCATGTTACATCCACGTCTCTCGTTTCCCCGTTACTTAATTTCAGCGTGATCTGCTTCTGAAGGCGTTCTAAGACCTGGTTCCAATCTTCACCATATTCCGCATTGACTTCCTTCAGATTTTCGTATCCCACTACTGTTATTTCTTCTGGGGTACCCGGCTGATCTGGGGTGTCTGGTTTGTCTGGAGTATCCGGTTTATCCGGGGTGTCTGGTTTGTCTGGGGTATCCGGTTTATCCGGGGTGTCTGGCTTGTCTGGGGTATCCGGTTTATCCGGAGTATCCGGTTTATCCGGAGTATCTGGCTGCTCTGGAGTGTCTGGTTTGTCTGGGGTATCCGGTTTATCCGGAATTTCCGGCTGATCTGGGGTATCCGGCTTACTTGGAGTATCTGGCTGATCCGGGGTATTCGGTTTATTGGGAATCTCCGGCTTGTCCGGGGTCGCATTGCTTCCCGTTTGTACTGGCCTAGTATCTCTGTCATCACTGTCATCGTCATCGCTGTCAGACCATCCGCTGTTGGAACGTCCAGAACTGCCGCTATATCTCGTTTTCACGGTACTTGCCTTTACTGACTCCTCTTTTGTCTTAAATCCTTTATTTACAGAAACATGAATCTCTCCATTCTTATTGATCCACTGGCCATCCGCATTGACCAGGTATCCATCCGGTGTCTTTCCGCCCGTATAAAGACTGCCCTGACCGTTGGTGCCTGGTTCAAAATAGTAGCACCGTCCATCGATCCACTGCCAGCCTGTTACCATACGCCCCTTAAATCCATCACTTAGATTATTCAGGAAGTACCAATGTCCATCCGCCGTATGGAGCCATCCTGTTACCATCTCTCCAGTTGACGGATCAATATAATACCAGTCATTTCCGTTTTTGACCCAGTCGGTCAGCAAGATCCCGGATGCATCATAATATTTCCACTTCTCATTCTCCTGTCGCCATCCGCCGACACCTGCTCCAGCACCCATTGCACTAAAGCTCGTTGTAAACAGGCTGGCTGCTGCTGCCACTGCACAAACAGATACTCGATTGATTTTCTTTTTCATATTGCCTCCTGATCGTTTTAGTTAGTCGTGACTAAGTTAGTTATGACTAATCAAATTCTACACATATCTATGAAGTATGTCAATCTTTAAACTATTTATGGCACTTTTTCTCATTTTCTCTGCATATTGCACAACGGCGTTGTATTTATTCCCTTTATTTCCCTTAAACCTTGTATTATAATAGGAATAGTGTTAAACTTACATTACGATCAAAAATATTCAGCAGCACGCAGCAGCATGGGAGGATACAGATTATGATGGTTTCAACAAAAGGCCGCTACGCTCTCCGCGTCCTGATCGATCTTGCGGAGCACCAGACCGACGGCTATATTCCATTAAAAGATACGGCGGCAAGACAGGAAATTTCTGAAAAATATCTCGAGGGGATCATTAAAGTCCTCGTAAAAGCGAAACTCTTAGAAGGCGTCCGCGGAAAAGGCGGCGGCTACCGACTCACAAAAGCGCCGGAACAGTATACCGTCGGAAGTATCCTGCGTCTCACGGAAAACTCCATGGCACCGGTCGCATGCCTGGAAGCCGGAAGCGCCGACTGCCCGCGGATGGGAAGCTGCAAAACACTCCCGCTCTGGCAGGGACTTGATAAAGTCATCAATGAATATCTGGATGGCATCACGATCGCCGACCTCATACAGAACGGGCAGCCAGGCGATGACTACGTGATCTGAGTACGCTGCGAAATTTTATAGATTTCACCTTCTTACGTAGGAAAGGGGACAAGTAAAAACGCACTTCGCAAGTTTCCCCTTGTTATCGCGACAGCCGCCAAGGTCTCGCGCAAGCACGGACTTTGGCTCGTTGTTCGCGTAAATAAAAAAGAAGGTGCCTTGGCACATTCTCGCGCCTCGCGCGGTCGCTTGCGACAGTCTACATCTTC
>ERZ772805.2535-NODE-2535-length-11614-cov-2.692534_pt1 | contig 11614 bp, 10 predicted proteins | sample MGYA00511344_ERZ772805 | MGnify/ENA primary metagenome ERZ772805 (study PRJEB29015, sample SAMEA2737730) | human gut metagenome | biome: human gut; feature: human-associated habitat; material: faeces | place: China | collected 2012 ...
ATGGGTGGTTTCATCTGATTTTATTTGATGCATTGGTAATCTTGCTTTTTGTTATTTGTACAGTTGTACATTTCGCAGTTCCTTTAATGTATCTGTTGCTTGGTATTTTACTGGTAATAAAATTAGTAACTGATAATGATATTAAAGTTCCAATTAAGGGTTATTTGAAGTGCACACTTTTAACAATGTTGTGTTCCACATTTTTATGTGCCGGCATTGTTTTAACAAACAAGCTCCATAACTCTGTAATTTGTATTTATTTCTTGATTTTCGTATTGATTGTAATTGCAACTGTACTTGTTACAATCTTAACCTCTTTGATCACTAATATTGCTGATTTTGGTGATACGTCCTTAAAGGCCAAGGTTGATGGAATTTCAAATTCATTCAACAAGTATAGAAATTCTGCCAGATCTACGACTACAAATATTTTTACGTCAGCTGCAAATAGATTTAAACATAATAATGAACCGCATGACGACAGTTTGCATCGAATAGTGAATAAATACAACAATAATCGCTCAGTTGATGATTTTTACGATGATAGTGCTTATGATTCTTATCAAGAAGGTCCTGATTACAATAGATACGATCCAGAAGATGATCTTTCTTATTTAAAAGAACCTGAAGTGACTAGATCAGATGATAAAGATTTCAACTAACAAACGGTGTGCTTTGAATAAGAGCACACCGTTTTTATTCTAGCTAATTGCAGGGAAATTTAGTAAATTTTTTATTTAGTGTATGGAGGAAATTATAAATGATTTTTCCGCAGGATGTGCATAAATTAATTCAAAATAAAAACAGGATTGCCGGTGATAACAAAATTCAGCTGATTATAGTCTTGTTTGTGCTTGGTAATGTTTTTGGTTTCTTTGGGTTGTATTTCTTAGTATCATTCATTGCTCCTGGAGCTCCATTATCAGTTGTTATTACTATCCAGTTAATACTACTTGTGATAATTGGTGTCTTTGTATTTCGATTTGCTATCTTTGATGAGAATAGTAAGAAGCGTGAGTATCAGGGTCAGCAATCTGATTCGTTTACAAGATACATGTATATTAGAAAAGATAATATTACAAAAGCTCAGAATGATATTAAGGTTTATGAATACGCAGATGGATCCACAATGTTTGCTGTTGAATTAAGATTTGGAAGTAATGATGACACAAAGGCATCAGGTACTTCTCAATTTTATAAGGACTTTATGCAGCTTGTTGCAATGTATGGCTTTGAAACAAGAGCTATCGTGAAGTCTGAAAACTTTAGAACCTCACAAGAGTTTTTGCATTACATGGATGTTTTAAATGCTATTGAGGATGTAAATATGCGAAGGACTTTACTTCTAATGGCTGATACTATTTTTGATCTGTCTTATGAATTGAGTAATGTTGATTCTGTCTACTTTCTTGTCAGATCTGTGTACAATTATCAGAAATCAGATTTAGAGTTATTACTTCGCGGATTCACTAAGTTATTAAAGAATAGCATGACTGCATTTAGAAGCATTATTTACTTGAGCTATATCGTGACTTTTATGGCATTGCGGCAATTGATTTAGCTATGATGAAAGCTGTTTCATTGGCTTCTGATATTACCGAAGATTTTAGTAACGTTATTCGAATTCTCAATTTAACTGGTGATACAGGGCATGTTTATAACACGAAACATTCAGATGTTTTAGTTAGTGTTTCGGAACAGAAATTAAATTAGGAGGAACTATGGTAAAGTTAATTGTAGTCGCTGGTTCAACAAGTCAAAAACTTGCAGAGTTTTTTGCTAACAGAGGCACTTTTGAGATTGTCGCTGTTTATGGCAATCTCGTTAACAATGTTAACCAGATTCAGAATAAAGTAATAGTGTCTGATAAGCTTTTGTATTTGTACAATGACAGTGAAGAAACAAATATGAATATTAAAAGCGATATGCAGGTTCTTGGAAATTTACTTAGTAATGATAGTTTCTTTAAACCTGGCGAGATTGTATTTATGACAACTGCAAGTGCCCAGGCAAAGCTTGCTATTAAATTTTTCTCTACAATCATGGAAGATTGTAAGAAATCTGATTACAGTATCAAGACAGTGGAAGATAAGATGTCTTTCATTGCCATTTATAATTTATTAATGGGTACTACAAATTCTTCAGATTTCAAAAACTCATATACAACACTATACAAGGTTGAGCGTAATACCGTTGCTGAGGAAGAATATTCACCACAGGATGATCGAGACTTGCTTGTTGAACCATTTGGTATGGATTCCGTAAATACATACATTGGAAAGCAGAAAGCAGCAAAGAAAGCAGATGTTGGAACCATTTACACAGATGATCCAGATACTGATCTTGCACAAGAGTCTACAGTTCAATTTGATCCGTTAAAATTACATTCAATCTTGGACAAAACAAAATACATTTTTGTATCCGGAATGAAAAAATCTGGAAAGAGCGTTTGGGGATCCCAGTTAGCTGTTTCTGCGAGTAAACGTGATTTAGTAACTGGTGTTTTTGATTTTACTAATAATCATGATGTGCTTCAACTACTTCAGGAATCGAGTATGCAAGTATCAGATGTTAGCTTATTACAAATTTTAAGACAGCAAGAAAAAGAATATGGTATTACTTATACCTCAACATCTAGCGATGACGAGATAAGTGTTTTGCCAGAGTTTCTTCAGTTATTCTTTGATCAGAAGGTTGAACTTTTTGATGTTGTGTTTGTAATTTGCGAATTCGAGCAATTGCTTAATTTACGAAAATTGTTTATTGGTGATGTATCCATTGTCGCTACAGCAAATGCTGTATTAAACGATATAAGTGCCACATGTGATAAATTGCCGATTTTTGACGAGCACTCAAAATGTACTCTTATCTTAAATAACGTTGCTTCATTAAATAATGAATTTATGGATGCAATTGATGTACGAGCTATGCTTCCAAATGAACTTAGACTTGTGAAAGCTAAGACATTTACAAAATTTGATGCGAAAGGGCAATTGTTTTCTGCATTGTTTGGTGATGAGAAATGAAAGCAATCTTAGTTTTAGATGATAACAGTAAAGAAAGAATCAAATCTAATATTTCAATTTTAATTAGTAAAGGTATTTTTCTTGTAAATAATTTAAATGAGATTACAGATTCTATGCTGTCAGAAACAAAGACAACTTTTATCCTTGAGGGTTTATTACAGGAAGCGGATGGTGTTGCCTCATTAAGATTCTATAAAGCTGCTCTGCATCTAGATTATATCTTTTTAATGCAAAAGTCTCGTTGGAATTCGGTTATTAAAACTCTTGGTAAATTGTATCAGACCGAGATTGTAAATCTCAATTATGATATTTTGTTGGCAGCAAGTTATGATGATAAATCGCTTGAGACAGTATCATCTACTGCACCCGATTATGACGCTGTTAAGCTGGCAAGAAAAATTTGTTCAGAGGATACGGAGTATGAAAGTAATGAGAAGATCTTAGCAAATACTCTGCTTAGTGTTTTAGCACGTGAGAAACAAACAATTGATAGATGTGATATTGCTGAATTACAGTGTGAGCAATTGGAGTGTGAAAATGCAATTCTTCGTAAGAAAAACAATGCATACTTGCATGAATATACAACAATGTTTTCAAAGGCAACACAGCTAAATGCGGTCCTCAATCAGTATGAAGTTATTTTTACTAAAGATATTTATACAAAGGTTGATTTATACAGTCATAGTGAGCGTCCAGCCATTATTTATATTAAAGAGTATGAATGGCTAAATGGATTTGATCAACTCATAACTACATTGTTTAATACTATTCGCGTGCAAAATAAACAGTCATGTAAAGTATTACGATTGTTCGATAGCAGCTCAAGTAGAAGACTCCTTACATTACCGAAGTATTATAAGATAATCAAGAATCGTTACAAGATGACTGATATTGAAACAAATGACTTTGTTTGTAAGACTGGTGATTACGTACGAATCTTGGATGCTTTATTGCTTAATCGTATGCATTTGGATGTATTGATTATTGTTGATTGTAAAGATCACAATGACACTGTATTGTCAGGCACTCATCTAATCTTTAATGCATGCGGCAGAAAGTCCAGTTTAGATTCTTTACGTTTAAGTGCAGAAAATACAATTACAAATGATGCTGATTCAAAATTGCACTGGGAAGAATATGATACTTCAACCTTAGGTAAGCATGAAGCTTTTATTTCTTTGAGTAGTAAACCAGTAATCGGTATTATTTTACAGTCGTTGCATCAATTTGAAGGGGTGTAATATGAAATTATCAGATTTATATTCAGAGTATATTGCGAATTGGCTAAGTGAGGGACTTTTAATAACTCGTGATAAAATTTCATTGCTTGGTATTCGTTCTTTGTTCGATAGCTATATTACGAATGGTTGGATTACAAAAACTTGGATTGTTTCAGCTTTGCCTGTACATTTTGATGTGAATTTGACACAAGCTATTCGTTCTGAAATGCACGAAGCTTTTCCCGATGTGAAGACTATTGTACATATGTACAATAGTCCAGTTAATGTCAGTGTAAATAACGAGAATTTCCGTAGGCAACTTAAAATTGCTGCAAATCAGTATAATCGTTACAAAGATGATTATAATGGCTTGTCTGAAGATGAAAAATTGACTGGTCTTAACGTACACGTTGGTGGTGGTTATCATTTACGTATTGACAAGACAACTTTACTTACCTACAAAGCATCCTATGATTCCTTTAGTTATGTTTTTGACAAAGTTAATCATGGATCAGGGTTCACATCAACTTATTATTTTGTACAGGCTTCTGCTAAAACCAGAGCCGAATTACGTAAGTATCAAAAGATGTTACTTAATGTAATTCGTAGCACCGCTTGCGAGTTTGAATCCAAACTCGACAATATTTATGTTAGAGAAGTACATGGTACCGTTGACAACTATTTAAGTAATTTCTGTCCAGCTACCTTTAAGCAGCAACCATCTTCAAAGTTTCCTACTTTATTACTATCTGATGAAAATAAGGCTGCTTTGCTACCTACAAAGACAAAAGGTTTGATAAATGCAAAAGGTGTCTTAATTGGACTTGATTGGCAGGCAAAGCTACCATTCTTTCAGTCTTTCTTTGATAATGGAGCAGCACAGGTAGCTTTAGTTGATGGTAAAACCGGTTGTGGTAAAACATTCTTTATGTTTTTCGTTGCCATTGAATTAGCAGGAATTGGCGTTCATGGTTCAGTTATTGATATCAAGGGTAATGAATGGTCAAAGATAATGAAGTTCATTAAAGGATCTATTGAAATAAAAATGACTGGAAAAAATGCCAGATTTGTAAATACATTACGTTTGGACAACATTCAATGTGATAAAGATAATTGTGAAGAATTGTATGATAATGCAGTTCAAGGAACGATTGATATTTTTACCATCATTGTTAAGTTGCAGGAGAATGAAGGTAATATTGCTGATCTTGTTACAGTTCTTGAGACTGCAATAAATAAATTGTACAGTCAGCATGATGTTGTTAGGGATAATCCTGAAACATTTACACGTACACGAGATTTTAAGTATTCAGATGTTATTGATATTGTAATAGATCTTAAGACTACAAAATCATTTAGTGAGGCACAGCGTCGCATTTGCGGTTTAATACAGACACGTTCAGCTCCTTTCTTTGTAAGTGAAGGAAGATATGCAGACGCAATGAAAAATGAATTAACTGTGTCAGAAATTATTGAATCGCCATTCGTTATTTACAATATGAATAAGAACAATGCGGAGACACTAAGTACACTCGATGATTTAAAGATTTACATGTCACAATTTCTGGATGGTGAGAAACACTTCTTACGTAAACAGCAAAAATTACATACAGCGGCTTTTTATGAAGAGTTGCAAAGATGTGGAAGTTTGTCAACGCTTGTACGCAGTATCAGCGCTCGTGTTACAGGATCACGTTCTAATAACTTATCTGTGTTTCTATTGCTTAATGCAATAACAACATTAGACTCTGATGCCTTTAGAGCTATCAAGTCTAATATAACAACAAAGATGATTGGTTATGTTGAGGAGCCAGATCAGAATAAGTTGGTAGAAGAGTATGGCTGTGATGACATTAAGTCTTATATGGAACGCATTAGAACGAATGAGAAAGGTTATTACAATAACTGCTTTGCAGTCTCTTTCAACACCGGTTTGAAAAAAGACAAGGTTCTACTGAAGTCAGTTGTCCCAAAGGAAATGATCGAAGCCTTCAATACCAGAGATAGTTTTGATATTTAGGGGGTGTATCATGTCAAAGTTGACTTTTAAGAATAAACATAATTTCGCTAAGTCTGCTTTTAAAAAAGTTTCTACATTTTTTATCGGAACTGCTTTGGCTATAGGAATTTTTTCTGCAGTTGATGGTGATGGCTATCTGTTTCTTTTACAGCATAATACATCCGCTGGTTCCTTAATTTTGCAGATAATGCAAACAGTAAGTAAAACACTTGGAATATCTAATAACACTTCAAATGAATCAGTCGGAGAGAAAGGCTTAAATGAACTACTTGTTCAAAAGATGCAAGCTGGCATCGCAAAAGATTATCTTAGTATTTGTCTAGAGAATGAAGAAGGTAAACTTGATACTACAAAAAGAAAAGCGTATATTCCTGTAAATGCAATTGTCGTTAAAAATGCAGTTGAGCATGGATATACTGATATTAAAAAGGCTCCAAATACAATTCCAAAAACAGATATTCCTGGGAGTCTAGTTGATTCTGGGAAATATGGTACAGGTAATATTACACTTTATAAATGGAATAGTCAGACTAGATCTAATGGTGCAACTGGTATCGGCGGTCCATTTGCTTTTACTTCAGATAATATTACGTGGACTGGTCTCGATACTAAATCTGTATACAACACTGGTACACATACACCAAATGGTAAGGGTGATGGTTATTTGTTTCCAGATGCAGTGGCTTCATTCAATTCATATGCTGTTAGTGCCTTTGATGATATTGGTGTTGCAAAGAAGACTATGAAGGCTAATCAGAATTATCTTGATATATTAAGTTTAGGGGCTTGTATAAATCATAACTGTGGTAAAGGCTGGTATGATGAAATGCTATATGGTGTATGCTGGAATGTGCGCAGTAAAATTGGGAGTAAAGACAACGATGAAACACTTAAACGTGCTAATACCGTTGTGTCGGATATAAATGATGTGAAAAATGATTTATCATCTAAACAACTTAAAGCTATTGGCACAGATAAAGGTGCTTGGGTATCAGATCTAATTATGATTAAAGCAGGATGGACAATTACACCTACTTGTCGTGATTGGTTACTACAGTATTCGACTAATACTGTAAAGACATGGAATATTTTATTTCCAAACGACAAAGCATCAGCAAGCACGATAAAGGGAAAGTTAAATAAGCATACAGCAGATGTTACAGAGTTAACAGGATATTCTGCAACTGAATGTGATAAGCTATTTGGAACTACAGGCGGTAAGTATATATGTCCTGGCTATACAACTGGCAGTAAGACTAAGTATGGTACATTATTAAAGATCTTAGATGGCTCATCATCTGGTTTGAAAACTGGTAATAAAAGTACAAAGCGTGTCATTGCTCTAAATGCCTTAGGTGCACAATCTGGGATTTTGGCAGTAGCTTTAGGTAACAATTATGTTAAGAAAATGCTTTTATATGCCGGCGTTGATCCAAAAGATATTACAGGTGCTGTAACTGGTGCATCAACTGCAACTATGACTGCAGGTACTGTTTCATTTGAAACTAAGTCAGATGTCATTGATGATTTGAAAGCACACGGATGTGATACTGGAAAGCTAAATGCTGGCCGCTATGCTGTATTAGTTGCCGCGAGAAAGATGCAAGGAAGTGAATATGTTTGGGGCGCAGGTCATGATGGTTGCAATAGTACAAAGCATTCCGGGTATGATTGTTCTGGGTATGTAGCTCATGCTATCAGGGCTTCCGGTATAGATAAAGTATCATCCTTTAATTGGGTCCCAGGTACTTCTGGTGACTGGGGTGGTAGCGATAATAGTCATATTGCTCGTAAGTCATTTTCGTCACTAGGATACAGTGGGCTACTACCGGCCGATATTATTTGGCATAGTGGGCACGTATTTATTTGGGTAGGATCCAAAGGTGGGCATCAATGGACACTTCAGGCTGAGGGTAGAAATGGTAATACTGATTCAGCCGGTTTACCAATGAAAATAAATGGGTGGCATGGCTATGATAATAAGTCATCATACGTTACAGTTAATAGACTAAAAGGATATTATGCTCCAACAGACCATTTTTAGTAATGGTCTGTTTTTATTTCTGATTTTTATAAAACCGGAAAAGCAATAATTACACATTTATAAAATATTGTGATTTTGAGAAAGCTGTTATTTTGCAGCTTGGAAAGGTGGATTTTATGGAAACAAAGCAAAGAGAATTATTAAATGAGTTACGAAGCACTCTTGTTGGTAAGTTACATGTTCAGCCATACATTGTGTATGACGATGCTACTATTGAGCGTTTGCTTAAGATGCAACCAAGGACTTTAGACGATTTAAAGCAGATTAAAGGATTTCCGGAGAAGGGAAAACGTTTCAAAGGATTCGGGGATCAGATAATTGCTATTTTTAACAAGACTGATTCCATTCAGGGTTTTGATGTTGATGAGTCAGCACATATAACTTCAATACCTAAAAAGATGATCCTGTAAATTGCATAAAGGAGGTTTACTTGAAGAATAAATCTTTAGCTATCTTCGGCATGACTTCAGTATTACTGACCACTTCTTTAGTATGTTCTTCCCATACAATGCAAGCTGATGCATTTGATGTTACAAAACAAGGAAACACACAAGCCCAGCTGTATCGCTACTTGCAGGAGACACGGGCTGCAGCAAACGCTCAGGGACAAGATTATATCAAAAAGAAAAGTGAGTTGCTATCAAAAAATAATCTTAGCGTAGATTCAGCTGATGCTGCAACAAAAGCTTATATTGAAAATTGTACTAGAATAGCACATGAGCGTGAAGAGGAAAATTCCAGTTCTGCACGCGATCAACTTCTTGACAATTTAAATTCCGAAAATAAAGAAGATGGGGTTAAATTTGCTTCACCAGAGGCACAGGCAGAGCAACAACAGCAGATTACAGACGCTGTAAAAGTATTGACAAGGACTTTAAATAAGACAAGCAATTATATCAAGGATACTGCTTCTTCAAAGTCAGAATCTTCTTCAACTACTGATGTGCAAACATCTTCTTATGGTCAGACAACTGAAGATCAGTATAATGCATCCAAAGACTCAAGTGATGAAAAGCAAATTTCTTTGTCCGAAGTTGCATTATGCGAAGCTACTTCTTACAACGTACCGGAAAACGTTGGTAAGTGTGATAGCACTGTTCGTACTCATATGGCTTATACTAAAGTAACCAGTCAGACTAGTGCACAGTATGCACTTCTTAACAGTGATGATGCTTATACAGATAAAAAGACAGGGTTCAGGATGTATCAGGGAAGATACTGTATTGCAGTTGGTTCTGGTTATACACAAAAGGTTGGCAGTAAGATTGATTTAGTAATGGAGGATGGGTCAATCATTCAGTGCGTGCTTGGTGATTGCAAGGCTGATAAAGATACTGATGCAGAAACGCATACTTATTGCAAATGGGATGGTAGCGTAGCAGAGTTCATAATTGATAATGAGTATTTTAATACGAATACAACACATAATCCTGTAAATACTGCATTAAATCAGTTTGGTAAGATAAAGAAAGTTGTGGTGATTGGTTAATGAACAAATTATCATTGGAGATTAATGGTACTTGGTTCGAGCAACATGTTGCAAATTGTATTGTTCAACAATTTCCTAATACATCAGTACTTCACAATCTTCCTCTTTACAGTAATTTTTTAACAAACTGGAAAGGGAAACCAAACACAACACAGATTGATTTGGTGGTTATTGCAGAGTTTGGCTGTTACATCATTGAAGCTAAGAAGTGGGGATTAGAGATTGTTGGAAATCGAGATGATTATAAATGGTCTGGGAAATCTAATGCTAAATCATTTATTGATAATATAAATCCAGTATCCCAAAATTTAATGCATATGAGAGCATTAAGAAATCTTCTTAGAAGAAACGGTTACAAGCCACCACAATTTGAGAGTTTAGTGTGCGTACCAAATGGTACTCAGACTAAAACAGATTGTGAGGAAGTGCTTGAATTGTCACAGTTAATTTTTAAACTTAAGTACGATAGGTTACAGTTCTTAAACCATAAATCTGGCATTTCTCTAATTGATGTTCAATTTTGGGAAAGAGCTGTTTCTCAAGTAGTTAGGAAGAATATTGCAGCATTGTCCTAACAGACAATGCTGTGTTTTATTTTGGAGGTAAAAAATGATTTCACAATATGAAATTCAGTACATGAAACTTTTAGAGGATATTTACAATAATGGTTATTCAGATGGTGTGAATGAACGCACTGGGTATTCTACGAAACGTATACCATGTGCTGTAATGAAGATTGATACAGAGCGTGAGTTTCCTATTCTTAAATCTAAGAAAGTTTTTCACAAGTCAGCAGAGAATGAGATCCTCTGGATCTGGCAGGCTATGTCAAATGATATCCGAGATTTACATAATCACATTTGGGATGCCTGGTCAAATGATAAACATACAATAGGGAAGGCCTATGGCTATCAAATGGCACAGCCAGTGACAATCAATGAAGGAACATGGGACAAGCCCAATTTTAGATATTATGATACTCAGACTTCATTTGTTCTTGATTATCTTAAAGAGTTTCCAAATGGAAGACATGCGAAAACTACGCTTTGGAATGTTGCAGACCTTCAGTACATGAATCTTGTTCCATGTGTGCATTCTACTGATTGGAATTTAGATGGCGGCCGATTGAATGTTGTTGTATCACAAAGATCCGGCGATATGCCTTTAGGTGTGCCTTTTAATACAACACAGTATGCTATGCTTCAATGTATGTTTGCAAAGCATCTTGGTGTTAAACCAGGTATCCTTTTACATGTAATTGCAGATGCACATATTTATGGCAACCAGATGGACGGTGTTAAGCATCAGATTGATAACTATGAATTACTTCGTGCAATTTTTCGTCATTCAAAAGAGGTGGTCATTGGGAGCAATATTCTTAGAGAATACATGGATACATATCAGGTGACCGGTTCTGCTGAACTTTTTTATGATAAATGTTGGAAGATCTTGAATACTGATCCGAGTTTTAGTATTCAAGATGATGTTAAGTCATTTTGGGAGATGGATTGCAATAATTCACATGTTTGCAACTACTGCAGTTTCGATAAAATTGATATGGGGGATGTTGCAGTATGAGTAACAAAATTTTTATGATCGTTGGCTGTAGCGGTGCTGGAAAAAGTACACAGGTCAATTCGTTGCTATCATCAGGTTTGGACTTAACGCGTGGCATCATCTGTACAACTAGAGCTCCACGTGGTGGTAAAGTAAATGCAATTGATTATATCTTTACTTCAGTAGATGGATTAAAACTTGATCAGGAAAAGAATGATATTTTTGAATGTCGTTCATTTGTTCTTGTTACTGGCCAGG
>ERZ772805.2536-NODE-2536-length-11611-cov-2.984510_pt1 | contig 11611 bp, 9 predicted proteins | sample MGYA00511344_ERZ772805 | MGnify/ENA primary metagenome ERZ772805 (study PRJEB29015, sample SAMEA2737730) | human gut metagenome | biome: human gut; feature: human-associated habitat; material: faeces | place: China | collected 2012 ...
ACGATCATCATGGCAATACCCATGATCAGGAATGCAGGAAAAGCCCGGGTACATTTTTTTGCAATCATTCCGGCTCTTATGAGTAGGGACAGATAAAGAGCCATTACTACAACTCCGCCTACAACTCCCATTTCTTCGATGATAATCGCATAGATAAAATCGGAGTAGGCCTGTGGTAAAAAATCGCGCTCCCGACTGTTTCCGGGAAATGTCCCTATCGCTCCTCCATTGGCTATTGCCATGCGGGCATGGTGTACCTGATAATTCTTGTCGTTTGTTTTTACTGCATATTCCGGGACGTCGTTTCCATGAGAAAAATTAAGGATACGGGCTCGCCAAGTAGGAATACGATCCAGTACGGGCGTATTTTCAGGAATGTAGGGACTGATGGAGAATAGTACGATAACGAATCCTGCGAGTACTGCTACTAACTTGAATAGTTTTATTAATTCTACACGTCCGATCAGCATTAGGCAAAAACAGACCAGCCCTAATAGCGCCGATGTGGAAAAGTTTTCGGGCAGGATCAACATGCAGAAGATACTGACTATGATGAGTATCGTTTTGAATGTGTCGGGTTGTACCCCCCCCGGTACTTGTTTTTTTGCCAAAATGAATGATACGGTGATGACTACCGCCATTTTAGCTAATTCGGATGGCTGTAACGGAATTCCGCAGATTGTCAGCCAACGCTGTGCCCCGTTTACTTCTTCTCCGAAAAACATAGCGTAAACGAGCAGAATGAACGATAGTGGCAACAATACTACCGGTATCAGTTTGAACCATTTATAGTGAAAATTATGAATAATGATGACCCCGATTGTCCCGCAAAAAAGAATGAGTGTGTGTCTGATCGTGGGTGCTAGATAATCTTGTATCTTGAAGGTCAGTGTGCTGGTGGCGCTATACATTTCTACTATTGAAATCATACAGAGCATCAGGTATACCCCCCAGATATATTTATCTCCTTTCAGAATCGATTTTACAGTATCCATAACTTTTTTTATTTAGTTATAAATTGCGTACGCATTCTTTGAATTGTTCTCCTCGATCCTCGTAACTTTTGAATAAGTCGAAGCTTGCACAACAAGGGGACAACAGCACGGTTTCTCCTTTTTGAGCACAAGCAAAAGCTTTATCTACGGCTTCTTTCATTGATGAGGCATCTTCTATATGCGGAACTTTCCCTTCAAAAAATGCGTGTAGTTTGCTGTTGTCGACACCTAAACAGATGATTGCATTTACCTTTTCTTTTACCAACTCTTCAATTTCGGAATAGTCGTTACCTTTATCTTTTCCGCCAAGTATCAATATAACTTTGGTACGCATGCTTTCGAGTGCATACCAGCAGGAATTTACGTTTGTCGCTTTCGAATCATTAATAAATTCTACACCTCGTACACGGGCGACTTTTTCAAGACGATGTTCCACCCCTTTGAAATCTTTAAGCCCTTCCCGTATGTCTTCTTTTTTTATATCGAGAACTTTTGCCGAAATACTTGCTGCCATGGAATTATATAAATTATGTCGTCCTTGTAATGCTAAATCATCTTCAGTAATTGTCAAAGTATCGTTCGGAGCATCGATGACAATTTGGTTGTTTTCCGTGTAAGCTTTTACTCCTTCCTCTTTTTCTTCCGAAAAGGGGTAGAGACGAGCTTTCAGTTCATGGGCCTTTAGTTCTTTGGTTATAATCGGATCATCATTCCAGTAAATAAATGCATCATTGGGGGTTTGATTTTGCGTAATTCTGAATTTGGCGTTGATATAATTTTGCATGTCATATCCGTACCGGTCAAGATGATCGGGGGTAATGTTTAGCAAAACTGCGATATCGGCTTTGAATTTATACATGTTATCGAGTTGGAAGCTGCTCAGTTCGATTACATAATAGTCGAAATTTTCTGTTGCTACCTGCAATGCCAAACTTTTGCCTACATTTCCGGCAAGGCCGACATTTAGTCCTGCATTTTTAAGAATGTGATATGTTAATAATGTTGTTGTCGTTTTTCCGTTACTCCCGGTGATACAAATCATTTTTGCATGAGTATATCTTCCTGCGAATTCGATCTCGGAAATTATAGGAATTCCTTTTTTTTGTATTTCTCGAATAACCGGTGCGGTATCGGGTATTCCGGGACTTTTTATTATTTCGTCAGCATTGAGAATTTTTTCGATACTGTGACGACCGTCTTCCCATTCTATTTCATATTTATTTAATAACGCCTTGTAGGCATCCTTGATCAGGGACATGTCCGAGACAAAAACGTCAAAACCTTTTACTTTTGCCAAAACGGCAGCTCCTGCACCGCTCTCTCCGGCTCCTAAAACTACAATTCGTTTATTCATTGATATATATTATTTTAATATATGTTTTATCGCATTTTTAAAGTTACGATGGTAATGACCGCAAGTATAATGCCAATGATCCAAAACCGGACAACGATTTTTGATTCCGGAACCGGACGAAAAGGTTTTTGTATCAACGCTATGATTCCTGCATTTCCCGGTTTCTGGAAATGATGGTGTAACGGGGTCATCTTGAATATGCGTTTCCCTTCTCCGTATTTCCGTTTTGTAAACCGGAAATAGGCGACCTGAATCATTACCGATAATTCTTCTACAAGAAATATCCCGCAGAGAATGGGTATTAATAGTTCTTTGTGTATAATAATTGCGAATACTGCTATGATACCGCCTAAAGTGAGGCTTCCCGTATCTCCCATGAAAACTTGGGCAGGATATGCGTTGTACCATAGGAATCCGATCGTCGCTCCGATGAACGCACTGGCGAAAACCACTAACTCTTCTGTTCCCGGAATATACATGATGTTCAAATAAGAGGCATAAGCGATATGTCCTGATAGATAAGCGAGAATGCCTAATGTGACACCTATGATTGCCGAACTCCCGGTAGCCAGTCCATCGAGTCCGTCTGTCAGATTTGCACCGTTTGAAACTGCTGTAACAATAAAAATAGTTACTAACACGAAAATGATCCATCCGGCAGTTTGAGTATGATCTCCCATGAAAGAAACTAAATCGGCATAATCAAAGTTATTGTTTTTTAGGAATGGGATAGTCGTTTGTGTCGATTTGATATTTTCGGGCATATATCCGACAACTTCTTGATTATTGGCATCTTTTATAAGCACATTTTCTCTGATTACGACATTCGGGCTGAGGTAAAGGGTCAATCCGACGATAAGCCCTAATCCTACCTGGCCGATAATTTTGAATTTCCCATGCAACCCCTCTTTATCTTTTTTAAATACCTTGATGTAATCGTCCAGGAATCCGAGTGTCCCTAACCACAATGTCGTGACCAGCATCAGTATCATATAGATGTTTTCGAGCTTTCCTACTAACAAGCATGGAATGATAATGGCGATGATAATGATAATGCCTCCCATCGTCGGAGTCCCTTTTTTACTCATTTGACCTTCGAGCCCGAGGTCTCGAATGATCTCTCCGATCTGTAAGTATTGTAATTTGTCTATGATCCGTTTACCTATGATCGTTGAGATGAACAGGGATAGAATTAGCGCCAATCCGGATCGGAAGGAGATATATTTAAACATCCCTGCTCCGGGAAAGTCTAATTGGTCGAGATATTGAAATAAGTAATAAAGCATTGTTTGTCGGATTTCTTATTTTTCTGATTGATCGTATTCTTTAAAAATTTTCTCTACTTCTTCTTTGTCGTTGAAATGGTATTTCACACCTTTAATCTCCTGATAGTCTTCGTGACCTTTTCCTGCGATAAGTATGACATCTCCCGGCTGAGCAAATTGAGTTGCCGTCTTTATCGCTTCTCTTCGGTCGGAGATAGACAGAACCTGACGCAGTTGTTGAGGAGAGAGTCCTGCCCGCATATCCGAAAGAATATCTTCCGGTTCTTCGAATCGGGGATTATCGGATGTCAAGATTACACGGTCACTTATTTTAACAGCTTCTTGTGCCATTATAGGGCGTTTGCCTTTATCCCGGTTACCGCCTGCTCCTACGACTGTAATGATCCGGCCTTTTTTACCGACGACCTCACGTATTGAGCCGAGCACGTTGGCTAATGCGTCCGGAGTGTGAGCATAGTCGATAATTACCGTATATTTTTCAGGGGAATGAATGGTTTGGAAACGTCCGGCTACGGGTATAAGCATGCTGAGTTTTATCAGTGCTTTTTCCGGATTTTCTCCTAATAGGCAAGTTGCTCCATATACAGCCAATAAGTTATATGCGTTGAATTTGCCGACAAATTGAACTTCAACTTCTCTTCCGTTTATTTCGAGAGTCGTTCCGTCCAAACGGCTTTCTATGATGCGCCCTTTATAATCGGCCAAAGTTTTTAGCGAGTATGTGTGTTTTGCGGCTTTTGTGTTTTGCAGCATGACCATGCCGGACTTATCGTCCAAGTTGGTAAGAGCGAATGCGTTTTTCGGCAGATGATCGAAAAACGATTTTTTTGCTTTTAAATAAGCCTCTACGGTTTTATGATAGTCGAGATGATCCCTTGTGAGGTTTGTAAAAATTCCGCCGTCGAAATCTAATCCGGCTATACGTTTTTGATCGGCAGAATGAGAACTTACTTCCATAAATGCATATCTGCATCCGGCGTCTACCATTTCCCGTAATAGTTTGTTCAGGGTGATAGGATCGGGTGTCGTATGTGTGGCCGGGACGGCTTTTTCGTCTATATAATTGCAAACGGTCGAGAGCAAACCTGCTTTTTCTCCGAATAAGCGGAACATCTCGTATAACAGTCGCAATAGTTGTTTTGCCGTTAGTACCGGTAACTCCGACCAATGTCAATTGCCGAGACGGATTTGCATACCATTCGGAGGCTAATAATCCTAATGCTTCTTTACTGTCGGATACTTGAATATAAGTTGTTGTCGGAGTAATGTTTTCCGGTATTTCTTCACAGACTATTGCTGTCGCTCCTGATCCGATTGCTTTGTCGATAAACTGGTGTCCATCGACGGCAGTGCCTTTTACGGCAACAAAAAGGAAATCTTGTTGTATGTTTCTTGAATCGGAATCTAAACCGGAAATTTCTTTATTTGTATTTCCTGATATTTGTTTGACCGGAATTGCTTGTATCAATGATTCTAATTTCATAATTGTTTCTGTTTTTTTATCCGACACTATTTTAATGTCAACGTGATTCTTTGACCTTTAATTAAGCGAGCTCCTGCCGGAATCGATTGTCCGACGACTTTTCCTTTTCCGGAAATTGTTACATGAAGTCCTGCTTTCTCCAACAAATATATGGCATCTCGAGCTCCCATCCCTTTGACAGAAGGAATCGATTCTTCTGGTGTTTTTATCCCGTTTAAAATAATTTTATTTGAATGGTTTGCCGTTTCTACCCATGAACACTCTTTAGCATAATCTTCATATTGAATTTTCAATAAATCGCAAGCAAATGTCAATTTCTGAAAATTCCCGTTTTTGATATATGGGATGAGGGGGTGGAGCGTATCGGGATGCTGTACGACGACAGAAGGGTATAATCCTTGAGCGTATATTTGTTCTGCAATACTTCGAACTACAGCTCCGGACATAGAGCCTCCCGACGGATAACCCTTATGAGGGTTGCTTACTAAGACCATGCATGTATATCTTGGTGTCCCGTCTGCCGGAAAATATCCGCAAAATGAGACCCTGTGTTGTTTCCCATTACCCCGGTATCCGGCTGCTCCTTGGGCTATTTGAGCCGTTCCTGTCTTTCCTGCAATTTTTACGTAATCCGATTTTACAGGACCTGCTGTTCCCTTTTGAACGACATCGGTCAGCATTTGCTGTATCTGTGCTAATGTTTTGGGTGTACAAATCTGAGGGTTGACGGTTTCTGTTTTTTTCGTTTCGATAATAACCCCGTCTTTACTGATTTCTTTGACGAAAATAGGCTTGATCATTTTTCCCCCGTTCGCAATGGCGTTATAGAACATTAGCGTGTATATAGGCGGTATTTGTATCTCATAACCGAATGTCATCCATGGCAAGGTCGTTTTATACCATCGGTTCTTGTCTTTGATCGGATGTTTGATTTTGGGTCGTCCTTCACCGGGGATATTGAGGTTTACAGGTGTATTCAGTCCCATAGCATATAGTCTGTCGACAAAGTCTTGCGGGCGTTTTTCGAATCCTTTCAGGATGATTTTTGCGATTCCTATATTAGACGAGTACCAAATTGTCTGAGCTGCACTGATGCGATGATACCCGCCTCTGTGAGCATTGTGGTCGGTCATTCGAGAACCTGCATACATGAAGATACCGTTTCCGACATCTACAGTATCATCGGGTTGTATGATCCCGGCATCCAAGGCTACCATCATAGAGACGGTTTTAAATGTTGACCCCGGCTCTACTTCATCTGCAACAGCGTGGTTGCGAGTTTCTGCGTATGTCCCGTCCGGCATGCGTCCGATATTTGTGATTGCTTTTATCTCTCCGGTAGCAACTTCCATCACGATTGCCGTACCTGATTCAGCCTCAATTTCCGAGAGTTTTTCAACGAGAGCTTTTTCTGTAATATCCTGAATTTTTATGTCTATTGTCGTGCGGATATTTACCCCGTTTATCGGTTCGATATTAGTCATGTTTACCCAACGTCCGCGTATTTTTTGCTTTGTTCCGCGACCTGGAGTCCCACGCAATAAAGAGTCATAGGCAAGTTCTATCCCGTTTTTTCCGCCTTTTTCATATTCTCCGTAAATATCTCCGATTGTACGGGAAGCTAAAGATCCGAAAGGTTTTATTCTTCGGACCATTTGCTTCGTATAAAATCCGCTTTTATTAGGTCCCATTCTGAAGAGCGGGAACTGCTTTATCTCTTTCAAATCTGTATAGGAAACCCTTTTTCGATAAACGGGATATTGGCGGCTTTTAGAACGGTATCCTTTCAATAAATGGGCTTCATATCCGGCAGGAGTACGATCCCCGAGTTTTTCTGAAAGAGCTTTGCTCAAAGGTGTGATGTATTTCATGAGGGTGTCCCGTTTCAATCCGTCGGCTTTGAAGTCTATGTACAAATAGTATTGAGGAACGGTACTAGCCATTAATCGTCCGTCTTCTGCCAGAATATTGCCTCGTTCTGGCAGAATCGTTATATTTTCGATTTTGAGAGAATCTGCTTTTCGTTGCCAGTGCTCTCTATCGATAAAAGCAGTGCGGCCTACCTTATAAAGTATTGCACAGCAAATGAATACGATTAATAAGGTAATGATAATATATCGAAATATGATGTTTCCTCTATCGGTTGCCATGATTTTTCTTTACAAGTTTAAACGGGGGCTGTTTTGACTCATGCAGATCAAGACCTTTCGATTCTATTAATTTCTCGACTTGCGATTGACGGCTGCTTCCCATTAATTTAGAAGACAATGTCAGGGCCTCATAACGGACATCGACCAGATGTTTTTGTAATTCACCGATCTGGGTGATTTTTTGCTGGCAGGTATATCTGTTGCTGATATAAATGAAAAGTAATATGACAATTACCAGAATGCGTTTCCATTGGCGTATAAGAATGTCATTGGAAATGAATCGTCCCAGAAAAATATCTTTTACATGAAGTCCCTGAAAAAGATCTCCGATACGAAATCCTTTTTTGTCTTCCTGAACTTCTTGATTTTTCTCCGTTTTTATATTTTCTTCCATTTGAGTGGATAATTTTCTTTAGAAAATTTATCTATTATATTTTTTCCGCAATACGCAATTTTGCACTTCTTGACCTTGGATTTCGTTCTATTTCTGCATCGGACGGGGCGATCACTTTGTTGTTTATCGGTTTAAAAGGAGTATTAATTCTTCCGAAAAAATCTTTTTCGGCTTTCCCTTCGAAATTACCGGTCTTGAAAAAATTCTTCACCAATCTATCTTCAAGAGAATGATAAGTCAGAATAGCAATACGTCCTCCGGGTTTTAATAACTCGGCTGCTTGTGTCAGCATTTTACGGAGGCTGTCCATTTCGTGGTTTACTTCGATGCGTAAAGCTTGGAATAATTGGGCCAATTCTTTTTTTTCTTGTTTCCGGTTTATGAACGGATGTATTATCTCTAAAAAATTTTCAATATCCGTTATTTTTCCTACTGTTCTTTTTTGAACAATTGCTGCAGCTATTTTCCGGGCGGTTTTTAATTCTCCGTAAAGATAAAATATGCCCGATAATTTTTCTTCATCATAATTATTTAAAATATCAATGGCAGAAATTCCTGCCCGATTGTTCATCCGCATATCCAGTTTTCCGCCAAACCGAAAAGAAAAGCCTCGCTCAGAATCATCGAAATGATGAAATGAAACACCTAAATCAGCTAATAGTCCATCGATTTTTTCGACATTATAATAATGCATGAAATTCTTAAGAAAACGGAAATTGCTACGGACAAAAGTGAATCGGCTGTCGTGTAAGATATTCTGCTCTGCATCGCCATCTTGATCAAATCCGTATAGGTGTCCGTCATCATCCAGACAGTTTAGTATCGCTTTAGAATGTCCACCTCCTCCGAACGTAACATCGACATATATTCCGCTTGGTCGGATATTCAATCCTTCGATACATTCATTGAGTAATGCAGGTATGTGATATACAGTGTTTTGCATAAGTTTTTGATCGCCGATAAATATGAAATAGTTTTTAGACGATAAAGGTATGAATAATTATTTATAGGAGCTTTATTTTTTTATCAAAAGTTATCAACAAAATATGGCTTTGCAAGGGGTTGTCGGATAGTGGGTTATTGTAATGTTAAACAATATGTGAAAATTGTTTTTTTTGATGTAAAATCTTCGGAAAAAACGGCATTCGATATTGAAAATTTTAAGAGATAAGGAATAAAAATTAAAAAAATAAGAATGAAGCTCAAGGGAGTTAAAGAAATATATGCTATTTTTGTTTCTCTTTTTATGGATAAAATGGAAAAGGAAGAGCCTATACAGATTGATATTGAAAAGGTTATTAAGAAAAAAGCTCCTGAGGTCGGAAAAAAAATTCCCGGATTTGTATATCGTTTTTTAGAAAAAACGATTTGTCAGGAGCGGATGAATTATATTCTGCGGGAATATGCCGATTGCAAAGGCGTTGATTTTGCAGATGCTTTGTTGTCGGAGTTGAATGTAAAGGTGAAGTTGGAGGGAGAGGAGAACATTCCTGCTGAAGGTAAATTTACGTTTGCATCGAATCATCCTTTGGGGGGCTTGGACGGTGTTTCTTTGGTGTCTGTGTTCGGGAAAAAATACAATTCTCATATTAAGGTTCAGGTAAATGATCTGTTGATGAATGTAGCGCCTTTAGCTCCTGTGTTTTTGCCGATAAATAAGCATGGACGTCAGGCGAAAGATGCAGCCGATGTATTGAAGAATGCCTATGAATCGGATGATCAAATGTTCGTTTTTCCTGCAGGATTGGTATCCCGACGACAAAAAGGTCGAATTTGCGATTTGGAATGGAAAAAAGCTTTTATTTCTAAGACTATCCAGTTTCAGAGGGATGTGATTCCTATATATTTCGAGGGATTAAATTCCAGTTTTTTTTATCGGTTTGCTCGTATTCGTAAGAAACTGGGATTGAAATTTAATATAGAAATGATATATTTGCCGAGTGAAATGTTTAAAAGTAAAAACAAAACATTTGTAATACATATCGGTAAGCCTATACCTTGGCAAACTTTTGATAAATCGAAAAGCCTTTTTGAATGGGCTCAGTTTGTGAAAGATAAGGTGTACGAATTAAAAAAATGATAAGAAATTCATCAGTGATATTATGGAAGAAATTATAGCGCCGATAGATAGAGACCTGATCAAAGCCGAACTTACTCCGGAACGCTTTCTTCGCCATACTCGTAAAGGGGGAAATGATATATATATCGTCAACTGTTTTAATGCTCCTCATACGATGAGAGAAATAGGACGGTTGCGAGAGATAGCATTTCGTCATGCCGGTGGTGGGACAGGAAAGGAGGTCGATGTAGACAGGTATGATCTGATGGATGAGCCGTGCCAGCAGCTTTTGGTATGGAATCCGGATGCTGGGGAAATATTGGGCGGTTATCGGTTTATATTGGGAGAAAATGTCCGTTATGATGAATGCGGACATCCAATGATCGCGACCTCTCATATGTTTGATTTTTCTCAGAAATTTATTGATGAATATATGCCCAGCACTTTGGAACTAGGGCGATCGTTTGTGACATTGGAGTATCAATCTACCCGTTCGGGTTCTAAGGGTTTGTTTGTGTTATATAATCTTTGGGACGGTTTGGGCGCTTTGACGGTAGAATATCCGCAAATCAGATATTTTTTTGGTAAGGTGACGATGTATCCTACTTTCTCTGCAGAGGGGCGCAATATGATTCTTTATTTCTTGAATAAGCATTTCCCGGATCCTGATCATTTAGTCTGGCCGAGAACGCCTTTGGAGACCAACATGGATTATGAAAAAATGTCCGGACTGTTTAGAAACGACGATTTTAAAGAAGATTATAAAGTCTTGAATCAATATGTAAGATCTTTGGGATTCAATATTCCGCCTTTAGTAAATGCTTATATGAGCTTATCTCCTACGATGAGAATGTTCGGGACGGCTATTAATGATGAATTCGGAGATGTGGAGGAGTCGGGAATATTGATTGCCGTGGATGAAATTCTGGAAGAAAAAAGAAGCCGGCATATCGAAACATATGATAAATCAAATATAAAGATAATATAATCGAAGTTGTATGAAATAGGTCTGTAAAAGAAGGTGTCTAAAAAGGATGCCTTCTTTTTTTTGTTATGCTGCCCGTTTATTATCCATTTTTATTTTTAAAACATCTTTGGTCTTCTCAATTATCCCTCTTCGAGAAGTCATCCTACAGAAATAAGTAAAAAATAAAAGAAAGCCGGCTTTTTTAGCCAGTTTCCTTAGATTATGTGCAATAGCAACCAGGGTAAACTCTGTTTTTACCTTCTCCAGCCCTCTTAATCTAAACCGTTTCCACGCCGAGTTATGCTTTATCTGTGCAAAGACAGCTTCCGGTTCTATACATCGTCTGCCCCGATGATAAATACCTTCCTCACTCATGAGCCTTTCCCGTGCTTTTTGTTTGTACCTGTTAAGGTTATAGTTAACTTCTATGATCCGGTTGGTCTTTGATTTATGGCATTGAGATTTCAGCGGGCAACCCTCACAGTTCTGTGCCTGATAACGCTTCAGTACGGATACATATCCCATATCGGACTTACTTTTCCTTTGGCCTGTATATTCCATATGTTGTCCCATCGGGCATACGTAGTAATCCTGTCCCCGGTTGTAGTAAAGGTTGTGTATGGCAAAAGCATCCTTCTTCCAAGTACGTTTCTGCTCTTTGTGGAAATAATTGTACTTGACAAAGGCTTCTATACCCGCATTCTCCATAAACTCATAGTTTTGTTCGCTTCCGTAACCGGCATCGGCCACTACTATGGAGGATTGCCTATGATAAGTCTCCCGAAAATCTTGCAAAAAAGGAATTAGGGTTCCCGTGTCTCCGGCTCTCCTGTAAATCCCCAGATTGGTAATAAACTGATTCTCTGTAGCAATCTGTATGTTATAGGCGGGTTTCAATTGCCCGTTTTTCATATGATCCTCTT